>Ga0187783_10000006_pt1 | contig 294079 bp, 257 predicted proteins | sample 1015_SJ02_MP02_2_FD_132471 | JGI IMG/M metagenome (GOLD analysis project Ga0187783, IMG submission 132471) | Tropical peat soil microbial communities from peatlands in Department of Meta, Colombia - 1015_SJ02_MP02_20_MG | ecosystem: Environmental > Terrestrial > Soil > Wetlands > Peat... | reverse complement strand
TTACCACCGTGGTGGCTATTACCATCACCACCGCGCCAGGTACGGCTACCGGCATCACTCTTCCAGGCATGCGTTCCACCACCACCACGGAGGCGGGCATAGGAGCCGAGGGCATGGCCATCACCATGGTGGCGGCGGCGGTTCGATGCCGGCCCTTTGACGAGATCTATTTCTCGGGCGTGTAGCCAGCCTCTCTGGCCTTGGCATAAAACTCCTCGGGATTGCACCGGCCAAGGGCGCCGCGCTTGCACATCGTTCCAAGCGCCCAAAGAGCGGCCCCCGCCGCTTTCTCATCGCCGGAAGCCGCCGCTTTCTCGAACCAATCGCGGGCGGCCCGCTTGTCTTTCTCTCCCCCGACACCCTCGTAATACATAAGACCGAGCTTGACCATCGCCTGGGGAAAGCCCTTCTCCGCGGCGCGTTCAAAATGCCCTCTAGCAACTGTGGGGTCTTTGGGGGTGCGCCCATAGCCGTGGACATAAAAATCGCCTAGCCCGTAGGCGCCAGCCGGATCGCCTGCGGCGTCGAGTTTTTTGGCAATATCGAACGCCACGCCATAATTTCCCATTTGCTCCGCAGCCTCGAAATCAGCCATTGCTAGCTTTGTCTCGGCAAGGGGAGCTGCTTTCACCGGGGGCGGCGTAGGCTTTGCTTCATAGGACCGTTGGAGAACGCCTTTGGCGGGATCGCTCTTGTCGTGTGTGACGCACCCCCCCGGTTCGTTGGGGTCGAAGAGCGTGCTGTCGCAGCTGGTCTCATCCCGCGCGCGGGTCGATGTATTGAAGTTTGGTTGCGTGTGGCCAGAAGCTCGGTCGGTCTCAACTTGTGGAGGAACCTTAAATCCGATCTCCTGCCGCTCACTTCTTGTTTCACGAGGAGGCGTTGGCGAATGATTTGTTGGGCCCGCGGTCTCGGGATAGAAGAGGAAGCCCAGCGCGCCGAGGGCAATAACCGCTCCCACTACAACGCCCTGAACCGCCGGGTGAAGTCCCCTGAACCTGCGGGCGGCGGCCGCCATCCGGCTTCGCACAAGGGAGAGCGCAAGGGTGTGGATGGGCATCCTCGCCGGTCGTGGTTGATCAACGGCGGCTCCTTGAGCCGAGCGCATGTAGCGATTGATAATTGCCGACGCATCACCACGCAGTGCGGACGCGCCGAGCGCCTCGCTGAAGGCGCGCATGGTAGAAAAACGCTGCTCGGGCCGCTTGGCCAAAGCCGTCATGATCGCCGACTCGAGCCCCGGCTCGACGCCGGTAATACGCGGGATCAGCGGCGGCGGCGGCAGTTCATTGTGGGCCTTGGCAAGGTCGAAGTCCGTCGCGCCTTTGAAGGGCGGGGCGCCCGCAAGAAGCTCGTAAAGAACAATCGCAAGCGAATAGATATCGCTGCGCTCGTCGCCCTCGAGACCCCGATGCTGCTCCGGCGACATATAGAGCGGTGTACCGATCGCGCTGCCAACACGCGTCAGCCGGGCACTGCCCCGCACGCGGGCGATGCCGAAGTCCATGATTTTCACTCGGCCCGATTCGGAGATGATGAGATTGGAGGGCTTGATGTCCCGATGCACGACCCCTTCCTCATGCGCGTAGGACAAGCCGTCGGCGACTTGCGCCATGATGGCGAGGCTTGGCTGAACCCCGATTTTCCCGCCGCGTTCCGCGATCAGTTTCTCGACCGTGTGGCCACGCACGAATTCCATGATCATGCACACTTGATCGTCGTGATAAGGCAAGGCGTAAAGGGTCGCGATATTTGGGTGATTGAGCCGCGCGAGACTCTTTGCCTCGACGAGGAAACGGTCGAGATAGCTTGCGTCGCTAGCAAGTTCCGGCCGCAAAAATTTGATGGCGACCTCGCGGCCAAGCTTAGTATCGAGTCCGCGATAGACCTCGCCAGCGCCGCCAGCGGCGAGCGGCTCGAGAATTTGATATTGCCCCATCGTCTGCGGGTGTTTCATGACACTCTCCCGTGCGCGCTTCAGGCGCCACGCGCTAGCCTCCATCGTTTCTTCGTGGTCGCGCTGTACGCCGACTCGATCGGCCGCGTCGCGGCCGTAGGCTCCTTGGCGACGCCCCCAGCGGCGCGGATGGCGAAGACACCGACCGAAATGTTGTCGTAACCGCCTGCCTCGAGGGCTCTTTCGAGAAGTTTTTGGCAGGCCTCTGGCGGTGCAAAGTGCCCGGCAATGCCGCTGATCTCGCCATCGTTGACGAGGTTCCAAAGACCATCGGAGCACAATATCAGGAGATCGCTTTCGACGATCGGAATGCCGCTCTCGGGCAAAGCCGGTGACAAGTCCAAACCCGTGCCGAGCGCCTGAAGGATGACATTGCCGCCTTCGGCGTTCTTGGCATCTTCTTCCGCCATCAGCCCCTGGCGGATCATTTCGGCATGGAGAGTTTGGTCCTCGGTTAGCTGGCTGAGGCGGCCATCGCGCAAGAGATAGGCACGGGTATCGCCGACATGGGCGAACCAAAGGTCGTTCTTTCGGATGGCGAGCGCCGTGCAAGTCGTGCCCATGCCTCGGCATTCGGGCGTTGATTGGCTCTCCTCGAAAATGGCCCGATTGGCGCTGGCGAATGCCGCCTCTAAGGAGTTAGGAACTGGGCCTTGCAGCGAATAATAAACGCGCCGCACGACCTCGACGGCCATTCTACTCGCGACTTCTCCCGCCGCGTGTCCGCCCATGCCGTCGGCAACGATGCAAAGGAAGCCGCGCGCCGCGGCCGGATCGGCCGGCGGGGGAATGACAAAGGCGACGCAATCCTCGTTCGACTGCCGGACGCGGCCAACGTGGGTGAGCATCGCGCCTTCGATGGTTAGATCCGCCTCTGGCGAAGCGAAGGCCATGCCGCCTGCCTCTCCGTTAAGGGTGCTGCGCGAGGAGAAGATCGCGGCCATATTTAATCGGAACCGCGCCGGAGGTATTGGCGCCACCGAGACTGATCCCGTAAGTGAAAAGGCCAATGACCTTTCCCGACTTATTGAAAACGGGACCACCACTGTTGCCCGCGCCTGTTGAATTGATGCTCATCTGGATGATGTCGCCCATTCTACCTTCCAAAGTCACGCCGTTTTCGGTGCGGGCGTGCGGGCTAACCAAAGCAACTATCCCCTCACTGACGAAAGGCAGCGGCAAGTACTCTTCATTCTCCCGAGAAACGCCGTTTTCTCTCGTGGTACTCTTCACGACGGTGTCGGCAGCGACGGCGGGGTAGCCGAGCGCCATCACGGGCTCGCCGACCGACACCATGTCGTCCGAGGCGATGTCAACTTTATTTAATACTTGAGGAGTATCCACCTTGATGAGAGCCGCGTCACTATCATTTGACGTACGGACGAGATTGGCATTGGCGCTAATACTACTATTTGCAAAGCGTACTTCGAGCACATCGTTGCGGCCGAAAAAGGTATGGGTACCACCCTTGCTCGGGTCTGGAACATTACCCTCGACGCCCCGTGGAAATGACGCCAAATCCTTAAGGAACACAAAGCCACCAGAAGCCGGCACCCAATATTTCAGAAATCTGTAGTCCGAATCACCGAGATCAATCCGAGTCGGGGCTCTTAGCTTTGGATCGCGGGCGCCAGGTCCCCCGCCGAAATCCCACAGCCAGCCATATCGGTAGCTGTTAGCCCGATCATGCTCGCCAAAGGGAAGATTCCAAGCCGCCGCGACGTGTTTATTCGTCAGCATGAAGCCTTGCTCGCTGACGACAAAACCGGTACCGCTCCCGCGCCCTCCAATCTCGATGTTAGTACGGTTATCGTCTTCAAGGGTGAGCCAACGCACAATGCCGAGATTGCCGGGCAGACGAACATAGGCGGGATAAGTCTCTCGCTCGCGCCTTTTTTTGTCGACCAGCACGCTAACGGTCTGATGAAAGACGGGCTTACCTGTACTCTGATCATAAAGCCGCCAGGCGCGATCGATTTGCGCCGTTGTGTTGCCATACCGCTTGACGATGTCCTGCGCGCTTGAGCCGAACTGGTCACTCGTTTTCTGCTCAATATCGACCCGGTCCTGATCCAATTTCGCGACTAGGTCCGCTTGCTGCTTGGTGACCTCGGAGAGATCCGAGCGGTGTTTCCAATAGAAGGCGCCGCCTCCCAAAATCGCAATGGCGGCAAAACCCGCCGCCACGGAGGTCCAAGTGCGGCTCGTCGCTTGCCGTTCCTCGGAAAGCAAGCGCAGCACGGTCTCCTTGCCAAGCCCAGGCTTTGGCGGCGGCGGTTCGAATTTCGGCGCAGTCGACTCCGCCGTGATGGACTTCGTGGAAACATCTTGCGTGGCCGTCGAGGCGGCGATTTCCGCCGTCTTGAGGATGCGCGTCGAGGCGGCATCGCTGATAGTCATGACGCGCGTGCGAGCGACCATATTGGCGGGCCGAGGCTGCACATCGAACACGAATTTCAGCCCGTCCTTGCCGAGCCCGACCGTATCCTCGGGAAGAAGCTCCTTCTCTTCGGTGATCCGCTCGCCATTTAGAAAAGTGCCGTTGCTGCTGCCGAGATCGGCGAGCCGGAAGGAAAGTTCGTCGCCCCGGATGACGCGGATCACGGCGTGGCGGCGGCTCACCACGTCATCGCGTTTGGAATCAAACGCGACATTCGAGCTCGGATCGCGGCCGATCGTTATGTCCGTGAGATTGTCGAGGGGGATTTGTTCGATTTGGTTGACTTTTGAGCCAGCGACATGGCGGATGATGATCCGCGTGGCATCCTCGTTGCTCATGGAACTGTCCCTCCAAATGTATTTTTAAGTTCAATTTTTCAATGGGAACGCCGGGGCACAGTGGCTTCGATCACGCCTGCGCGCGGCGAGTCACGCCCGCGCTTCCTTTATATGCCAAAGCTTGCAAAAAAGCCAATATTTTGCCGTAAATCCGACACTTTGGTTAACCCGTGCCGGCGCGGTAGGCGGCGAGACTGAAGCCATCGTCTCGCGGGCCCGGCTCATATTGCCAAGCTGCCTAGCGAGCCCCAGCAAATCAACCTTCGCCAATGCGCGATTAGGGGCAAGCAATGGCCAAAAAGCGGTCTTGGCTTGTTGCCTACTCCACGGCCAGCCGGGCCCGCGCCCGCAACTTTTCCGTCTCGCTTTTGAGCTGCCCGCAGGCAGCCAAAATGTCGCGCCCGCGCGGCGTGCGCACCGGGCTCGCATAGCCCGCGTTGAACACGATGTCGGAGAATTTTTCGATCACGCCCCAGTCGGAACATTCGTAGGGCGCGCCAGGCCAGGGGTTGAACGGAATGAGATTGATTTTCGCCGGAATACCCTTCAAAAGCCGCACCAATTCGCGCGCCTCGGCGGCGGAGTCGTTGATGCCTTTCAGCATCACATATTCAAAAGTAATCCGCCGCGCGTTGGAGGCGCCAGGATAGGCGCGGCAGGCGGCGAGCAGCTCGTGAATAGGATATTTTTTGTTGAGCGGCACGAGTTTGTCGCGCAAGTCGTCGCGCACGGCATGGAGGGAAATCGCGAGCATGGCGCCGCTTGCGCGTCCAAGCTCCTCCATGCGCGGCACGACGCCAGCCGTCGAGACGGTGATCCGCCGCTTTGATAAAGCAAGCCCATCGCCATCGGACATCACCGCCACGGCATCGACGACATTCTCAAGATTGTAGAGGGGCTCGCCCATGCCCATGAAGACGATATTGGAGACGGCGCGAAGTCCTTGCTCCGGCACAAGCCCTTGTTGCGGCGGCCTGCCGCTAGGAAAATCTCCCAGCCTATCGCGGGCGATGAGCGCTTGCGCGATGATCTCGCGCGCGGCAAGATTGCGTACAAGCTTTTGTGTGCCGGTGTGACAGAAGGTGCAATTCAGCGTGCAGCCGACTTGGCTCGAAACGCAGAGCGTGCCGCGATCGCTCTCGGGGATGTAGACACATTCGATTTCGGCGCCCTTATCATGGCGGTCGATCGGATCAAGGCGCAGCAGCCATTTGCGCGTGCCATCGCGCGAGACCTGTTCGGCGGCGACCTCTGGACGCGCCAGCGTGAACCGCGCCGCCAGCGCCGCCCGCAGCTCCTTGCCGACATTCGCCATGGAATCGAAAGATGTCGCCCCGGCGTGATAAATCCAGTGCCAAAGCTGCGCCGTGCGCATGCGGATTTCGCGCTCCGGCACGCCAACGGAGCCGAGCGTCAAGGCGAGCTCAGGCCGCGTTGAGCCAGCAAGCGAGGGCAGGGGTGCCGGGCTTTCAGCAGCGGAGTTCGCAGCGGTTTGCAGCATGGCGAGAAGTTAAAGTTTCGGGGCGGCACTTACAAGGAGGGGCGAGTCTTCAACGTGCTTTGGCTCACGACGCGCGTCTGCTGGCCGCCAGGCCGCACCCCTCCATTCATCGCAATGGCGAGCCTCGCCGCGAAGGAAAATGGCTGTCAAGGACGCGGGAACGCGCGGCCTGCGGCCGTCTCGATCCTTGACAGCAATTTTTCCACGCGGCTCGATGGCCGCCGTGCGATGAATGGAATTTTCCGCGCGGAGCGCGCGGCCAATGAGAAAGTGTCTTTTCGTCATTGCGAGGAGTGAAACGACGAAGCAATCCAGAAATCGCTCAAACAGGTGGATTGCTTCGGAGCTAGGCTCCTCGCAATGACGGCCGAACGAGCCGGCTAGCACCTTCCAAGCGGAATGACCCTTGAGTTCAAACATCAGATGGGCTTTTCTGCGGAACGCGGTGATTTGACCCCGCCAAAGCGGTCCTCCGCCCGAGGCCGCGCCGATGCCGCGCAAAGCAAGGTGATGCAGAAGACTCCCGCCCGCAACACGCTTTTTTATGGCGACAATCTCGCCATCCTGCGCGAGCACATCGCCGACGAGAGCGTCGATCTCATCTATCTCGATCCGCCGTTCAACTCCAACGCCAGCTACAATGTGCTCTTCAAAGCGCCGGACGGGCATCAGGGCCAGGCGCAGATAGAAGCCTTCGACGACACCTGGCATTGGAACGAGAAGGCCGAGCGCGCCTTTGACGAGGTGATGCAATCGGGCCATTCGGACGCGGCGGAAATGCTGCGCGCCATGCGGTCGTTTTTGAAAGAAAACGACATGATGGCCTATCTCACCATGATGGCGGTGCGGATCACCGAATTGCACCGGGTGCTGAAGCCGATGGGCTCGCTCTATCTCCACTGTGATCCGACCGCGAGCCATTATCTCAAGGTGCTGCTCGATGCGGTGTTTGGTACTGAATTTTATCGAGCAGAAATAATTTGGAAGCGTACTAACGCGAGGGGCACGACGGGCAAGTGGCCGCGGGTACATGATACGCTATTTCACTACACCAAGTCGGATGACTTCCTATTTCGAAGTCTCAAGGCGAAAGCTGACAAAGCGAAACTTCCTCACACGTTGATTACCTGTGCCGATGGAAGGAAATATCAGACGTTCGAATTGACGGCGCCTGGTGCCACTAAGGAAGGTGATAGTGGCAAATCATGGAGGGGATTTGATCCCAATAAATATTTGAGGCATTGGGGAAATTCGCATGCGCAAATGGATGCGTGGGATGCCTTAGGCCTAATACATTGGCCCAAAGATGGTGGGTTTCCTCGCCGGCTAGGCCAAGAGCCGTTCGATCCTGAAGCCCGGGAGGTTACGGTTGCGGACGTTTGGATTGATATCGATCGCCTGAACCAAACGGCGAAAGAACGCCTCGGCTACCCCACCCAAAAACCTCTCGCTCTTCTCGAGCGCATCATTTCCGCATCCTCCAATGAAGGCGATCTTGTCCTCGACCCGTTTTGCGGCTGCGGTACCACCGTCCATGCCGCGCAAAAACTCAATCGCCGCTGGATCGGCATCGATATAACCCATCTCGCCATCCATCTCATTCAGCGGCGCTTGAAGGACGCTTTTCCGGGTATCCGCTTCGACATCTTTGGCGAGCCAAAAGATCTCGACGGCGCTCGCGAACTCGCCACACAAGACAAATATGAGTTCCAGAAATGGGCGCTCGCGAGGATCGAAGCGCAGCCCTATAAGGGCGGCAAGAAAGGCGGCGATGGCGGCGTCGATGGTTTTCTCTATATCAAACCCGACGGCAAGAAGACCGAAAAAGTCATCGTCTCCGTCAAGGGCGGCCAGAACCTCAACCCGGCGATGGTAAAGGACCTCATCGTCACGGTCGATCAGGAAGGCGCCAAAATGGGCGTGTTCTTGACGCTGGAGCCGCCGACGAAAGGGATGGTGACGCAGGCGGCAAGCGCCGGTTTCTACAAGCCGGAAGGATGGGACAAGCCTTTCCCTAAAATACAGATCGTCGTCGTAGAAGACCTCTTCAAACCAAGCAATCCCTTACATCTTCCTCTTCAAGACACCTCCGTCTTCAAAAAGGCCAAGCGAGAGCAGCCGAAGACGCAAACCGAACTCGACGTTTGAGGGTCAGGACAAGCTCGCTCACCCTTGGTGAAACGACGCAGCGATAGCGCGCACAAGGGGTTTGAGATGAAAACTCGCCTCTGGCCGCAGCACGTCCTTGACGCCATAAGCGTGAAGTGTCTCCTCCACCACCGGCCCGACGGCGGCGACACGGACGCGGCCGAGCGCCTCGCGAAGTTCCGCCGAAAGTCCTGCCTTCTCTGCCACTTCCGCGAGCCGTTCGACTTGCGGCGAGCTCGTGAAAGCGATGACGTCGATGCGCCCTTCGGCGAGCATGCGGATCGCGCCGGTCACCTGATCCGTCTCCGCCTGCGACGCATAACGGTAGGGCGTGACGTCATGGACATTCGCGCCTCTTTCGCGCAAGCTCGCGACGAGGGGCAGGCCGCCCTCGCCCGGATAGAGCTGCACACCGATCAGCCGGCCGCTCATGTCTTCGCCGGCGAGGGCGTCAAGGACGCCTTGCGACGTGGGCGCCGGCGCCGCGATATCAGGGGTAAGACTAAGCTCGCGCAGCACGCGCGCGGGTTTTGGGCCACGCGTGATCGTGCGCGTGCGGGCCAACGCCGCAACGAATGCTGGCCGTCTGCTCCGTTCTTCGGCGATACCGAGGAGACGGCGGAGCCCTTCGCCCGTGAGCCAGACCGTGTCTTGGAAAGCGCCGCCCATCAATTTTTCGATCCAAGTGATGCATGCGCCTTTGTCCTCGACATCGAGGATCCGCACGAGGGGGCAGCGAAGAGCCGTGGCTCCTTCCTCCTCCAGGAGGCGAGCGAAAAGGTCGAGCTCCCGTGTCTCCGGCACAAGTATTGTGAGATGGTCGAGCGCGCCGGCCATGGTTTAGGCGACCTCGGCGAGTTTGGCCGCGCCGGCTATAAGCAGCTTCTTCAATTCGGGGATACACGACCCGCAGCCGGTGCCCGCGCCAAGAGCGGCGCCGATCTCGGTGGCGGTCTTGAGCTTTCCCGCGCGAATGGCCTGGCATATCGTCTCTTCACCAACGGCGAAGCAGGAGCAGACGATCTTCCCCGCCGAAGCCGCGCCCGCGGCCGCGCCGGCAAGCAGCGAAAGCCGTTCGATGGGGCCAATGGCTTTGCCGAGCAAGGCGGCGGCCCCTTGAGCTTCCGGAAAGTTGGCCCCGGGCGCGGCGAAAAACACGCAAGCCTCCAGTCGCCCGCCCGCCAGACTCGCATAGCGGAACACCGATTTTTTCGGATCGGAGTAGGAAATCAGTTCCGATGCGGCCGATGCCTGAAGCAGACGCCTCAAAGCCTGCTCCGATTTGATGAATTGTTCAAGCGGGCTCCATCCGGAAAGCTCGAAAGAATAGCCCGATGGCAGCGGCGCCTTCGACCAATAGATACCCTCATGGCGAAGACCGTCCCCATCCTGGCGCAGAAGAAAGCCTCGCCAGGCTTCGGCAACCGCTTCGACCTCGACCTTGGTTCCCTTGAGATCCGGCTGCCCGGAAATCGGATCGGTCACGGCATGAACGAGCTGGCCGACTGAACCCGCCGAGCAAAACTGATCATTCCAGTGCATCGGCGCAAAGACGTGGCCGGAAGAGACCTCCGCGTCGATGCTGACACGCATGATGGCCTTTCCCTGTTCATTGAAGACCCGGGCAAGGCCGCCATTGGCGATTTGGCGCCGCGCCGCATCGCGCGCGTTGAGGGAGAGGCGCGGCCCGGCAGTGTGGGTCATGAGATGCGGCACGCGGCCGGTGCGGGTCATGGTGTGCCACTGGTCGCGAATGCGCCCGGTATTGAGGGTGAGAGGATAGCAGTTTATGGGTTGGGCGGCCAGAACCGCGACCGGCACCATGCGGGCGCGGCCATCCGGGGTTGGAAACCCGCCATTGGCGAAAAGCCGCTGAGCGCTTTGGCGAGCGCCATCTCGCGGAAAAGGCCATTGCTGGGGAGCAAGCGCATCATAGGCGGCATCATCGATATCGGCGAGCCCGCCAAGATTGAAGACGCGCCGGCCTTCGTTTTCGAAGGCCGAGAGAGCGGCGTGCTCGCGGAAAATCGCGGCGGGGCCCGCGTAGGAAAATTCTTTTTGCCAGCCCATGCGGCGCGCCACCTCGGCGAACATCCACCAGTCCGCCCTGGCCTCGCCAGGCGCTCCGCGAAAGGCACGCTGACGCGAGACGCACCGCTCGGAATTCGTCACGGTGCCGTCTTTTTCACCCCAGCTCGATGCCGGAAGCACCACATCGGCGAGCGCGGTCGTGTCCGTTGGCCAGGCGTCGGAAACAATAACGAGCGGACATCTGGCCAAAGCCTCGCGAATGCGGCCCGCGCGTGGCATGCTATCGGCGGGATTCGTGGCGGCGATCCAGATGGCTTTGAGGCGGCCATAGGCGGCGGCTTCAAAGAGATCGATCGCCTTGTAACCGGGTTTCGTGGCCATGCGCGGCGCCTTCCAAAAGCGCCGCACGCGATCGATGTCTTCGGGTGAAAAGCCCATGTGGGCGGCGAGCTGATTGGCAAGCCCGCCGACCTCGCGCCCGCCCATCGCATTGGGCTGACCCGTTAGCGAGAGTGGCCCCATGCCGGCGCGGCCGATACGCCCCGTTGCGAGATGGCAGTTGAAGATGGCATTGACCTTGTCGGTACCATGCGAGGATTGATTAATGCCTTGCGAATAAAGCGTGACGACACGCTCCGTGCGCGCAAAAGATTCGTAAAAACTCAGCACATCACTTGCCGGAAGCCCGGTTGCCGCTGAAACGCGCTCGACAGATGATGCCGACTGCCGCGCCGCCGCGACAGCCTCCTCAAAACCCGACACATGCGCATTGATAAAGTCTTGATCGATGGTACCCGTGTCAGCGAGGTAGGCGAGAAGCCCATTGAAGAGCGCGACGTCCGATCCGCTGCGGAGGGGCAAGTGGAGATCGGCCGTCTCCGCCGTCACGGTGCGGCGCGGATCGATATTGATGATTTTCGTGCCGCGCTTTTCGCGCGCCGCCATCAAGCGCTGGTAGAGCACGGGATGGCACCAGGCCATATTGCTGCCCGCTTGAATGACGAGATCGGCCTCTTCAAGATCTTCATAAGAGCCCGGCACAATATCCTCGCCAAAGGCGCGAATGTGGCCGGCGACCGACGAGGCCATGCAGAGCCGCGAGTTGGTATCGATATTGGCGGAGCCGATGAAGCCCTTCATGAGCTTATTGGCGACGTAATAATCCTCGGTCAGGAATTGCCCGGAGACATAAAAGCCGATGGCGTCGGGGCCATAGGTTTCGCGGATGCGTAAAAACTCCGCCGCGATAAAGGCGAGCGCCTCGTCCCAGCTCGCGTCCCGGCCGTGCAATATCGGCGCCTTCAGACGATCTTGGTCCGAGAGCGTATCTTTGAGAGCGGCGCCCTTGGTGCAGAGCCGCCCGGCGTTTGCGGGGTGGTCGCGATCGCCCCGTAGAACGCCGTCCGCCATGGCGACACCGCAGCCAACGCCGCAATAGGGGCAGGTTGTGCGCAGTGTCATCACGCGGCCCTTTCCACGGCTGCTGGCAGACCGATATGAACCTCGCCCTCAACGATGCGAACCGGCAGGGCGAGTGTCGCGCCCTCATCAGGCGCCGCCGCATGGCCGCTTTGAAGATCAATGACCCAGTTGTGGAGCGGGCAGGCGACGGTCGTGCCGCAAATTAGGCCTTCGGATAGCGGGCCCTGCCGGTGCGGGCACTCATCGATGAGGGCGAAGACGCCGCCGCTTGTTCTAAAAACGGCAATCGGGCGGCCTTCGTGTCTGAAGCCTAGGCGGCGGGCACCCTGCAAGGGGATTTTGTCGAGGGGGCCGATGTTTTTCCAAATCGTATTCATCTCACACCTCGGCGAGTTCTGGAAGTCGCGTGAACTCGCCGCGATCGGCGCCCTTGGCCCGTTCGGCCCACGGATCATCTTGGGCAAAACGCTGCGAATGTAAGAAGCGAGCGTGGAGCGCGCGGCGCGTCTCGCAGTCCTCGACGATGTGCTTCTTCACGTAATCGATGCCCACGCGGGCCACCCAGGGAGCCGTTCTCTCGAGATAGTGGGCCTCCTCGCGATAAAGCTGCAAAAATGCGCCCGTATATTCCAGCACCTCCTCTTCAGTGGCGACGCGCACGAGAGGGTCGGTGACGCGGACCTCGATGCCGCCGTTGCCGCCAACGACGATGTCATACCCCGCCTCCACGCAGACGACACCGAGATCTTTGATCGTTGCTTCGGCGCAATTGCGCGGACAGCCGGACACCGCCATCTTCACTTTGTGCGGCATCCAGGATCCCCAGCACATTTTCTCCAGCTTGACGCCAAGCCCGGTCGAGTCTTGCGTGCCGAAGCGGCACCATTCGCTGCCGACGCAGGTTTTCACTGTGCGCAGCGCCTTGCCGTAGGCATGGCCCGAGACCATTCCCGCCGCGCTGAGATCAGCCCAAATGGCCGGAAGGTCTTCTTTCTTGGCGCCGAGAAGATCGATGCGCTGACCGCCCGTGACCTTCACGGTGGGGATTTCGAATTTTTCGGCGACGGCAGCGAGGGCGCGAAGCTCGCCCGGCGTTGTCAGTCCGCCCCACATGCGCGGCACAACGGAGAACGTGCCATCCTTTTGGATATTGGCATGGACCCGCTCATTAACGAAACGGGAGCGCGAATCGTCTCTGTATTCGCCAGGCCAGGCGCAGAGCAGGTAGTAATTGAGAGCCGGGCGGCACTTGTGGCACCCCTCCTTCTTCTTCCAGGCGAAGGCGGCGCGCACTTCGTCCATCGTCTTGAGCCTGCGCGCGAGGATTCCCTGCCGGACCTCGTCGTGGCTCGCCTCGGTACATTCGCAGACGGTTTTCTTCGCTTTCTTTGCCGAAGACCCCGCGGCGAAGGCGAGCAATCCCTCGACGACGCAGGTGCACTGGCCGCAGGAGGCAGACGCTTTCGTGTGGGCGCGCACGTCAGCAAGCGAGGTGAGGTTTTTCTCCTTTATCGTGGTGATAATCGTATCCTTAGAAACTCCGTTGCAGCCGCAGACCTGGGTATCGCCAGGCATCGCCGCAAAATCGGGTTCGGCCGGTTTGCCGCTTCCCGCCTCCGCGATGGCTCGTCCAAAGACGAGGCGCTCGCGCATGGCGCCGACGTCTTGCTTGTCGCGCATCAGCCGCAGATACCATTGCCCATCGCCGACATCGCCATAGAGCACTGCACCGACGAGCTTGCCATCGCGCAGGACGATTTTCTTGTAGATGCCCCGCGCATCGTCGCGCAGCGTGATTTCATCATCCGCCGCATCGGCGGCCATGAGCGCGCCGGCGGAGAAGACATCAATGCCGGTTATTTTAAGACTCGTGGATAGCTCGCGGCTGGCATAGAGGGCGCTCTCATCGCTGGCGAGCTGCGCCGCGCAGACCTTGGCTTGATCCCAAAGGGGCGCGACGAGACCAAATACCTGGCCATTATGTTCGACGCATTCACCGACGGCGAAGATCGCCGGATCACTGGTGCGCATATCATCGGTGACGACAATGCCGCGATTAATCTCGAGCCCGGCGGCGCGCGCGAGATCGATATTGGGGCGGATACCGATGGCGAGCACAACGAGATCGGCCGGGATCGAGCGACCGTCGGCAAGCTGCACACCCTCGACACGCTCCTTGCCAGAAATTTCTTCGGTTTGGCCGTTGGTGAAGAAGGCGATGCCGCGCCGATCGAGATCGCGTTGCAGAAGCTGTCCGGCAGCCGCGTCGAGCTGGCGTTCCATCAACGTCGGCATCAAGTGAACGAGCGCGACGGACATGCCGCGCTGTTTGAGCCCCCAGGCGGCTTCGAGCCCGAGGAGACCGCCGCCGATCACCACGGCGCGCTTGTGCACGCGCGCCGCCTCGAGCATTTTGTCGACATCGGCGATGTCGCGGAAGGCGCAGACGCCTGGCAAATCGAGGCCCGGAATCGGCGGCGCCAGCGGCCGCGACCCGGTGGCGATCAGCAGCTGATCGTAGGAAACGCGAAGCCCGCTTGCCGCTGTAACGGTTTTCGCCGCGCGATCGATCGAGGCGACAGGATCGCCCGTATAAAGGCGGATACCGTTTTCTTCATACCAGTCGCGCGGATTAATCACGATCTCGTCGATGTTCTTGTCACCCGCGAGCATGCTCGAGAGCATGATGCGGTTGTAGTTGACGTGCGGCTCGGCGCCGAAGACGGTGATGCGGAAGCGGTGGCTCTCCTCATGCTTCAAAAACTCTTCCACTGTCCGCATGCCGGCCATGCCGTTGCCGATGACGACGAGGTGTTGGCGGGGATCCACAATCATGTTCATGGCTGCCTCCTCACACGCGTGCTTCGGCGAGGCTGCGGGCGCGCTGTACGAAAAAACTCTTCCGGAGGTAGCACCACCAGGTCATCAGCACGCAGGTCATGTAGAAGATCAGGAAGCATTTCAACGCCAGGTTAGGTCCGCCGCTGGCGGCGATCGATGCGCCAAAGCTGCGCGGGATCAGGTATCCGCCGCAGGCGCCAATCGCCGATGTGAAGCCGAGCACGGCAGCACTCTCAATAGCGGCCGCCTTGAGGGCCCGTGCCTCAGCCACGCCGCCCAAGCCCTTTGCCCCCCTGAGTTTCTCCGCGCGGAAGATCGAGGGTATCATCCGGAACGTCGAACCGTTGCCAATGCCGGTCGTGACGAAGAGGATGAGGAACATGGCAAGAAAGCCGCCAAAGTTCTTGATTTCGATGTAGTACATGACCCCGAGGGTAGCGGCCGCCATGACCATGAAATTCCAGAAGGTCACTCGCGCGCCGCCCGCCTTATCGGCGAGGAGTCCGCCGAGCGGGCGTGCAATGGACCCGACCAGGGGCCCGAGAAAAGCAATACCCAACGTAATCTGTGGGAACTGTGTCTTGAGCAGCAGCGGAAAGGCGGCTGAGTAGCCGATAAACGACCCGAAGGTACCGATGTAGAGCCACGACATCACCCACGTGTGCTTGCTTTTCACGATGAGCAGCTGATCCTTGAACGTCGATCGCGCGCACGTCAGGTTATCCATGTAACGATAGGCGCCGAACACGGCGACGGCGATCAGCGGTAGCCACATAAGCCCGGCGTTCTGCAGGTACAGCCCTTCTAAAGCCAAAGGCGAGGACCAATAGAGGCTGAGCCATCCGAATCCGGTGACGATCGGCGCCAGCAATTGAAGGCTGCTGACGCCGATATTGCCGCCCGCCGCGTTGAGGCCGAGCGCCCAGCCCTTGGCGCGGTTCGGGTAGAAGAATGAAATATTGGCCATGCTCGAAGCGAAGTTGCCGCCCCCCAAGCCAGCCGACCCCGCCACGACCAACATTAGCCAGAACGGCGTATCGGGCTGGGTGACGAAATATACGAGCGCGACCGTCGGTAAGAGCAGCAGGGAGGCGCTAACGATAGTCCAGTTTCGGCCGCCGAAAAGCGGCACCGCAAAGGTGTAAGGAAACCGCATGAACGAGCCGATGAGCCCGGGCAAAGCCACGAGCTGAAAGAGCTGATCGGTCGTGTAATCAAAGCCGGCCTCCGGCAGCTTAGTGGCCACGATGCTCCAGATCAGCCAAACTGAGAAGCCGAGATGCTCAGCCAAAATTGACCAGATCAGGTTGCGCCGGGCAATGAACTTGCCCTTGGACTCCCAGAACTTCTCGTCCTCTGGGTTCCACTCCGAAATCCAGGTCGTTTCGCGCTTGCTAAAGGAACTTTTCATGGGCTTTGGCTCGCAATCTCAGCGCTGAGCGCTGCCGGTTGATTCCGGATGCGAACCGCCATTGGCCCGCGGGTTGAACCCGACGTTTCAAGATCTGCCCGCCCTTAGGCAGTCTTGGCCCGCTCTTTCTGTCTGAAAGAGACGCTGGCGTGATTAAAAAGCAAAAGGCGTGCCAGCACTCCGTCCCTTGGAAAGTCCACAGGAAATCTATGCTGCGATGCAGAAACAGGCGCCAAAATGCGCAATAAGCGAGCGGCGGCTCATTATTTGTGCAGCGCACCCATTTTGGCTGCCTCAGTGCCACCCCATACCTCGCTCGGGTCGAAGATGGCTCCATCGCAGAAACTATCAGGCGGCATCGCAATGGCGGCGGGTGCCGCCTCGAGGCTCCATTCCTGGTCGTGAGCGCCCTCACGTTTCCAATCGCCAATAGGTACCGGCTCGCCAAGAGGCGCCAGGGCGGCCCGGTAAAGGTCGGGCCGATAGACGCGCGTGACCAGCTCGCGGGCATCCGAATCTTTATCCATGAGCCCCCAGCGCCGCGTCTCTTTCAAAAACCACATGCCCTGCGAGCGCCAAGGGAACGTCACGGCGCCGCTAAAGAAACCGCATTTAGCGCCGCCGGCCGACCCGCCTGGCAAGTTCGCGAGGATCACATGCGCATCGACATCAAGGTATCTGCGGCGGGACAGAAGCGCCGCTACATAAGAGGCGTTTTTTGGATCGTCGCAAAATTTTGCTGCCCGAAGCATGGCGCGGATGGCACCGGCGAGGGCGGCGTCATGCTCATTGGCCCAATGAGCGCTGACGGCAAAAGCCTTTTCGGGCGCGCTTTTCCAGATATCGCAGGACGTTGCGATCGCCGCCCCAACCTTGGCGCGCCGTGCAACTTCCGCCCATGGGGCGCCCGCGCAAAAACCGGCGATCTGGCCTGAGATGAGAGCCTCAACCGCGCTCGCTGGCGGGATCACCGCGAGCCTGACGTCGCGTTCCGCCTCGGCGCCGGCGGTCGCAAGGAAATAGCGCAGAAGAAGATTGTGGGTGGAGTAGGTGTGCACCACACCGAGTGTCGTCTGACGCGCCCGCAAGCAGGCCGCGAGGGCCGCGACGGTTGAGATATTTTGCCGTGCCGCGAGACCTTTAACTTCCTCCACGAGGCTGGTGGTGAGCGTGATGGTGTTACCGTTCGCGCTCACGATATAGGGGATGATGAGTGGCTGGCGCTTGCCGCGCAGTCCAAGCTCGGCCGCGAGGGCGAGCGGCGGCAGCATAACCGCGGCGTCGATAAATCCATAAGCCAGCTTGTCGGCGATATTGGCCCAGGATGGCTCAACGACGAGCTCCGTCTCGATGCTTTCCTCGGCGAAAAAACCGAACTCGTGGGCGGTGATGACGGGCGCGCCATCGGTGAGGCGAAGGAGGCCAATGCGCAGCTTCGTGGTCATGCCTGCTGCTCCTCGTGGTGGCGGACGAATTCCGCGGCGATCTCTCTGAGCTTGCGATTCTCGTTCATCGCTTTCTTTTGCAGGAAGCGATAGGCCTCGGGCTCCGTCATTTTCCGGCCGCGCATGAGGATTGCCTTGGCGCGCTCGATGAGGCGCCGCTCTTCCAGCAAGGCTTTGGTGGCGGCCAGTTCGACCTCAACACGCCGGTAGCGCTGAAACAAGGCGACCGCCGACGCCATGATTGGCTTTAAATCCTCGAGCGCGACGCCTGAGAGGTTGTAGGAGCAAACGCCGGCCGCGATGGCTTCCTCGGCGAAGGATGGATCATCGCCGCCAGCGAACATGACCACCGGATGGGCCGCAGACATCGCCCGTATATCTTCGAGGACATCGCGGTCAGGGAGGGCCATGTCGACAATAATCAAATCGGGCTTGGCGGTTTCTAGGGCCTTGGTGATCCCATCGCCGCCTGGCACGCGCTGCACCTCCGCAAATCCCGAGGCCGTGAGCTTGCCGCTCAGGGCTTCGGCGCGGTTCGTGTCTTTGTCAACAAGGAGAATTTTTAGAGGCATTGCCCCGACAGTTTCATAATCTCTGCTGCGGCGCAACATAAGGAGGGGCTAACATCGGGACTGCGAGACCCAAGATTTTGCGAACGCGAGGCGGCGGCGCGACGTTGTTGATTATACCGCAGCATAGGGCGTGAAACTGGCGGATGGCTTTCGTGAGTCTCTTCGAGTCTCGTGCAAAATTAACGCCACTCGATTTGGTGAATTTTTTCCTGGCCGATGTGCGAGGAGGTCTTGGCGCCTATCTCAATATTTACCTCCTGACCGCTGCCAAATGGTCGCCGGCCGCCATTGGCGCCGTCCTCGCGGCGAGCGGCCTCACCGGCGTCTTGGCGCATCCGGCCGTTGGTGCCTTGATCGACCGGACGCGGACAAAGCGCGCGCTGATCATTGGCGGCGGTTTCATTCTTTCAGCCTGCGGCCTTTTCATCATGTGGATACCCACTTTGCCCGTCGTTCTGGCCGCCGATCTTTCAATGGCAATTCTCGGCGGTGTTTTTGCGCCGACGATTGCCGCGATTACCCTCGGCGTTTGCGACAAGGAGCATCTCGCGGCGCGGCTCGGCCGCAACGCGGTGTTCGATCGGGCGGGGAATATTTTCATTGCCGGCGTCATTTGGCTCGTCGGCATGCTTTCGACGCAGTTGGCGCCTTTTTTCTTGGCGCCGGCTTTCGCTCTGCTAACGGCCGTTGCCACCCTCTCTATTCCAGCGGACGCCATCGATTACCGCCGGGCACGTGGGCTCACGGCCAAAGGTGGCGAGAAACCTTTCGGGTGGAGATTGCTTCTTGCACGGCGCCCCTTGGTGGTCTTTGCCGCGGCAACGGCTCTCTTTCATTTCGCCAACTCAACGATGCTGCTTTTGCTGTTGCAAGAACTTGCCCTCGCTTATCCAGGTTGGGAAACGAGCCTCACCTCCGCCGCGCTTATGATTAGCCAGCTGGCAACGGCGGCGGCGGCCCTGCTTGTCACGCGCGCCGACGCCATCGGCCGCAGGCCGCTGCTGTTGATGTCAATCGCCGCGCTCTTCCTGCAAGGCTTCCTCTGCATGTTATCGATCCATCCAATCTCGCTCCTCGCCGTCCAAGTGTTGGATGGCGCGGGAGGCGGCCTTTTCGATGCCCTCTTGCCTCTCATCCTCGCCGATCTTGTCAAGGGAACCGGCCGCTATAGCCTGGCGCGTGGCGTGCTCGGCACGATCCAGGGGATCGGCGGCGCCGCGAGCCAGCTTGCCACTGGACTTATTGTCACGGCCGCCGGCTACCCGCTGGCCTTCCTCACGCTCATCGCCGGGGCGCTCGCCGCTTTTGTCTTGGTTTTCTTGGCCCTGCCGGAGACAGCGCCAGCCCGGCGCGATAACTCTCCCCTTTCGTGAGGGTTCCCGAAGAAGTGATTTGAAGGTGGCGTGCTCTGCTGCCGTCCAGCATGTGCTGGTCTCTTGTGGCTCGCATATCATGAATTTGACATGCCATGAATGTGATCGGTAGACTCCCGAGCGCCAGAAACAGTAAGACTCCCTCGGCGTTGGCAGGCAAAACGGTCAGCGTTTTCGAAGGACCTTCGGTCTGATGAAAGTTGCATTGAGTGAGGGTGCGGCCCTTGCCTGATCTGGCTTCTGCCCTGCGGCACGGCGGTGCAAGGCATGCCGGATACGCAGAGCGGCGCCGCGGTTCAACCACCAAATAAATGAAGTGGGTTCAGGGCGGGCCTCTCCTTCCACATTCGCCAGCAGAGGCCCGAGAGCTTGATCCGAGTACAAAGGGTGGCCGATAATCTAGCATCCTACCGGTCAAAACGCGACTTTCGCAAAACCCCCGAACCCGCGAATTCGGTGGCGGTGGGGCCATCTGGGGCGCCGCGTTTCGTAATCCAAAAGCACGCCGCGCGGCGACTTCACTTCGATTTGCGTCTCGAAGTTGGCGATGTGTTTAAGTCTTGGGCGATCACCCGCGGCCCCTCGCTCGATCCTCGCGTTAAGCGCCTCGCCGTCGAGGTTGAAGACCACCCGCTTGAGTATGGCGATTTCGAGGGCACGATTCCAAAGGGCGAATATGGCGGGGGTACCGTGCAGATTTGGGATCGCGGCATCTGGGAGCCGGAAGGCAAGATTCCGCCTGAACAAGCGCTCGCTAAGGGAGAGCTCAAGTTCCATCTGAAAGGGAAACGGCTGCGCGGCGGATTTGTGCTGGTGCGCATGAAGCGCCGCGACGGAGAATCGCACAACAATTGGCTGTTGATTAAACATCGGGACGGCGCGGCGCGGGAAGGCAACGACGAAGCCCTTCTTGGCGAAGACCGCTCGGTCGCCTCGGGCCGCACGATGGCGGCCATCGCCACCGGTCGAGGCAAGGCCCCAGCGCCCTTTATGACCCGCGCGGGGATCGTGGGCGGCGCCAAGGCAGTTTGGGACTCCGCTCCGCCGCCGCGCGCGGAAGACATGCCTGATTTCATACCACCGCAGCTCTGTACGGCCGTGACAAGGCCACCCGATGATCCTGCCTACGTCCATGAAATCAAATTCGATGGTTATCGCATGCAGTTGCGGGTCGAGGGAGGCAAGGCCACCTTTAAGACGCGGAATGGCCTCGACTGGACCGGCAAATTCGCAGCCATGGCTGCCAGGGCAAAAAGCTTTCCTGACAGTATCATCGACGGCGAGATCGTTGCGCTCGATGCGAAAGGGGTTCCCGATTTCGCCGCGCTACAGGGTGCCTTGTCCGATGGGCGAACAGGCGATCTCATTTTCTTCGCTTTCGATCTTTTCTTCGAAACGGCCGCGGATCTCCGGAAGAAACCGCTTCGCGAGCGCAAGGCCTGCTTAAAGGCGTTGCTGTCGGAGCACCGCGGCGGCCCTGTGGTCCGGTACACGGAGCATTTTGAAACGGGAGGCGAGGCCCTTCTGCGCTCCGCTTGCGATTTGGGTTTAGAAGGCATCATATCGAAAGCCGCCAACGCGCCCTATGAGGCGGGGCGCAGCCACACGTGGCTAAAGTCGAAATGCCGGGCCGGACATGAGGTGGTGATCGGCGGCTGGACGACGACCGAGGGTAGATTCAGATCCTTGCTCGCCGGCGCCTTCCACGGCGCTCACCTCGTTTACATCGGCCGCGTGGGATCGGGTTATAGCGAGGCTAAAATAAAGACCTTGCTGCCGCGCCTCAAGGCGGCCGCGGCAACGCAATCGCCTTTCTCGGGCCTTAACGCGCCTCGCCCGGCCAACAACATTCATTGGACGAAACCAGAGCTTGTGGCGGAAATCGAATTCGCTGGATGGACGGGTGACGGCATGGTGCGGCAAGCGGCATTTAAAGGACTGCGCGAGGATAAGCCGGCGCAAGATGTTATCGAGGAAAAACCGGTAGAGGCCACCGCCAAAACACCGGAGCCAACCGTCTACCGGAGCCCGCACAAACCGGCCGTTATGGGCGTCACCATTTCCAATCCAGACAAGGTTTTGTGGCCCGAGGCGGAGGGCAACGCGGCGATAACCAAGCTCGACCTCGCCAACTTTTACGGAGTGGTTGGCGATTGGATGATCGAACATCTGCGCGGGCGGCCCTGCTCGATCATTCGCGCTCCCGATGGCATCGAGGGCGAGCAATTTTTCCAGCGCCACGCGATGACGGGGATGTCTCCCCTCCTAAAGCTCGTCAAGGTCTCGGGCGATCGCAAGCCCTATTTGCAAGTGGATAGCAGCGAGGGCCTCGCGGCGCTCGCCCAAGTCGCCGCCGTTGAGCTGCATCCCTGGAACTGCTACCCGAATAGGACCGATGTCCCCGGGCGCCTTGTCTTCGACCTCGATCCAGGCGCCGATGTCGCGTTCGACTCCGTTGTCGAAGCGGCGCGCGAGATGCGGCAAAGGCTCGATGCGCTCGGGCTCGCTGGCTTTTGCAAAACGACCGGCGGCAAGGGCCTACACATTGTTGTGCCCCTCGCCTTTTCGGAAAAGGGCAACCTCGACTGGCCGGTGGCGAAGGATTTCGCCCATCGTCTTTGCCTTGAGATGGCGGCGGATAGCCCGCGGCGCTACATCGTGAACATGGCCAAGCGCTTGCGAGGCGGTCGTATCTACCTCGATTACTTGCGCAATGACCGCATGGCGACAGCGGTCGGGCCATTATCGCCGCGCGCAAGGCCGGGCGCCACCATTTCGATGCCGCTGACCTGGCCGCAGGTGAAGGCTGGCCTCGACCCGCGGCGCTTTCGCATCACGACGGCCGCGGCCCTCCTTAAGAAGAGCAAGGCTTGGGAAGATTATGCCGACAAAGTGATGCCGCTCGAACCCGCAATCGAGCGCTTGATGAAGCCAAAGCGGCCTTGAAGCGCACGGCACGGCGGCGAGTCTTAAATTTGCAACCTTGAGAAAAGCTTCGCGTTGTGTCCGCGAAGGACAACACCGTGAGCGATGTCACCGAGCGCGCGCCGGAGCACCCATTGCGGGCGGCGACAAGTTATTTAGCATGCGCATGTATACCGGATGGCACACACTCTGGCTTGGCGCTTCAAGAAGCTTGGTCGACATGATGGGTGGCTCTGGCGCGGCGGCTTTGACTGCATGCCTCGGCATCTTCATGGCTTGGGCAGCCGTGGTTCTCCCTTTATCGACGCGGCGAGCTGCGCCGAAGGAGAAGGCTGCGTCGCCCTCGCCCTCGCCCTGCCAGCTTCGGCCGCCTTTCTCGGAATGCACCTCGCAGGCTCGGCTTTTTTTTCAGATCCCAATTTGGTACGGGCTTCTTTTTCCCCTCGGCTACACCGCGGGCGCGCTCATGGCCCTTGACGGTGTAAGGCGGTGTCTCATGGGCCGACGCGTCTGGAAGGGGCGGACCTATCGATGAACGAAGCTTTGCAAAAACGAAAGGAGCTTGTCGTCCCCAACACGCCAGAAGAGCCACCAGTCACGAGCATTTCGCCGCGATTCGCGCTCCTGATATTTGTTGGCATCGGCATTTTTCTTTGGCTCGTCCGCGCGATCCTGCTGCCATTCGTCATCGCGGGGGCAATCGCTTTTGTCTTTTCCCCCGCCGTCGATTGGCTGGCGAAAGTGGAATATGTCCCGCGATGGGTCGCGGCGGCGTGGGCCTTTGTCGTCATCGTCGCAATTGCCGGCCTTTTTGGCTACGCGGTCTACCCCATCATTACACACGATTTCCTGCCAATGGTGACCAACCTCGAGGGGACCATCGCGCACGCGGCTCACCGGCTAATCGGGAATGGGACAATTGGGATTTTTGGCGAACGCCTGAACGCCCAGCAAATCGGTCAGAAGGCGGTCGATCTTATTAGCAATTGGCTTGGGCAGAACGGGGAAATTTTGAGCCTCGCGGCCCTCGCTTTTACGGCCGCCTTTGGCGTCATCCTTACCATCGTCCTCCTCGCTTATTTCCTCATTGGCGGCCCGCAAATCAAGGCTGGCCTTCTTTGGCTCGTTCCACCAAGGCAGCGGCGCATCACCGATCGGGTTTGGCACGGGTATCCGCCACTTCTGCGGAGATATCTCATCGGGATCGCCATCATCGTCATCTACGCCGGTGTCGCCGCCTATGTCGGGCTCGGCCTCGTGCTGCAGGTTCGGCATGCGCCTTTATTGGCGGTCATGACCGGTTTTTTTGAACTGATACCGGTGGTCGGGCCCGCAGCTTCCGCCATCATCGCGGGCATCGCCGCGATCCAGAGTGGCGATACGTTTGGCGGCGTCACAGGCTATGCGATCTATGCGACTTTTCTACGCGTCTCGATCGACCAGCTGATTGCCCCCCTCGTTCTCGGCCGCGCCGCGCGAGTGCATCCGGTCTTGATCATTTTCTGCTTCCTGGCCGGCGGGATCCTCTTTGGCATTCCAGGCGTGCTACTCGCCGTTCCGCTAGCGCTTGCCATCAAAATCATTCTCGCGACGGCCTATGGTGATCCGCGCGGCATCGAGGAAGCGGGATGAAATCGCCAGTATCGCGGTATCAGCGATGAGCCGCGCGTAACAGTTGCCTGAAGGAAAACTCGCGGCGAGCGCAACTTTCCCGTTTCGCAATTCGTTGCGCTTGCATTCTAAAGATCGCGGCGCAAGCGGAACTGCATATGACTCATGGTAAGGCTAATCCTGGTTTCATTGCTCATCTGGTACTCGACCGGCTGCTGCGCCGCCAACAAGCCATTTTTGAATATAGTACCGATCCTCGTTGCGCTTTGCGCGCGCAAGAACTCCATTTTGAGCAAGCGATATGCTTAGCCGACGGAACTTGCTGCGAGCCCGGCGACCGCTTTCTCGATCTTCATCTTTGGAATGAGCGCATTCCACGCTCTGGCGAACGTACTCCGACATGGAGGCTGCGATTTTGCGATCGCCTTGATCTGTCGCTACGGGAGCTTGCCCGTTTCCTCGCCGAGCATAAAGAGCATGCCGACATCAAGGCGGTCCGGGCGAACATGGCTTTTGGGGCACCCCAGCAAACACCCCAGATCGTGCGCATCTCCAGGCGGTATGGCTTCGAATATATACCGGCGGCGGAGCCGCATACAGTTAGACAACATTTACACCGCTTTGGCGAGAACATACTGATTTTTCTCATTACTCTTGCTTGGGGCCAAACAGGCTTGCGCTTGAACTCGTTTTGGCGCGGCCGCACGCAAGTCTTCATCTCCCGCGCCGCTCTCGAGCAGCGCTATGGCAGCGTGTCTTGGCGACGTCGTGGATTATCCTCGGGCGGAAGCGGGGCGCGGCCATGACTATTCCGCCACATTATTTTTTGGCAGAGTTCTTTTTCGAACTTTGCGTGATCGGCGCGGTATCGGGCAGCCTTTATCTGTTGCTTGCGGCCTATTTTGTTCTTCGCTTCCGTGGCCGCCACGACCGGCGTGAAGTGGCGGCTGTTCCGGTAACCATTTTAAAGCCGTTGCATGGCGAGGAACCTAACCTCTATTCCCGACTCTCAACGTTTTGCGAACAATCCTATCCTGGGCCCGTGCAAATCGTCTTCGGTTGCCATGACGAGAGCGATCCAGCGGTCGCTCGAAATTAATTTATCGAAACCCAGTGAACTTTTGGCCCGGCGATGTGTTGAGCACTTGCTAACAGCTTCCTCCCCAAACTTGGGCCCGCCAAAAACGGCGGGCTTTTTCCTGCGAGTCTTTTGGCGTCTTGAACCGGGCCTCGGCAGGCTTGTGCGTTCGCGCACATTCACCACGGGCGGAAGGGTCTACATGTTCTCGCAGTTGAGCACGAAGAAATTTCGTTGCCACAACACCGCGGGCGCGCCCTCCTCCCACGCGCCCGCGGGTTTTTCCCGGATCACATAGAGCCGGCTGGAGGCACCGGGCTGGCAGGCCTCGGCGTCGCCGTTCCAACGGCCTCCTGCTCTTCCCAGTAGGGCCGGGTTCCGAAATGCTCATGCCACTTGGTTTCCCAATTCCGATCAGTCCAGCTATCGTCACTAAATTGAGGCGCGTCCTTGAGCTGTTGTTCGGTAACGTCGGTGACATAACCCTCTTGCCCGGTATCGTATTTCAATGAGGTCCAGGGGAGCGGGTAGTGGCTGTGCCCTAGCCCGAGAAACCCGCCAAAGCTCATGATTGCGTAGCGGACCATGCCCGATACTTTATCGATCATCAGATGGTCGATTTCTCCGATCTTATTGCCATTCATATCATAGACATTCGTACCTTCCACGCTTTCGCTGGAGATGAGGTTAAATGTCGGACTCACGGTTCCCATTCTTGAGCTCCTGATAGGTTAATCTTCTGACCTGTACACTGCTGGTCAGCCGATGCGGTAACGCCCATCGCTTTCTTGGGTTCCGGCTTTAGTATAGTATGTTAGTAGAACTGGGGTGGCGCTGAAGTGTGGCTTGGGTGAATGGCCGTTCAACACGCTATAAGCCATTGGGGATCGAAATACCGGTCGGCCTCGCCATCGTAGGGCAAACGCGTGATATCCCAGTGCTCGATGAAGCGTGCATAAGCCTCCCACACCGCTGGCCCGCCCCCGATAAAAACGACGCGGTCAGGGTATCTCGCAAGTATCTTTTCAGGCTCATCCGAAGAGCGGACCTGAACCAGTGTGCGCTCGGATCGCGACCAATCCGGAAAGGAATCTATGGTTCGGGGTCCCGCGATGATCACATGGCCCCGCGTAAGATAAAAAAATCTAGAGACATCGTTTTTGAAAACCGCCTCATCGCGGCCTTCCCAAGGGAGTTCGCCGCCCAGACCCAGCTGGCCCCGAAGACCAATGGCGCAAATCACTCTGACATCGGGCATGAAATTCATTCTCCTTATCTAAAAAGCATGAATCTGCTTGTAGCGGAACCAAACCCTAGGAATGCAAGTTCGAGTAAATGAGCCGAGGAGGAAATAATGGCTAAACAACCAAGAACGCTCGAAGAACTTTTTCTCGCCACTCTCAAAGACATGTATTTCGCCGAGAAAAGAATATTAGCCGCGCTGCCAAAGATGGCGAAAGCGGCACAGAGCGAGGGACTGAAAGCCGCTCTCGAGAAGCATCGGGGCGAAACAGAGGCCCAAGTCGGACGCCTCGAGGACGTGTTCGAGGCGATGGACAAAAAGCCAACGGGTAAAACCTGTCCCGCGATGATTGGCATTCTCGATGAAGGGTCTGAGGTCATGACAGATTTCAGGGGATCCCCCGCCCTGGACGCGGGTCTGATCGGCGCGGCGCGATCCGTCGAGCATTATGAAATCTCCCGCTATGAGACTCTCTGCATCCTCGCTCAAGAACTCGAGTTGAAAGATGCGGTCTCCCTTCTGGAGGAAAATTTGGGGGAAGAAAAAGCCACGGACGCAACCCTTTGCGAGCTCGCCAAGTCGGTGCTGAGCGCGGAAGCTAAAGCGGCTTAGTATCGTTCTCAAGGTCAGGATTCGCCCGTCATCGGCGCCAATCGTAATAGGACGGGAGGCACGAGAATCGCTTTTTTTCTTTCATGGGAAAGCCGGGCAGGCTAAGCTCCGGGAGCGCGACGCCGCCTAAGGAAAAGTGGCGAGGCGCAACCACACACGAGTGTGACCTGCCATGTTGCGGCTTCTACTCATCCGCCATGCCGAGGCCGTTGCCCAGGATAAATCCTGCGATCACGAGCGGCCTTTAACGCCGCGCGGGTGCTGGGATGCCGCGCGCCTTGGCGCCTTTTGCCAACAGTCAGGCCTCTTCCCCGAATACGCTTTCGTTTCGCCGGCTCGGAGAGCATTGGATACGCTAAGATTCTTAACAGGAGAGCTTCGCCGGCCAGTGCCTTTTGAAACCGACGAACTTTTGTATTGCGCCAGCGTCTTCGAGCTCTGCGAAGTTTTGGAGAGGGCTCCGCCGGGGATCGAGACGCTGCTCATTGTCGGCCATAACCCCGGTCTTGCCGAATTCGCGAACTTTCTCTTGGATGGTAACGTTCCGCTTCCCCATTTTCCGGCTCCTTGTCTGGCTCTTATCAGGCTTTCCTTAGAGGATTGGAGGGAGGTTGGCGCCCGCCGCGGAGAGCTCGTTCATTTCGCCAATTTTTCATCGATGCCGGCCGGAGAATGGCCCTCTTAGTAAAGTGCGAGCTGCGCCGGCCTTGGCTTGGCGAAGAGCGCCCCATGGCTTCAACATCGACAATCATCAAGGCATTGAAATGGACCTACATCCGCTCCAATCGGAGCGCGATTGTCGATTATGGCGCGGGCTGATAGGGCAGGGTGTCGCATTTCGACCAGTTTGGCAGAATCCTCGGCCAACCTTGGCCGGAAGCGGCCGAACCGCTACAAAATCAGTTCTCGCAAGGCTCGTCTGGAGTTGTTAGGATGCTAGGCCTGCACATCCCGCGTTTTGCAAGCCTGCTCATGGGCGGGGCTTTCCTCATCGTGGCGGTGCTCCTCGGGGCCTTTTATCTTTGGCTGCCGCGCGCAACGGTGCGCATTACGACCGGCCCCGCGGGCGGCATGGCCCAACGGTTCATCGCAAGTTTCATCTCGGTCACGACGGCGGAACATCCACGCATCCGATTTGAAACCGTTACGGTCCCAGATTTGGAGGCCAGTTCAAAGGCGCTGGAAGAAGGCAGAGTTGATATTGCGCTTGTGCGCAGCGACGTGCGGCCGCCGACAAATGGGCAAACGCTTGTTATTTTGCGGCGGGACGTCATTGCGATCATTCTGCCGCACGGCTCGCCGGTGAAGGCTGTTTCCGGGTTGTCGGGCAAGACCGTCGCCATTCCTTCTGGGCCCGCCCAGGACCATAACTCGCAGGCCCTCGATGCAATCCTTAATTATTATAATGTTGCGCCTTCGGCGGTGAAGCGGGTCTTTCTACCTATTTCCGAAGTCGGCCGGGCGATCAGCGAGCACCACGCGGTGGCCGTTTTGGCAGTTGGCCCAATCGGTCCCGGCGAGGCCGTGGACGTCGTGAGTTCGATCGCCGCCGCGACGAAGCGGGCACCTAAAATCTTAGAGATCGATGAAGGCGATGCGATCGCCAAACGATCTCCGGGATTCGAGGCGATTGATGTTCCCGAGGGCGCCTTCAGAGGCCGCCCGCCCGTCCCCGGCGATACGGTGAAGAGCCTCGCCGTCACTTATCGCTTCGTCATTCCTTTAAGAATGCTGAATGTCGTCGCCGGAGTGATGATTAGATCAATATTGAAGGCGAAATCAAAGCTTATTGCGGCCGCGCCTGTCGCGAGCCAGATTGAAGCTCCTGACACCGAGAACCAAGATCCTCTTTTGCCTGTTCACCCAGGCGTCGCCGCTTATCTCACGAGCGGCGAGCAGAGCTTTTTTGATGAATTCCAGCAGTATTTTTATTTCGTGGGCATTCCGGTGAGCATCTTAGCCTCGATCATTGCGCTCGTCTCTAGCTTCTCGCGCAACAGGAGGCTCGAAGACGATCAAAAGCGAATCGTCCGGCTCCTGGTGATCGCGGATGAGGCAATGAAGGCGGGTTTTTCAGAGCTCGAAGCCATGGAGGGCGAATTCCACGCGATCGTCGCGTCTTGCGTCAACAAGCTCGCGGATGGATCAAGCGCTGCCGACCAGGCTCCAGTTTCCCTCGCCATCGAGCATGCACGCCGTTCGATTGAGGCGCGGAAGGCGGCCCTCGGCGGCAGGGCCGCTTACGGTGCTGGCGAGAGAGCAGCCGTTATCCCGTTTGGCGCTCCCAGCCAGTCTTGAGTGGCCGGCGCGCCACCGCATGCGATCTGAACGCGAACAGCTTGAACTGTTTCGGGCACTGCCAGGGGCGAGCCACTGGCTCGAGTTTGATGCCGCGGCGACGGCAATTGCCGCTTCCATTGATCAATTTGACGGCACAAACTGTATGCACTTGACGACATCAAAGGCGTATTTCTATTGAAACAAATCAACCTTCTGTCTTGGCCTGTCAATTGCCTGCATTTTTCGGACCATCCGTCCGGGAGGGACCCTTCCAATGACCTATTGCATCGCAATCGACCGTCGGCGTTTCACGCATGGAGCCGCCGCTGTCGTTGCCAGTTCTGCTCTCGGGGCGCGCGGTGCGGCCGCCGCAACAGCGACGTCATGATCGCGACGTCCTCTCCTGGCCGCACGCTCGCGGGCGCGCCCGGCGAATTGTCGATCGTCAGATGAATAGGAGTGGCCCATGAATTTGCGCGCCGAAATCGCCGAACGCTACATCGACGCGGATCCTTACCAATGGCCCTACAACGGCGCGCTGAGACCCGACAACACAGCGCTAATCGTCATCGACATGCAGACAGATTTTTGCGGCAAGGGCGGCTACGTCGATTCCATGGGCTACGACCTGTCGCTGACGCGCGCGCCGATCGAGCCGATCAAGTCCGTACTCGCCGCGATGCGCGCGAAGGGCTATCATGTCATCCACACGCGCGAGGGCCATCGCCCGGACCTCGCGGATCTACCGGCCAACAAGCGCTGGCGGTCGCGCCGCATCCATGCGGGGATTGGCGATCCTGGCCCCTGCGGACGGATTCTCGTGCGTGGCGAGCCGGGCTGGGAGATCGTCGAGGAGCTGAGGCCGCTCGACGGCGAGCCGATCATCGACAAGCCCGGCAAGGGCTCATTCTGCGCGACGGATCTCGAACTCGTCCTCCACCAGTGTGGCATTGAGAATATCGTTTTGACCGGCATTACGACGGACGTGTGCGTGCACACGACCATGCGAGAGGCCAACGACCGCGGCTTCGAATGCCTGCTGCTTGAGGATTGTTGCGGTGCTACCGACTACGGCAACCATCTCGCAGCGGTCAAGATGGTGAAGATGCAGGGCGGCGTTTTCGGGACCGTATCCAATTCCACGATCTTCGTCGCGCAATTGCCGTGAGTGCCTGAGCAATGTATGGCCGAGCGAGCATAGAACTGCTTCGAATGCCGCTGCTCGAATTGGCGTGCCAACAGGGACATTGAAGAAAAGTCCATTCAAGTATAACGCGAGATAAGGGCCTCGCTGAACGCGCGGGCAAATTCGCCGCGGAGAATGAGGCAGAGCCTCCAATGACAAAAACCGGTCCAATCAGATTATCGGCAATAGAGCAGCCTCCCGTTAAAACCAACCGAGCGAAGGGTTATTTGGAGGTTACGGTTGTCGGAACAACAGAAGGGACAAGACTAAAAACCTTACGCCAGATGTCACCCTGCCGGGTTTTTTTTCCATCGGTGCCACGGGCAGACATGATGGAAGCAATTCTCGTTAACACGAGCGGGGGGCTTGTCGAAGGAGACGATATCTCAACAAAGATCACCACCGGCGAAGGGGCCCGGTTGCGAGTCGAAAGTCAGGCGGCGGAGAAGATCTACCGCTCACTTGCCAGCACATGTATGGTTTCGAACGAAGTACGAATAGACTGCGGCGGGCTTTTGCTTTGGCTGCCGCAAGAGACCATCGTCTTTGATGGCGCGCGGCTTTCTCGCAGGCTCGAAATGTCAGTCACACGGCACTCACGGCTCTTGGCCGCGGAGGTGGTCATATTCGGCCGGATTGCGCGAGGCGAGCGGCTCACACACGGTGAGCTGCGTGACTCCTGGCTACTGCGCTGCGATGGCAAACTCTTGTGGATGGACTGTCTGCGGCTTAAGGGTGAAGTCGCCGCGCAAAACGCAAGGCGATTCGGCTTTGCGGATTCCGCCGGCCTCGCCACGGTGCTCTATTTTGGAGACGATGCGGAGTCGCTTTTGCCATTAGCGCGCCAGAATGCGGCACATAGCGGCGGCGGCGCAACCCTTATCAACGGGGTCTTACTCGCCCGCTTTCTTAACCGCGACGAAGCTGCATTGCGCGAGGCCTCGACGGAGTTTACGAGAGAGCTTGCGCGGATAGTGATACGACGCTATCCTCACGGCACAAATGAATCTTACCTCACGTGAAAAGGACAAGCTTCTCGTTGCGATGGCGGCGATCGTTGCCCGGCGGCGTTTGGAGCGTGGCGTAAAGCTGAATTATCCGGAGTCCGTTGCCTTAATCACGGATTTCGTTCTTGAGGGCGCACGCGACGGCCGTAGCGTCGCCGATCTAATGGAAGCCGGCGGTTTGGTGCTCAGACGCGAGCAGGTCATGGACGGGATACCGGAAATGATTCACGAGATTCAGGTTGAGGCGACATTTCCGGACGGAACAAAGCTTGTCACTGTTCATGAGCCAATTCGATGATTCCGGGCGAGGTTATACCGGCATCAGGGGAGATTCTACTTAACTCGGACCGCGCCTCGCGCGCGCTTTCCGTTGCCAATACAGGCGACCGGCCGATCCAAATCGGTTCGCATTTTCATTTTGCCGAAACCAATGAGGCGCTACGTTTCGACCGACAAGCGGCACTCGGCATGCGGCTTGACATTCCTGCGGGTACTGCCGTTCGGTTCGAACCGGGCCAAACGCGAATCGTCCAACTTGTGCCGTTTTCTGGTACGCGCCAGATCTTTGGATTTAATGGTAAGATTATGGGCAAGCTGTAGAGTCGTTGGGCATGCCAAATACGATTGATCGGCGCGCCTATTCCAGCATGTATGGCCCAACCACGGGCGATAAAATAAGGCTCGCCGATTGTGAGCTCATTATCGAAATTGAGCGCGATCACACCATTTATGGCGAAGAAGTTAAATTCGGCGGTGGCAAAGTTATACGCGATGGGATGGGCCAGAGTCAGCGCTCGGGCGCCGAGGGAGCGGCCGACACCGTCATCACCAACGCTGTGATCCTCGATCACTCGGGCGTCGTGAAAGCCGATGTTGGGCTGAAGGCTGGACGCATCGCCGCGATCGGCAAGGCAGGTAACTCCGATATTCAGCCCGGCGTCACGATCATTATAGGACCTGGTACGGAAATCATCGCGGGTGAGGGTAAAATCCTAACCGCGGGAGGCATTGATTCCCACATCCATTTCATTTGCCCGCAGCAAATTGAAGAGGCCCTTTATAGCGGTATCACAACTCTCTTCGGGGGCGGTACTGGCCCTGCGGAAGGGACGAAAGCGACTACATGCACGCCAGGAGCCTGGCACATCATGCGGATGTTGCAAGCGGCGGAAGGCCTTCCCGTAAACATCGGTTTCTTCGGCAAGGGCAATGCGAGCAAACCCGCCGCTCTAGTGGAGATGATCGAGGCCGGCGCCTGCGGCTTGAAGTTGCATGAGGATTGGGGAACGACCCCAGCCGCGATCGATTGCTGCCTTTCAGTCGCGGATCAGCTCGATGTTCAGGTGACGCTCCACTCGGATACCTTGAACGAGAGTGGGTTTGTCGAGCAGACGATCGCGGCGTTCAAGGGGCGCACCATTCATGCTTTCCATACCGAAGGCGCCGGCGGCGGTCACGCGCCCGATATTATCAAGGTCGCGGCGGAGCCCAATGTCTTGCCGTCATCGACGAATCCGACACGGCCTTTTACCACAAATACGATCGACGAGCATTTGGACATGCTCATGGTTTGCCACCATCTCGACCCGCGTATTCCGGAGGATATCGCCTTCGCCGAAAGCCGAATCCGCCAAGAGACGATCGCCGCCGAAGATATTCTTCACGACCTTGGCGCCCTATCCATGATGTCCAGCGACAGCCAGGCGATGGGGCGAATTGGCGAAGTTATTACAAGATGCTGGCAAACTGCCGATAAGATGCGGCGTCAGCGCGGACCTCTTCCGCAGGACGCGGCGGGCAACGACAATTACCGTGCCCGACGATACATCGCGAAATACACGATCAATCCGGCAATCGCTCACGGTGTTTCCCACCTACTCGGTTCGGTCGAGCCCGGAAAAGTAGCGGACCTCGTGCTTTGGTCCCCGGCATTTTTCGGGGTGAAACCCAATCTTGTGCTGAAGGCAGGTGTCATCGCAGCAGCGCCAATGGGAGATCCAAACGCTAGCATACCAACACCACAGCCCGTGCATTACCGTCCAATGTTCGGCGTTTTCGGCCGGTGCTTGACGCAATCAAGCTACCTTTTTGTGAGCCAGGCATCATTGGACGCTGGGATCGGCGCGCGCTACGGCCTGTCCCGCCCGCTCGAAGCGGTCCGCAACGTGCGGGGCGGAATTTCGAAGAAAAGTATGGTTCTCAATGACGCGACGCCAAAGATTGATGTGGATCCCGAAACTTATGAAGTGCGCGCCGACGGCCAGTTGCTGACTTGCGAAGCAGCCGATGTCCTTCCCTTGGCGCAACGGTATTTCCTGTTCTAACCATGCCCGAGCTTATGCGTCGCGCCATTTCTGTGCTGCCTGCCGGGACATGGCCAGCGGCGGCGGAAGCGGCTTCGGTGACGTTGTGCTGGGAAGACCGCCACCGCCGGCGTGCCCGTCTCAGCCTCGACGACGGCCGTGGGGAAATTTTGCTGGACTTGAGAGAGCCGTCGCGGTTGAACGAGGGCGACGGCCTTTCGCTGGAAGGCGGTGGTATCGTTCGTGTCATTGCGGCGCTTGAGCCGCTCCTGGAAATCACAGCAGGATCGGTCGGCTTGCCGCGGCTGGCCTATCATTTGGGCAACCGTCATGTGCCCATGCAGGTGTGGGGAGAAACGCTGCTGATCCGGCCGGACCACGTCATCGAGGAGATGGTAAAGTTGCTGGGTGCTCAATGCACCAAGGCCCAACGCGCATTTTGTCCCGAGCCAGGCGCCTATGGCGGCGGCCACAGCCATGACCACAGCCGCGACAGTACCCACTAACGAGGATTACGGCTGGCTCGTTTGTCTCGCGAGCTGGCTATCGCCGTCCTATCCCGTGGGAGCCTATTGCTACAGTCACGGAATCGAATGGGCCGCCGCGGCAGGCGCCGTCGCGACAGGCAGTGATCTGACCGACTATATCGCGACCGTTCTCGAAACCGGGGGCGGTTGGACTGATCTTGTTTTAGCCGCGGCAGCCTGGAGAGCGGCGGAAGGGGGGCGGCGCGAGGAATTAGACCGCGTTGCGGAAATGGGCCTTGCTTTGCGTCCCACCCGCGAACTGGCACTCGAATCGCTTCAGCAAGGATCCGCGTTTGCCGCGACGACACGAGCTGCCTGGCCTGGCACCGCGCTCGATTGGCTTGCTATGCGCCAGCCTGGGGCGATCGTCTATCCGATCGCGGTCGGCGCGGCCTGCGCGGGCCGGGTGCCCTTGCGGCCAATGCTCGTCGCGCTCGGGCATGCGGCCGCGTGCAATCTCGTTTCGGCCGGAGTACGGCTCGTTCCTTTGGGTCAGACGGACGGTCAAAGAACGATGGCCGCGCTTGCCCCCTTGATCACATCGGTTGCCCGGCGAGCCGCGGCCGCCTCGCTCGACGACCTCGGTTCCGCCGCACCACAAATCGAACTTTATTCGATGTATCATGAAGCGCAATACACGAGGCTGTTCCGGTCATGACATCTTTCAATGGACCCCTGCGTGTTGGCATTGGCGGCCCGGTCGGCTCTGGCAAGACAGCATTGACGGACAGGCTATGCAAGGCAATGCGTGAGCGCTGGGATGTCGCCGCGATCACCAACGACATTTACACCAAAGAAGACGCGGAATTTCTGACCCGGTCGGGCGCCCTCGTTCCAGATCGCATCATCGGCGTTGAAACGGGCGGCTGTCCTCACACGGCGATCCGGGAGGACGCATCAATCAACCTCGCGGCCATCGATACGATGAAAGGGCGCTTTCCAAACCTCGATATCATCTTCATCGAAAGCGGAGGAGACAATCTCGCGGCGACATTCAGCCCAGAGCTGGCTGATTTGACGATTTATGTTATCGATGTTTCGGCTGGAGATAAAATCCCCCGCAAGGGCGGTCCGGGAATCACCCGCAGCGACCTCCTCGTGATCAACAAAATCGATCTCGCACCGCTTGTTGGCGCGTCGCTCGATGTCATGGAGCGCGATTCACGCCGGATGCGTGGCGACCACCCCTTCGTTTTCACCAATTTGAAGGAGGGCGCGGGCGTTGCGGAGATCGCTCAATATATCGAACATTTTGGTGGGCTTATTTGCCGGTAGGCGGGCTGCTCACCGGAAGTCGAGGTCGGGGATACGTCAAATGCCCTATTTGCCTGCCCCCCGCCAGATTCTAAAATCCCCTGCTTAATAATTGGGCGATCCGGATGTTCCGGGCATCGCCGCTACCAAACGAGGTTCTAGAATGGGGAATAGCAGGAAGCCGGTGCGCCAACGTGTCATTAAGGTTCGGGCGACGCTGGCCGCCGCCTTCTGGCTGTGGGTGGCCGCAACTGCGGGAGCTGCTCTCGGCTTGTCCACGGCGCGGCCAGCCGCGGCCGAGGAGACCATCAAGGTGGGAATTTTGCATTCCTTGTCCGGGACCATGGCGATCAGCGAAACCACGCTCAAAGACGTGATGCTGATGCTCATCGATGAGCAAAACAAGAAAGGCGGGCTGCTCGGCAAGAAACTCGAGGCCGTCGTGGTCGATCCCGCTTCTAATTGGCCATTGTTCGCTGAAAAGGCCCGCGAACTCATTTCTAAGGATCACGTCGCGGCAGTGTTCGGCTGCTGGACCTCGGTGTCGCGCAAGTCGGTGCTTCCCGTTTTCAAGGAGCTCGACAATATCCTGTTCTACCCGGTGCAATACGAAGGTGAGGAGAGCGAGCGCAACGTCATCTACACTGGGGCGGCGCCAAACCAGCAGGCGATTCCCGCAGTCGACTATTTGATGAAGGAAGAGGGGGTGCAACGGTGGGTGCTCGCTGGCACCGACTATGTCTACCCGAGGACCACCAATAAGATTCTTGAAGCCTATCTCAAACAGAAAGGGGTCAAGGACGAGGACATCCTAATCAACTACACGCCATTCGGTCATTCCGACTGGCAAACCATCGTGGCTGACATCAAAAAGTTTGGTTCCGAGGGCAAGAAGACCGCCGTGGTATCGACCATCAACGGCGATGCCAATGTGCCATTCTACAAGGAGCTCGGCAACCAGGGCATCAAGGCGACCGACATCCCGGTGGTGGCATTCTCGGTGGGTGAGGAGGAACTCGCCGGCATCGATACCAAGCCGCTGGTTGGTCACTTGGCAGCCTGGAACTATTTCGAATCGATCGATACACCCGCCAACAAAGCGTTCATCGCCAAATGGCATGAATTCACCAAGAACCCGAAGCGGACCACCAATGATCCGATGGAGGCCCATGTCATCGGCTTTGCGGCTTGGGTCCAGGCGGTCAAGAAGGCTGGCACAACCAATCCTGACAAGGTACTCGACGCGATCGTCGGCATCAAAGTGCCTAACCTCACCGGCGGTACGGCCGAGGTCTTGCCCAATCATCACATCACCAAGCCGGTCTATATCGGGGAGATCCTCCCGGATGGGCAATTCGACGTGGTCTATAATACCAAGAATCTCGTTCCCGGCGAAGCCTGGTCGAAATATCTGCCTGGCTCGAAGGATCTCATTGCCGACTGGAAGACGCTCAAATGCGGCAACTACAATACCATCACCAAGAAATGCGGCGGAGGTGCGTGACCTCGCTACTTTGAAATGACGCGGGAGCGGTATGGTGGCCGCCTCCGATAGCGCCGGGATCCTTTGGATGTATGCTTTTTGCCAACCTGTTCGGGCTCTCATCGTCGCCATCGGCCTCGTTTTCTTGACCGCGGCGGCGAGCGACGCGCAGAGCCTGGACGCGGCGCTCGAGGGATTCTCCACCGGCAGCTATAGCGATGCCGAGGAGGCGATTGACGCCGTGGCCGCGAGCGGCGCTCCACGTGCGCTCGAAATCATTGAGGCGCTCCAAGACGGGCGCCTGCTCTTCGATCCGGCGGGCAAGCAGGTCTTCATCAAAGATCAGGCCGGCCGTCTCGTCGATGCCGCAAACGGACTTGCGGCGGTTTCAGTGAACGACGCTGATCTCAAACCAGTGCGCATGAACAACCGGCTACGGCGCGCGGTTGAGTTCGCGCTAGGCGCGTTGAATCTCCTGGCTTCAGATCCCCAAAAACGTCTTGCGGCGGCGCAAGCGGTGTTCAAGTCGCGGGAGGCGGCCGTCTTGCCAACTCTCCAAACGGCGCTTGCCAAGGAAAGCGATCGGTCCGTCAAGAAGGCGCTGGCCGAAGCGCGGGCCGCCATCGTGCTCCGCCTTAGCACCGCGACGGAAGCCGATAAGCTTGCCGCTGTCTCGATAATCCGCTTGCGTGGCGATCAGGATGCATTGGCGGCGCTGGCCGATCTTCCACTCGATTCGCCTGAGGCCGTGACGCGGGCGGCCAAAGCCGGGATCGGTTCGATCCAGCAGCAGCTTGCCATGTGGGACGGCCTCCAGAATGCCTGGTACGGACTCTCGCTCGGGTCGGTGCTACTGCTCACCGCCATTGGCCTTGCCATCACCTTTGGGGTGATGGGGGTCATCAACATGGCGCATGGCGAAATGGTCATGCTCGGGGCCTACACCACCTTTGTGGTCCAGCAGATTATCCGCGACCACGTCCCGGCATTGTCGGATCTGTCTCTTGCCATGGCGATTCCTCTCGCCTTCGCGTTTGCGGGCTTTGTCGGCATCCTTATCGAGCGCGGGATCATCCGCTTCCTCTACGGCCGGCCGCTCGAAACCCTGCTTGCTACTTGGGGCGTGTCGCTGATTTTGCAGCAGGCGGTGCGTAGCGCATTCGGCGCCAGCAATCGCGCCGTCGAAACCCCGTCATTCATGAGTGGTTCGTTCGCGCTCGGCCACATCATAATCACCTACAACCGGCTTTGGATTATCTTCCTCACATTGGCGGTCTTCGTGTTTTTGCTGGGGGTGCTGCGGTTCACGCGGTTCGGCCTCCAAATGCGCGCCGTCACCCAGAATCGGGCGATGGCGGCGGCGATGGGAATTCGGACAGGCCGCATCGACGCGCTTACCTTCGGCTTGGGGTCGGGAATTGCCGGAATCGCCGGCGTGGCGCTCTCCCAAATCGACAATGTCAGTCCCAATCTCGGCCAGGGTTACATAATCGATTCCTTCATGGTGGTGGTGTTCGGCGGAGTCGGCAATCTGTGGGGAACCCTCGTGGGGGCGCTGACTCTCGGCATTGCCAATAAGTTCCTCGAGCCCTATGCGGGCGCCGTGCTCGGCAAAATCGCCATCTTGGTGCTGATTATTCTTTTCATCCAGAAGCGGCCGCGCGGACTCTTCGCGCTCAAAGGCCGGGCGGTGGAAGCATGAGGGGCTCGCCGCTTATCCGCGCCCTCGACCGTGGTTCGATCGCGGTTCTCGTGGTGCTTATCGCCATGGCGGTCGCGGTGCCAATTCTCAACTTGGTGTTGCCACCGTCCTCGGCTCTTCATATTCCAACCTATGTGGTATCACTGCTCGGCAAATACGTCTGCTATGCCATCCTGGCGCTATCCATTGATCTCATTTGGGGTTATTGCGGCATTCTCTCGCTCGGGCACGGTGCCTTCTTCGCGCTCGGCGGCTACGCCATGGGTATGTACCTAATGCGGCAGATCGGAAGCCGCGGCGTCTATGCCGACCCGATCCTCCCGGATTTTATGGTATTCCTCAACTGGCACGAACTGCCAACCTATTGGTATGGCTTTCAGCATTTCTCCTACGCGGCACTGATGGTCGTGCTCGTGCCGGGACTGCTCGCCTTCGTATTCGGCTGGTTTGCCTTCCGCAGCCGCGTCACTGGCGTGTACTTCTCGATCATTACCCAGGCGCTCACTTATGCGCTGATGCTGGGCTTCTTTCGCAATAATTTCGGATTTGGCGGCAATAACGGACTAACTGACTTCAAGGACATTCTCGGCTTCAATATCCAGGCCGAGACCACGCGCGTGGCGCTGTTTTCGATCTCGGTGGTCACGCTGGCGATTGGTTTCTATCTCTGCCGCGCGATCGTGGCCTCGAAATTCGGCATGGTTCTCGTCGCCATACGCGATGCGGAAAGCCGCACCCGGTTTCTGGGCTACCGGGTCGAATCCTACAAGCTCCTGGTGTTCACCCTATCCGCCTGCATGGCGGGCATCGCCGGCGCTCTCTACGTGCCGCAGGTCGGCATCATCAACCCCAGTGAGTTCGCTCCCGGCAATTCCATCGAGGCGGTGATCTGGGTCGCGGTTGGCGGGCGCGGGACGCTCAGCGGCGCGATCGTGGGGGCCCTCCTTGTCAATTACGGCAAGACGTTCTTCACCGGCGGCACGGCTTTGTCCCTCGGCTGGCTGTTCGGTCTGGCGCCGCGCTTCATCGCCGATACACCGGCATTCGCGGCATTTAAAGACAATTTCTCCGTCATTCCGCTCTCCCCCTATTGGTTGTTCCTGCTGGGCGGACTGTTTGTCGCCGTGACCTTGCTGTTGCCCCACGGGATCGTGGGCACGCTGCAGCGATTGAGCCGAGGAAGGAAGCGCCCTATCAACAGTGAAGGCGAACCGGTGGCGGGCGCCTCCCAGACGAGGCCCGCCGAATAGGAGACGCCCATGAAAGAGCGGATGACCCCGGCGCTGCTTTACCTCAATGGCGTTACTGTCGCATTCGACGGTTTCCGCGCCCTCAACAATCTCGCGCTCGAAGTCGAGCCCGGCGAGATGCGCGCCATCATCGGCCCTAACGGCGCCGGAAAGACGACGATGATGGACGTCATTACCGGCAAGACCCGGCCAGACACAGGTGAGGTGTATTTTGACGGGGTCCACGATTTAACGCGTCTCGATGAGGCCCAGATCGCCCTCCTTGGCATCGGGCGCAAATTCCAGAAACCCACGGTGTTCGAGATGCATACGGTGGAGGACAATCTGCGCCTCGCCCTGAAGGGCAATCGACACGCGCGGGCGGCGCTGTTCTGGCAGGAGACCCCGAAGGAACAAGCCGCCATCAACCGCCTCCTCGATGTGGCGTGCCTCGGTGCAGTACGCGACCGGGTTGCGGGCACGCTTTCCCACGGGCAAAAACAGTGGCTCGAAATTGGCATGATGCTGGCTCAGGATCCCAAGCTGCTGCTGGTCGACGAACCGGTCGCCGGCATGACCGATGCCGAAACCCGCCAGACCGCCGAACTGCTCAAACAAATTAATCGTGATCACACCGTCGTGGTGGTGGAGCACGATATGGCGTTCGTTCGCGATCTCAATGTCAAGGTCACGGTGTTGCACGAAGGCGCGGTGATCGCGGAAGGCTCGATCGATCAGGTCTCGGCCAACGAGCGCGTGATCGAGGTCTATCTAGGGCGATAAAGCCAGGACGGTAGCGCATGCTCCAAGTCGATTCGATCGACCTTTATTATGGCGCGGCCCAAGCGCTGCGATCGGTCTCCATCAAGGCTGAACTTGGTGAGGTGACTTGCGTGCTGGGGCGCAATGGCGTCGGCAAAACCAGTCTGCTGCGAGCGCTGATCGGCCAACGCCCGGTTAGCCGCGGCCGGATTGTCTGGGAGGGCCACGACATTACCCAGCTGCGACCGTTCGAGCGGGCGCGGCGGGGTATCGCCTACGTGCCGCAGGGCCGGGAAATCTTTCCGCTTCTTACCGTCGAGGAGAATCTGAAGACTGGCTTTGCCCCTTTGCCGCACAGCAAGCAGGCGATACCAGATGACGTGTTTTCGCTGTTCCCAGTGCTCGCCGGCATGTTGCGCCGCCGAGGCGGTGATCTGTCCGGAGGCCAGCAGCAACAGCTCGCGCTCGGCCGCGCCATGGTCATGCGGCCAAGGCTGCTGCTGCTTGACGAGCCGACCGAGGGGATTCAGCCGTCCATCATCAAGGAGATCGGCCGTGCCATCGTCTACCTGCGGGGCCTCGGGCAAATGGCCATCGTGCTGGTTGAACAGTATCTCGACTTCGCCCGCGAGCTAGGCGATCATTTTGCTGTCATGGATCGCGGCGCGGTTACCTTTTCGTGTGACCGCGCCAGCCTGGACGAGGCGGCGCTCAAGCGCGCGCTCGCGCTTTAAGCTGCGCCGTCGGGTGCTCAATCGCCGGGCCAAGGGTACAATGCAAGGGGCCGATCATGGCCGGCGAGATCGGCGCGGGCACAAAATGCCTGTTACGATCGGTATATAGGCAGATCGCGGATGGCTACAGTCTCGTGGACAGCGCCCGAACCGCTACCACCGCGGCTGCGGCGCGGTTTTCGACCCCAAGCTTTGCGAAAATTTGCTCTAGGTGCTTGTTGACCGTGCGTGGACTGATCCGAAGAATGTCGCTTATGTCGCGGTTGGACTTTCCCGCCGCGAGCCATACCAAGACCTCCGATTCTCGCGCGGTCAAGGTTAGAGTTTCTTTGAGGATTTCCGCCCCCTCGGCCGGTTCTGCTTCGGTCAGGCGGTACAGAAACTCATTTGGGCCTGCGCGGCTCAAATAAATGCACTCAAGTTGGCGTATGCCGGTGTCGAGCGTGATGCTTCTGGCGCCTTTGCCGGGTTCGTGACGAAGGGCTCGAAACCGCGCGGCGATTTCCGGAGCGAGACTCGTGCCCAGTACGAGCCATGCCGCGAGAAGCTGTTCGGCTTGCGGCGTGCACCAAAGGATTTGCCCCTCCTCATCGGTTGCGAGCAGGCAGCGTCCCGTTGCGTCAAGGGCGGTTAGAGCGCGGTATGCTCGCCTGGCATTGGCGAGATGAACCCGGATTCTTGCTAACAATTCATCGATCACGATCGGCTTTGTAATGTAGTCAACACCGCCCGCAGCCAACCCTTCGATCACATGCTCGCTCTCGCTCAGACCGGTCATGAAAATAACGGGCAGGTGTGAAGAACGCGGCATTTGCTTCAACCGCCGGCAGGTTTCGAACCCCCCTAGCCCGGGCATCACTGCATCCATTAGGACCAGATCTGGTGTGATTTCATCAAGGAGGCTAAGCGCGGTTTCCCCATCTCGCGCCACCAAAACCGTGAGGCCTGCCTTTTCTAGCACCTCGGTCAAGAGACCAAGAGATTCGGGCGTGTCGTCCACGGCGAGAATGGTATCGCGAAATTCCGGCATCTTGCTCACCGCTCTACGGCCCGGAGAATTTCCATAAACTGTTTTAGTTCGAACTGGCGAACTAACGTTCGGAGATGGGCGATGAAGGCAGCCGCATCCGCTTCGGCCGCTTCCCATTCCTTAAGTTTGGCTTCGATGCCGCGAACATAACCGATTCGTCCCAATTGGAGAAGTTCGTCGAGATGACTGCCAATACCGGCAGGTATCTTATCCCGCCAGACGGCGGCCAACTTATCATCCTCGTCGTCGAAGACCCACTCAATTCCCAGCTGAGATTTTATCGTTTCCAGCATTTGCTGAACATCGAGCGGCTTTACGCAAAAAGCATCATGCAGGTGGTTAGCTGCGTCGCTCGAGCGACAGTCTTGCGCGTTGGCCGAAATCATAATTATTTTGGAGGTTGGAGAGATATCATTTCGAAGGCAAGCCGCCACCTCCCACCCATTGAGCCCCGGCATCGAAATATCAAGCATGGCGAGATGAGGGGCAACCTCCGAGGCAAGCTGAATGGCTGAGGGACCATCGCGTGCGGTTAGCAGGGTAAAGCCAAGCGGGCGCAGCACCTGCCCCACAAAATCGATGTGATTTAGGTCGTCATCAGCCAGCAAAATCGTGATTGGCCGGCCGTTGTAGCCGCGTATTTCAGGCTTTAAACGGACATCGTCAACGGAATGCATGGCTTCCGGCAGCATCAGACGTACACGAAACTTGCTTCCGACTCCTAGCGTGCTCTCGACGATAATCTCCCCGCCCATGACATGGGTCAAGAGTTTCGTGATCGTAAGCCCGAGCCCCGTTCCGGGCAAGGCGCGCGCTTTCGGCATCTGGCCTCGTTCGAAGGGTTCAAAGATCGTTTCGAGGTCATCTGGATGGATACCAAGTCCAGTGTCCGAGATCTCAATGTCCGCGACTTGGCTACGATAACGAACGCGCAAAGCCGCATGGCCTTCCTCCGTGTATTTTATGGCGTTGGATAGTAGGTTCAGCAGAATCTGCCGCAGTCGCTTTACGTCGGTATACACATAGGCTGGGAGATGGTCTGGCTTTTCGTAAATGAACGCCAAGTTCTTGGCTTGCGCTTGCGGCTGGAACATATCGACGACCTGATCGAGAAATTCCACCAGCCGCACTTTATCGCGGCTGAGCCGCAAGGTACCGCTTTCGATACGCGAAATATCCAAAAGACCATCGACGAGGCTGGACAGATGTTCGGCGCTTCTGCGGATGACGCGAATTGCATCGGCGGGCACCGAAGGATTGCGTTCGAGAAGCTGAGCATAACCCGAAATGGAATTGAGCGGCGCCCGAATCTCATGGCTAAGCCCAGCGATGTAACGGCTCTTGGCTATATTCGCCGCTTCCGATGCCTCTTTGGCGGATTGGAGAGCTGCGTGCGTCTGCTCATGGGCCTCAATCTCTTCCACCAGCGTGCTGGTCTGTTGCTCCGATTCGCCCTCCGCCGCACGCCGGCTTTCATGGGCAAGGACCAATAGCCAAGCAGCTACGCCCGAAAGAATCAAAAGATTGAGAAAAACAATCCCTAGTGCCCGGCCGATGGTCTCCTGGTCGTGGGACGTAAGCATGCCTAATTCGAAGAACACGAACGCCAACAAAGCGGCGATGATGGCGTTGAAGAGAAGAAAGACGGCGAGGAATTGGCCCATCCTGGTTTTCAGGAACCACGCGGTTTGCTTCGGGACCGAAATATCCAAAAGGCGGCTGATTTGATCACTCAGGCGCCGGCCAGGCTTGCACATATCATGGCAGCGGGCTTCCAATGTGCAACATAGCGAGCAAATTGGCGCGCTATAGGCGGGACAATAAGCCATGTCCATGCGATCGAAGCTGTTCTCACAGATTGAACAGCGAATTTCGGCCTGGCCCTCTGGTAGACCGGTATCCGGGCGGGCGATGTAATAGCGGCCCTTAGTCACCCAGGCAATGACCGGGGCGGTCATGAAGGCGACAATCAACCCGGCAACGGCACTCAAAGACTGCAAAGTTGGCCCTAACAAGCCAAAAAACATGAGCGTTGAGACAACGACCGAAAATCCCATCGCGCCGGCGCCGACCGGATTGATATCGTAGAGATAGGCCCGTTTGAACTCAATCTGTGGTGGACTCAACCCAAGGGGTTTATTAATCATCAGATCGGCGGCGAGAGCGCCCATCCAGCTCGCAGCAAAAATGGCATAAAGGCCAAGAGCGCTGTCGACGACCCGGAAAATCCCAATTTCCATAAGCAATAGAGCAAGTAGCACGTTAAAAACGAGCCATACGACACGGCCAGGATGGTTATGGGAAAGTCGCGAAAAGAAATTCGACCAGGCGATCGATCCCGCGTAAGCGTTCGTCACATTAATCTTTATTTGGCAGGTTATAACTAACAGCCCTGTCAAGCCGAGTGCGACCGTTTGGGAATCGAATAGATCGAGAAACACCAAACGATAGACCTCGGCTGGCTGCGCCGCCCGGTCAAATGGAATACCTCGCTTTAGAGCCAGAAATGTAAGGAAGGAGCCAGCCAAGAGCTTAAAGGCGCCGATTAAGACCCAGCCCGGGCCAGTGGTAATCATCGCGCTCCACCAGGCGAAATTGTTGGCGGGCGTCCGGCTGGGGAGGAAACGCAAATAATCGATCTGCTCTCCAATTTGCGGCAAAAGCGACATCAGCACTGATGCTGCCGCGCCGAATTGTACAAGACTAATTGATCCATCCAGCCTCCCTTGAGCGCCGGAAAAGGCCGTCCAGGCAATCAACTCGCTTTTATTATTGATGCCGAAATAAAGGAGCGGCACGAATTGAAGTATAAGCCACACCGGTTGTGTGGTGATTTGCATCCTGCTAATGCCACGGATTCCGGACACCGCTATGGGGATCACGACCAAAGAACTAATGACGTGAGCGATCGGCAGCGGAATGCCAAGGCACATCTGTAGCGCCGAGGACATGATGCTAGCCTCGATCGAAAACAGCAGGAAGGTAAAAGAGGCATAGATAAGGGAAGTAATCGTGGAGCCAAGGTAACCAAATCCGGCGCCTCGCGTTAGGAGGTCCACGTCAACCCCGAATTTGGTGGCATAATAGGTAATTGGCGTCCCAAGAACGAACATGAGCGCGCTAACCGCGACAATGGCCGCCGCGGCATTGGAAAAGCCGTAGGTGAGCGTCACCAACCCGCCGATTGCCTCACAGGCAAGGAACGAGATCGCGCCAAGCGCGGTATTGCCGACACGGAAGGTGCTTTTGCGTGCACTCACGGCGGTGAAGCGAAGCGCATAGTCCTCAAGGGTTTGGTTGGCTACCCATTGATTATAACGGCGGCGCTGCAGGGTGATGCTTTGCTTTGTTTTCATTTAAATGATGATTGCTAGCCCTTCGCGAGACCAAAAAGCGGCCATTAGCTAGCCCTACCGCTTGGGCTTTGCGCGGCTATTTCCCTCGAAACCCAGTGCAGGGCCGTTGCAAATTTACCAAATCAGGTAATCCTCGGCCAATGGCACGCGTACCGACTTTTGGATGATCCATTATAGCCGACGCGCAAAACTTAGGCCAAAAAACTCGACGTCCCCCGGGCGGAAGTCGCTTGCTGCGCCGATGCACCTTTTCAATGCGCTTATGCAGAGGCAGAGACAGTTATTGTGCAATTGTAACAAATATATCTCAGTAAAGAAATTCATCGCCATCAAGAGAATTTTTTTATGCGTAGTGGCTCAAATATCATAATACGCAATTATGCGTATTTATTTAATATTTTCGACGAATACTTTTTAAGTCGAGTTCCAATTTGATGGAAGTCTTGGCGCGATTTTCAATGAACTGACGAGGGACCAATTATGCATGAGAGGCAAATTTTCGCTGGCCCGAGGTCGCGGCAACTGGCGCAGCGGGCGCACATTCGTCCATTCGCCAAAAGAGCGGCACTTATTGCCGCCATGGCAAGTAGCGCGCTTCCCTTGACGAAGGCTCACGCGGCGGACGGAGCGACGTTCGATTTAGGCGACGGTATCACCTTTAATATCGGGACGGGCGTGCGCACCAGCGTGAGCGCCGTCTCGGCCTTTGCGCCAAGCGCGGGGTATGCGATGGGGGGCAATGGCGAATCGACGATTGCAAGATATAACCTCGACGACTTCCGAATCTACTCCACCCTAACTCTGAATCCATATATCAAGGTAACGGTCGACACCGAACGCGGGCCCGCCGGCGGTGAGGGCGGGCCTATCCAAATCCTGGACGCCATAGGACAATTTGAGCCTATGAAGGAATTCAACATTTGGGTTGGTCAAATGCTGCCGCCAAGCGACCGCTCCAATCTCGACGGCCCCTTTTATTTGAGCGAGTGGTATTACCCTGGCATTGTCTCCCAATATCCTGGCAGGTTCTTCGGCCGCGACATCGGAGGCACGGTGTGGGGTAAGCTCTTTGATGAAAAGATTGTTTATTCCGCAGGCATCTACGCCGGCCACAACTGGCAATATTTGACGTCAGATCAGAATCAGGATCCGCTGTTTGCCGCACGCCTCGCAATTAATCTCTGGGATCCAGAGCCGGCGCCTGCCTATTACACAGGCAGCACCTATTATGGCAAAGCGGACATTTTGACGATTGGGTTGGTCGGGATGTACCAGCATGATGCCGTTGGCACTGTAGTGAGAAAGGGCGATTACGCGGCCGGGAATGTCGATGTCCTAATGGAAAAAAAATTCGGGGATTACGGCGTGCTGACGCTGGAGGGCGCATTTTACTATTACGGTTCGGATGGGGTTGTCGACGTATCACCCAGTTTCAACGGAGCCGGAACGACCGCGATGGTTGGGGGGATCACACAGGGGCCGGCGTATTTGCTCAGTGGCGCCTACTTGATCCCCTACGAGATAGGTCCGGGTAAGTTCCAGCCCTATGTCCGCTGGCAGGAAATGACGGCGACGATAACCAACACTTCGGCCACGCAGTTCGACGTCGGAGTCAATTATGTGATCAAGGGCCCGGATTTAAGGATCACATTCGACTACGCGCATAACACCGCAAGCTTTACCCCAAGTTCCGATCGGTGGGTTCTCGGACTTCAGGTACAGCTCTGAAAGGCCACGGACGGGTAAATTGGACAGCAGTCTGGGGCAGAGCGCCCGACAGCGAATAGGAAACCATCCCGGCACTGAAAAGGTGCATCGTGCCTTGAATGAACACCAGGAGATCATCGCCGGGGCCCTTCGAATTGCGGCCCTTCGGCATTCCGGAAGGCGCGCCAGCTTCCATAGTGGCTGATGTCTTGCGCGCCGCTGGAGGCGGTTCCTCCCGCGCAAATGAAACCGAGGCTACTTTCGCCGCCCTCGAGGTGCACGGTGCCAAGGCCAAGGGGCGGCGCAATGGTTGCGAGAAACGCGCCCACCGCGGCGCTGGGAATAGACCAAAGCTCGCCTTCGATTGCTGAGCCCCCGGCTCCCACCTCGAGCAAGCCGGGCCGCGCGGGCTCTCCGGGCAACAGGATCATGCGATAAGATTGCGTGGTTTTACAGCGGCGGCTAAAGCGGGCGCCAAGCATTGCCAGCTCCCGGTTAAGCGGCTCCCCGGAAAGATGGGAGCCGAACACCGCGAGTTCGACGTTCGGAAAGGTTGCCGGGGAGACGCGGCTCACCTCTTTTAGGGGAGGTTGGGCGATCTCGGTCGCGCCGAGCGGCGTAGCGGCAAGATTTTGCATGCGCCGGGCGACGCCGGCGAGAGCCATGTCGCACCACGCGGGCCCGATCAGGGTGACCCCGGTTGGAAAACCCTGGCGGGTAAAGCCGCTCGGGATTGCGATTGCCGCAAGATCCAGAAGGTTGGTAAAATTGGTATAAATACCCAGGTCGCTGTTTCGCGCGATTGGATCTGATTCTATCTCCGCCAGCGAGTAGGCGGTGCCTGTTGTTGGTACCAACAGAAAATCGATGTCACGCCAGATTGGCTCAATCTTTTTTGCAAGCATCTTGAGGCGATGCTGGGCACGAAAAACGTCAGCGCCGCTGACGTTCATGCCGCGCTTGAAGACCACGCGGGTTACCGGGTGCAACGCTTCCGGCTCCTCCTCCAAAAGCGTTTGCGGTGCAAGAATACGTTCGGCTGTCCAGGCCTCGTAGAGCAAAGAAGCCACTTCGGTAAAGGCTGTAAAATCGACTTCGATGGCGACGCCCCCAAGCGCGGTGGCGCGGCCGATGGCCTCTTCAAACAATTGCGCCGATTCCTGGTTGGCGAAAAAATGGGTCTCATGATGTCTCGGAATCCCAAAACGAAAGGAATTGGGAGCAGCCGAGTACCGGACTGAGAAACCTGGGGGCGGGGCCCGCGAAAAAGGGTCGTCCTGGTCAACACCACTCGCCGCGTCGAGGACAGCCACCGCGTCATCGACCGTTAACGCAAAGATCGAGACGCAGTCGAGCGAGCGACATGCGGGGACAACGCCCCTTGTGCTGATCAGCCCACGAGTTGGTTTCAACCCAACCAAATTATTGAAAGAGGCCGGGACGCGCCCGGAGCCCGCGGTGTCGGTTCCGAGAGAGAAGCTAACGAGCCCAATCGCAACCGCGACAGCAGAGCCAGAACTCGACCCGCCCGGCGCCATCGCGGGATCAAACGGGTTACGCGGGGTGCCGAAAGGAGAGCGCGTGCCGACAAGACCAGTCGCAAATTGATCCAGATTGGTTTTTCCAATCAAAAGAGCGCCGGCATCAATCAGCCGCTCGACGACCGGCGCGGATCGCTGAGGGACATAGCGATACGCTTCGCAGGCCGCGGTCGTTGGTAGGCCCGCGACGTCAATGTTGTCTTTAACGGCGAAAGGGACGCCATAGAGGGGCGAGTCCTTGTTTCCACTCGCACAAAGCTGTGCGGCCGCGTCGAATAGCACTTCATCAGGAAAGCGTGAAATCCAAATGCCGTCATCATTCGACGCGCTAAGCCGTCGCAAAACAGTAGAAATAATTGTAGCGGGGGTTTCCGTTCCGCTGGCATAGGCAGCGCGAAGGCGGCCGAGATCTAAGCTGGCACCGTCCATCCAAACCTCAAGAGAGGGCAGTGCACCATCAAATTCAATAAAGCGCAAGCTGCATTGGCTAAAGAGAACAACTCATCATTGCTGGAATTTTCACCTCTCACCCGCGGCGCCGGGGCCGGGAAAGGAATGTGCGCGGTCACCCGGTAAACAGGAATTTATCGAACGATTTCGCCGGACCAGCGTTCCGGGTCAGTTCTGACGGAGGCCTCAGTCAGAATTGAGGAGGAAAATCGGATGAAAAGCAATCCTATCGGTCTGGTAGCGGTCTCGCTCGCGGCCATGTTGATCGTGAGCGGCACGGCCTGGGGCCAAATGGCCCCCCTGGGCAGCGACACGGGGTATCCCGGCGATCCCTATGCCGCCGACTCGAGGGATCCTTACGACACCACCTATCCGCATGAGTACCCGTATCCTTTAGCCCCTGTCCCTCTTGGAGGACTAACCGTGATCGCGCCTGCGGCGGCGCTGGCGGCGGTCCCCGCTCCTCCTTTGGTGACCGGCCGCAGCGTAGCGGCCGGCCAGATGGGAAATTACTGCAGTACCCCGGCAAAGGCTTGCGAACTTTATCGGGCCTTGCCAGCCGGCAGCGGCTGTTCCTGCAAGGCTCCAGGAGGCCGCGCGCGGGGGTTAGTGACGCGCTGAGCTAGCCGGGCTGGCCCCGCCAACTCACGCCAGGTAGAACCCGGCCCTTTATCGGCAAGCGTGCCGCCAGGAGGCGTCGAGCGACGCACATCCCCCGTAACCGCCATTCCGAAAAAATCGAGCTTCTCGGCTAAATGTTAGGCAATTGACGGGCGATTGAAAGGCGGCATGTCCAATAATCTAGCATCGGCATTACGAGGCTCGGCCACGAGTTCTCACGAGATCTAGCCTCGAAACGAAGCCGAACGTTTTTGCGGGACGTTTTGCGCTTTACGACCGACGATGCCGACATCTTTCGCCTGACCAAAGCAAATTAGCATGACGTTTGCTTGATTCAGGGCGGCTGCCGGCCGGTCGAAGGGAGCGCTGTGTTGGGCTGTCGGATGGGAGTTTGCGGCTCGGATTCTTGCCACCTTCGGAGGTGGGCTCGCCGCTGCTCGGGTTACGTTGCGGCGCTCATCCCGCCCCCAGCTTGTCCGGCAAACGGAAACTCCGCGCATGATTGAAATTGTGGCGGATCCATACCCGTTCGAATTGGACCGCCATCGCGCCGGCTTGCTGATCATCGACATGCAGCGCGACTTTCTTGAACCGGGCGGCTTTGGCGAATCCCTTGGCAATGATGTCTCCCTTTTACGGCGCGCCGTGCCGCCGACGATCGCCCTGCTTGAGGCGGCACGAGCGGCGGGGCTGTTCGTCGTTCATACGCGTGAAGGCCACCGCCCCGACTTGACCAATCTTCACGAAGCCAAGCGCCGGCGCGGCAAATCGCGACTTGGTATCGGAGACCTGGGCCCCATGGGACGTATTCTCGTCCACGGTGAAAAGGGCCATGGCATCATTCCCGAGCTTACGCCAGCACCGGAAGAACCCGTCATCGACAAGCCGGGAAAAGGCGCGTTTTACGCGACGGACCTTCATGCCATTCTCCTTGCACGTGGAATTTCCCAGCTCTTGGTATGCGGCGTGACCACGGAAGTGTGTGTGCACACAACGGTTCGTGAGGCCAATGATCGTGGCTTTGACTGCCTCGTCGTAGGGGACTGCTGCGCCAGCTACTTTCCCGAATTTCATGCTGCTGGTCTCAAAATGATCTCCGCGCAGGGAGGTATCTTCGGTTGGGTCGCCGGCAGCAGTGCCGTTCTAACCGCCTTGCAAAGGGAGCGCTGAATGAATTTTCTGAAAAGCGCGCTGCGTTCTTCCAAAGCGTCACCGAGCTTCTGGGTCACCGGCGATTGGAACGCTTTCTTTGGCTTTGGCACGAATATCCTCGTGAACCTACTCGTATTGACGGGATTGCTGCGGTTCGTCCTCGGCATGCCCGATGAGCTGGTGTTCGGGCGCATACTCCCCGCAACGGGGCTGATGCTGTTTCTTTCCACGATGTATTATGCTTGGCTCGCCCGCCGATTAGCGTCCCGCACAAATCGCGATGACGTTTGCGCCCTGCCTTCCGGCGTGAGCGTCCCGCATATGTTTGTCGTCGTGTTCGTCGTCATGCTGCCGATTCTTCATCTGACGAAGGATCCTGTGCAGGCATGGGGTGCCGGACTCACCTGGGTGTTTGTGCAAAGCTTCGTGCTGATGATTGGCGGCTTCATTGCGCCCGCGGTGCGCCGCATAACTCCTCGTGCCGCTCTGCTTGGTTCGCTCGCTGGAATCTCGATAACATTTATCTCCATGAACCCGGCCCTTCAGATATTTGCGGCCCCGCTGATTGGCATCGTTTGCTTTGCTATCATCCTCGCAAACTGGTTTGGGGGTGTCCGATATCCGCGCGGGGTTCCGGGAGGATTGATGGCAATTGCGGTCGGCACGGCGATCGCATGGATCTCGACGCTCATCGGCTACCCATACGGCGGTATGAGCGTCGAAGGCGTTTATAAAGCCCTCGCGCATTTTGACTTCCATCTGCCAAAGGTCGCCTATGCGCAAGTGCTGAGCGGCTTTAACTATATCGGCGTGATTCTCGTCACCGCTATCCCATTCGGTATTTATGATCTCGTTGAGGCAATGGATAATGTTGAGAGCGCTTCAGCTGCCGGCGACAGTTTTCCGACAACCCAAGTGTTGACGGCCGATGGCGTTATTAGCCTTATCGGATGCCTCATGGGTAATCCGTTTATCAACGCGGTCTACATAGGACATCCCGGATGGAAGGCGATGGGCGGGCGCACCGGCTACTCGGCGGCCACTGGGCTCTTGGTCCTCATACTGACCATTTTCGGCGTGATCGCGCTCATGATGGCTTTGATTCCGGTCGTCGCTATTCTGCCTATCTTGCTCTACATCGGCATGCTGATTGGGGCCCAGGCATTTCAGGAAACGCCGCACAGGCACGCCCCGGCGATCATTCTCGCACTCGTTCCGCAGATTGCGGCTTGGGGTAAAGTTCAGATCGATAACGCATTAGGGGCAGCGGGCACGAGCGCCGCGGCGGTTGGCTACACCCACCTCGCCGACAACAGCGTGCTGTATTATGGCCTTTCTGTACTGGGCAGCGGCGCAACGCTCGCTGGCGTCATTTTGGGCGCGGTCACGGTGCAGATCATCGAGCGGAAACTCGTGCAGGCGGCAGCTTTCGCATTGACAGGCGCGATCCTTACTTTTTTTGGATTGATTCACGGCGAGAAAATCGGTTTCGACAGTTCTCCGGAGGTGGCATTGAGCTATGCCGCCGTTGCCGCGATTCTCTTTGTCTGTGCTAAACGCGGCTCATTTGTCCCGATAACCGCCCATGACAAGGTGCCAATCCCGCAAGCCACCCAGGCGGAGAGGGTTTGAAAAGCGGCGATTGATGTCTGGCTCACTGAAACTGTGCCGCCATAAATCAAAACATCTGAAACCTGTGAGAAAGCGGCTAATGACGGGCACTTTCAACAATTTTGGCCGTTTTGCTTGTGGTTATGCTATAATGCCCCTCATGAAAACCGACGTCACAAAAATCGGAGATTCCTTGGCCGTCACCGTTCCCGACGAGCTTGCCGGAAAGCTTGGGATCAAGCCCGGCGACACCGTGTTTTTGACGGAGACAAAAGATGGCCTGCAACTCACGACACAAGCTCCGTCGGAGTATGAGGAACAGCTTGCCAGTGGCCGCGCTTTTGTCGAGCGCCATAAAAAAGCGTTTCAGTTACTCGCCAACCGATGAAGTGGGTTCTTGAAGATGTCGCGTTTGCTTTACAGCGGGAGCAAATAACGAACTTCGGGGGTTCCGCAGGATTGCGCGACCGTGCTTGTTGGTGTCCGCGCTTGCGCGCGCGTCCAATCTTGCCGCTTACAACCCAACATCCGACATCGGCGAATTGGCCGCCGCTTATGCCTTCGGCATCGTGCGCAACCATCCCTTCGTTGACGCCAACAAACGCACGGCCTTGGCCGTGCTCGGCACGTTCCTTAATTACAATGGCTATGAACTGTTGGCATCGGATGAGGAGAGTTGCGAGCACATGGTTGGCGTGGCCGAGGCGCTCACATCAAGCAGCTTAACTCATCACCTCATCAAGCGCCGCCGCGCAAGCTTATGCCCTAACGCCGCGAGATTTCTCGCGCGCACTTTGTGCAAAAATCAAGAAAAATGCATCGCCTAGAAACTCCTGTGATATAAGGAGAAATAGCCATTTTTAACCTCCCACATTATGCGTGAAGGAAAGCGCAATGGCTGATGCGCAGCCGCCGCTGTTCGAAGTGACGATCGAGCCGAAGTCCCAAGCCGATTGGCAAAAGTTTTCGGCTGCCTTTGTGCAGCTCGTCGCTGATGATCTGTCCCTCCAAATCAAAGCCGATCAGGAGACCGGCCGTGCGATTCTCAGGGGAGCGAGCGAAAGCCATCTTGGATTGGCAATAGATCGTCTGACAGAGATCGGGCCGGTCCACGCCAGCGCGCTGCAGGTGGTCTATCGCGAGCGCCTCACCAAAAAAGCGGAAATCGACTACACCTATAAGAAGCAGACCGGCGGCACGGGCCAGTTCGCCCGCGTCAAGATCATTTTCGAGCCGAACGAGGCCGGCAAGGGCAACGAGTTCGAGTCGAAGATCGTCGGCGGCGCGGTGCCGAAGGAATATATCCCCGGCGTCGAAAAGGGCATCAACAGCGTCATGGGCTCCGGCATTCTTGCCGGCTTCCCGATCGTCGACGTCAAGGCGACGCTGATCGACGGCGCATTCCATGACGTCGACTCGTCGGTGCTCGCCTTCGAAATCGCCTCGCGCGCCGCATTCCGCGAAGCGCTGCAGAAGGGCGGCTCCGTGCTGGTCGAGCCGATCATGAAAGTCGAGGTTGTGACGCCGGAAGAATATATTGGTTCGGTCATCGGCGACCTGAACTCGCGTCGTGGCCAGATCCAGGGGCAGGACATGCGCGGCAACGTCGTCGTCGTCGACGCCATGGTGCCGCTCGCCAACATGTTCGGCTATGTCAACCAGTTACGCTCCTTCACGCAAGGTCGCGCCAACTACACCATGCAATTCAGCCATTATGCGCCGTTGACGCCGCCTGACGACAAACCATTTCGTCCCGCTATGGCGATGCGTGCATAACAACCAGAGAAGTGATTTTGCTTTCTAATGCTATGCGGCTCTGTCTCAACACGGAGGGTTGCCGAAGTGCAAAACTCAAGATTTGTGGTAGCCTTTCTTCTGTTGATTTGTACCTCGTGAAAAGTGTATAATTTGCTGAATTTGCAAGGGTTTCTCCAATGACCGAGAGCGACAAACAAAAGCTCATACGGCAATACGCCGCCGGGGAAATCACTTGGCATGCGCTACGCGAGCGCGGCTTCGATAGCTACCTCGACGTTTTGGCTGGGCTTGGTGAGCTTGGGTTACGCCCGCCGGTTGCGCCGATGGAGGGGCCGAACGTGGAGGCACGGCGGCGCGGGCGCGCGATCATCCGCGAGGCTTTGAAAGCGCACAAGTGAGCAAACCTTTCAGCCTTATCGTAACTGACACGTCGCCACTCTTTACATTGGTTTTGGCGGATGCCCTTGACGCCTTGCTTCGGCCCGGCTTGCCCGTGCGCATTCCTGATGCGGTTTATGTCGAGGCGACGCGGGTGCATGGCGCGCCAGGAGCCGACCAGATCGTTGAATGGCTCAACGCCCACCTTGATCTTGTGACCATCGTGCCGACCGATGTCGGGATCGACCAACAACGGCGTCTCGAAGAAGGGCGCTCCATTCGCGGGCTTGGCGAGCAAGCGGCTGTCGAAGCCTTAGACAGATTCCTTCGCAGCGATCCGACTGCCGAGGCGCTGTTGCTGTTTGAAGACACCGATATTCAAAAGCGCCGCGCCGTTGTCGAAGAGCGCGTTAGCTTGATAAGTACAGGCGATTTTCTTCGTGAGCTTGAAGCCGCCGGACTTATTCAATCGACCGACTACATTCTTGATCAAGCCGCCGCGCAAGGCCGCAACGTCGAGAGGCAGCGCGAAATCGGGGAAGAAGCGACAACTCGCGAGCGCTTGCGCGACCAACTGCAACAGCGACGCGGCGCGCGTGATTTGGAACGTTAAAGCGCCGCGCGGTCTTTGCCCGAGGCTGGCACGACACATCAAAATTCAAGAATTTTGCCCAATTCGAGCACCGTTGATTTTATTGGCCTTTTTTATTGCAAAAATTACTTGCAAAAGTCAGGCGCGCTCCGCATTCGGGCACGATTACCTTTCGAAAAAACACATGTTGACGGATGTCTCCGCGATCATCGGTTCCCTCGACATTGTATCGATCGATGGAAACGGCCTGCGTCTTATGCCACTCAGCTTTTAACCTCCGGCAAATTCAGCCGGATATGGAGCTCGCGCAGCTGCTTCGCGGTCACTGGTGAAGGCGCTCCCATGAGAAGGTCTTCGGCCTTCTGATTCATGGGGAAGAGGACAATTTCGCGGAGATTCTCTTCGCCAGCGAGCAGCATGACGATGCGGTCGATGCCGGGTGCTATGCCGCCATGCGGCGGCGCCCCATATTGCAGCGCACGATACATGCCGCCGAATTTCTCCAAAAGCACATCCTCATCATAGCCCGCGAGTGCAAAAGCCTTTTTCATGATGTCTGCGCGGTGGTTGCGGATCGCCCCGGACGATAGTTCGACGCCATTGCAGACGATATCATATTGAATCGCCTTGATACCGAGGATCGTTTTCTTCTCCGCCGGGTCGAGCGCGAGGAACGCCTCGTGATCGTAGTTGGGCATCGAGAAGGGATTGTGCGAAAAGTCTATCTTTTGCTCGTCCTCATTCCATTCATACATTGGAAAATCGACGATCCAGCAAAACTCGAAAACGTTTCTTGCGGTAAGTTCGAGCTCGGACCCGATTTTGAGCCGCGCTGTGCCCGCGAGTTTCGCCGCTTTTTCCTCCTGATCACAGGCGAAGAAGACGGCATCTCCGGCTTGGATGCCGGCCTTTGCGGCGATCGCTTGCTGGGCACCCTGCGGTAAAAACTTGGCAATCGGGCCTTTGCCCGCGAGCTCGCCTCCCTCGCCCTCGAAAATGACATAGCCGAGGCCAGGCGCGCCCTCGGCTTTCGCCCAGTCATTGAGCCTATCGAAGAAAGAGCGCGGCTGCGCCGCCGCTCCAGGCGCCGGAATGGCGCGGACAAAGCCGCCTGTCTTGATGACGTTTTTAAAGGCGTTGAAGGTGACATCCTCGCGCGAAAACACCTCGGTGACGTCCGCGATGAGGAGCGGGTTGCGAAGGTCGGGCTTATCCGATCCATATTTCAGCATCGCCTCGGCGAACGGGATGCGCGGGAATTTGGGCGTGACTTTGCGCCCTGAGCCAAACTCCTCAAAGAGGCCGCGTAGCACCGGCTCGACGGCATCGAAAACATCGTCCTGCGTGACGAAACTCATTTCTATGTCGAGTTGATAGAATTCGCCGGGGCTGCGGTCGGCGCGCGCATCTTCATCGCGGAAGCAGGGCGCGATCTGGAAATAGCGGTCGAAGCCCGCCACCATAATGAGCTGTTTGAACTGCTGCGGCGCCTGCGGCAGGGCGTAGAATTTTCCCGGGTGCAGGCGGGAGGGGACAAGGAAATCGCGCGCCCCCTCGGGGCTCGACGCGGTCAGGATCGGCGTTTGGAACTCAAAAAATCCTTGCACCTTCATGCGCGCGCGCAGCGAATCGATGATGCGCCCGCGCAGGATGATATTTTGATGTAGTCTCTCGCGGCGCAGATCGAGGAACCGATAGCGCAGCCGCATCTCTTCTGGATAGTGGTGCTCGCCGAAGACCGGCAAGGGCAGTTCGGCGGCAGGGCCCAGCACCTCGATCGCCGTGACATAAACCTCAACAAAGCCGGTCGGCATCTCGGGGTTTTCCGTCCCCTCCGGGCGCCGGCGCACGGACCCATCCACGCGCACGACCCATTCGGAGCGCAGTTTTTCCGCTTGCGCAAAAGCTGGCGAATCAGGATCCGCGACGCATTGCGTGATGCCATAGTGGTCGCGAAGGTCGATGAAAAGGACGCCGCCGTGGTCGCGGATGCGGTGGCACCAGCCAGAGAGCCGGACCGTTTCGCCCGCGTTCTTCTCGCGAAGGGCGCCGCAGTCATGGGAGCGATAGCGGTGCATGGGTCAAGCCGATGATAAGAGATCACGCATCTCAGCCTCGCGCTTTGCGCAAAGCGGGCGGACAACCGCATGAGCGGCGCCCTTTTGTCAAGGCGGCCTCTTCAAGCGCCCGAACGCTCATCTCTTGCCAGCACCTTGAATATCATGGAAGTTAAACCGCTTTTCTACTACTAAATAAATATGACGCTGATCTCGACAACAAAAGACCTGGCTCTAGCCTGCCGCCGTCTCGCCAACCACCCTTTCATCACTGTTGACACGGAATTTTTGCGCGAGACCACTTTTTGGCCGCGCCTATGCCTTGTTCAACTGGCGTCCGATGAGGAAGCCGTGGCGATCGACGCCATGGCCGAGAGGATCGACCTTTCGCCGTTTTTGGAACTCATGGCCGATCCGGGCCCGGTGAAGGTTTTTCACGCGGCGCGGCAGGACTTGGAAATCATCTGGAATCTCGCAAGGTTCATTCCGGCGCCGCTCTTTGATACGCAGGTTGCCGCCATGGTGTGCGGCTTCGGCGACCAAGTCTCCTACGGCGAGCTCGTCAAGACGGTGACCAAGGTCACGCTCGATAAATCCTCCCGCTTCACCGACTGGTCGCGCCGCCCGCTGCTGCCGGCGCAGGCCGAATATGCCATCGCCGATGTCACTTATCTACGCGACATCTACAAATACTTGCGGGGGAAGCTTGAAGACACCGGCCGGACAGGCTGGCTCGCCGATGAGATGGCAACGCTCACCTCGCCCGCCATTTATGAGCAGCACCCAGAGAAGGCGTGGGAGCGCTTCCGCAACCGCATCCGTAAGCCGCGCGATCTCGCCGTTCTGATGGAGGTCGCCGCTTGGCGCGAGCAGGAAGCGCAGGCGCGTGACGTGCCCCGCGCGCGCGTCCTCAAGGACGATGTCATGATCGAACTCGTGCTGGCGGCGCCCAAAAACACCGAAGCCCTTGGCAATCTGCGGGCGTTTCCGCGCGGCATGGAGCGCTCGCGCGCCGGCGCCGAAATTTTGGCGGCGATCGAGCGCGGCCTCGCCCGCGACCCGAAAACCTTGCCTAAGCTCGATCGCGAGCGCCGCAACGGCTCTAATGGCGCCACCGTCGAGCTTTTGCGCGTGCTGTTACGCCATGTCAGCGAAAGCCATGGCGTCGCGGCAAAAATGATCGCCTCGGCCGAGGACCTCGAAGCTATCGCCGCCGATGACGAGGCCAATGTCGCCGCGCTCACCGGCTGGCGGCGCGAGCTTTTTGGCGCGCTGGCGCTCGAATTGAAGCAAGGCCGCCTCGCCCTCACCGTCGAGGACGGCAAGGTGGTGCCGCTCCACTGGCGCGAAGAGAATCCGCGGGATGTCTGATTGCCGCCGACAATCTTACCAAAAAGTTTCACGTGAAACATTTTGGTAAGTTTTTCGCGCGGGATCTTACAAGCATGAGGACATGCATGCTCGGCGTTTGGTGCGGTTAGCGCAAATGTATGTAGGATTGGCGATTTCGCGCGCCCCCGTCTCTTGACAAAGCCAGCGGCCGCTCCGGCCGTATCTTCCCATTCATCGCAACGGCGAGCCTACGCGTATCCGAAACTTTGAAGTCAAGGTACGCGCACCCATCTCGGCTGTTGCCGAGATGGGCATTGATGATGTCGAAATCGGGCAGGCCCGATTTCGATGCGCGCCGCCTCTGGCGGTCAGGATCCTTGACTTCGAAAGTTTCGATACGCTCTTTGGCCGCCCGTGCGATGAATGGATTTCTCCGCGCACGAGGCGCGCAGCCAACACACGGCGCCGTGGCGAGGCGAGAAGACGAGTGGTATGCTCGATAAGCTCAGTCCAAGGGGGATGGCATGGGCGAGGAAGAAGAGAAGAAAGGTCCGCTCGAAAAGCCCATCGAAACGGTTTCCGGCTGGAAGAAGGATTTTGTCCGCATCCGCCGGCGGTACGGAGTGTTGCCTGCTATCCTCCTCGCGCTTGCAGTCCTTGCCGGTTACGTTTGGCTGAACTGGAAAACCATCAGCGAATTGCCGGGGGTCAAGCCACTTCTCGCCTACTTTAGCCAAGGGCCAATCGAGAAAGCCGAGGCGGAGCATCTCACTGTCGCCATCGCTCATCTCGACGACGATAACAACCGCGAACAAGAGAAGCTACTGCTCGTCGGACTGCGGGAGTTTCAGGGCGTTGACACGTTGTCCGTTGATCGCACGGTCGAGTGGCCGTCCGCCGGCAACGAACAGGCGCGGGAGAAAGCGGCGGAAGAGCACGCGCGCGAATTGCTGAAACAAACCCATGCCGACGTCTTGATATGGGGGAGTGTTCTCCATGCTGATGGCAAAAGCGTCATGCGGCTTTATTGGACGCCGTCGCGAGAGATAACCCGCGCCAAAACAACGGAACAATATCAAGCGACAGAGACCATTAAGCTGCCCGAACTCTTTTGGACCGACCTCAAGAAAATCCTTGGCTTGCTGACACAGACGCGCTTGGCCGAACTCACCTTTGGCGAAGAAGGGCATTACGTTGCCAAACGGCTCAAGCCGCTGATCGACCAAGTGGAAAAGCTCGCCGCCAGCAAGGAGGGCGTTTGGGACCCGGAGACTCTGGTGAGGGTACGGTTTAACCTCGCAGTGGCTCTATCAACCTATGGGGAGCAATCGGGGAAAAACGAGCCTCTTTCAGAAAGTGCCGAACTCTACCGCAAAGTAATGGAGCAATGGACGCGCGAGCGCGTGCCGCTCGATTGGGCTGCGACGCAGAACAATCTCGGCAATACGCTTCGGACGCTCGGCGAGCGTGAGAGCAGCACGGCGACGCTCGAACAGGCGGTCGAGGCCGTTTCCGAAGCGCTAAAGGAAAGGACGCGCGAGCGTGTGCCGCTCGATTGGGCTGCAACGCAGAACAATCTCGGAAATGCGCTAGCGATGCTTGGCGAGCGCGAGACCGGCACAGATAAACTCGAACAGGCGGTCGCCGCCTATCGCGCAGCGCTGGAAGAAAGAACGCGCGAGCGCGTGCGGTTATTGTGGGCGCAAACTCAAGAAAACCTTGCCGGCGTTTGCCTCTCATTTTTCGAAAAAACCAAAGAACCAAACTATCTCGATAAGGCCCTCACCGCCGTCGATGGCAGCCTCGAAGAATACCGGAGAGCAAAATCAGCATATGACATTGGCAGTGCCGAAGACCTTCGAAAAAAAATCCTCGCCGCCAAGGCGAGCCTCTCCGCCACTAAGTGACTCGCGGCAACGAGTCATAGCAGCCGTCCATGCGACGAATGGATTTTTCCAGGCTTTTCGAGAGCGCAAAATTTCGCGGAGTCGGGGTTCCTGAGAGAAAACGCCAGGGCGCGGTGGGCACCCTGGCGATCCTGTCCTGGAGAATGACATGGAGCCATCATGCGATAGCTTAAGCACCCTGCACGACATCGTGTTAAAAGTCAAATAATATTATTCATCATAATTTATCAATGATGCCTCTCTGCCGGCTCCGGGCATGGACCGATCCTCCTTACGTAGAATGCACCGACGTAAGGGCCGATGTAAGAATTCCATGGCTTTTCGGACAAAAAAGTTTCACGTGAAACTTTTTGGTAAGATTGCATCCCTCAATCGAACAAACGGTGCCTTCAAAGCTCCCCCAACGGATCGAAAATGCCGCCGATGAGGTCGCTGTTCAAAAGCCGCTGCGTCGTCAAAGGAAGGCGGAGCGGCTGCAAATGGGCGTTGGCGCCAGCGATGGCGTCTTCGAGCGCGAGAAGGGCCGCGCGTGCCTCGTCCGCGGTGACGGGGCGGAAGCGGCAGGTCTCGGTGGGGCGCAGCTGGGCGAGGCAGCCGATGTCGGCCTTCGCCACATGGCCGAGCTTGGGATAGCCGCCGGTCGGCTGGCGGTCGGCCATGAGCACCAGCGGCTGGCGGTCGCCGGGAATTTGGATGGCGCCGAGCGCCACGCCATCCGAAACGATATCATGGCCTTGGCTCGCTTCGATTTCCGGCCCTTGAAAACGGTAGGCCATGCGATCGGCGGCGGGTGTCAGCCGGTACTCGGAGCCGAAAAAACGGGCGCGGGCGGCCGGCGAAAAATAATCTTCCTGCGGGCCGGGCACGACCCGGATTGGGTCGCAGTCGCGGGCCAGCCAAGGCGCCGCGATGGCGGCTTCAAAATCAGGCACCGCCTGCGCCTGCGCAACGGGCAAAAGATCGCCCTCCTTGAGCATCCGTCCCTCGATGCCGCCGAGCCCTGACCGCGTATGGGTGGCGCGGCTTCCCATCACGGACGGCGTATCGAAACCGCCAGCGGCGGCGAGGTAGGCAAAAGCCCCAAAGGTCCCGGCCCGCGCGGCAAGCCGCTCTCCAGTCTTGAGGTGGATGCGGGCGGCGGGCGGCAGACCGGCGCCATCACGCTGCCAGAGGAAGGCGCCGCCGGCAAAGGCAAGCCAGAGCGGCGCGCCTTCGCAAACGACCTCGAAGCCGCCCGTGGCGATTTCAACCGCTGCGGCCCCTGCGTCATTGCCGAGCGCGAGATTGGCGGTCCGGAAGGCGGCGAAATCCATCGGCCCCGCCGGCGTGACGCCATAGCGGAGATAGCCGAAGCGCCCTGCGTCTTGAAGAGTGGCGCCGGGCCCCGCCTGCTTCACGCGAAGGCACCGCGACTTAGGCGCGATCATCGACGCACTCGCAGCGGGGGTAGTAGTCCGCCGCCTCGGCAGCCTCGGTGAGCTCGCGAAAGGCGCTTCCGCCTATCTGCTCGAAACAGACCTCGTCGCCGATGCCCATGAGGAATATCGGATCGCGGCGCGGGGCGAACATTTTCACCGGCGTGCGGCCGAGCATGTACCAGCCGGTTGGCATTGGGCAGCTGGCGATCAGCGCTTGCCCGCCGGCGATCAGCAATGCGCCCGCCGGCACGGGCGCGCGGGGCATGGGGCGCCTTGGAAAGTTGAGCGCTTGTGGCAGGCCGCCAAGAAAGAGGAAGCCGGGCGCGAAGCCGTACATATAGACGCGGTAGCGGGCGGTGGCGTGGAGTTCGGCGGCGCGCGCCGCGCTGAGCCCAAGCGCGGACGCGACGAGATCGATATCTTCCGCGAAGGGCGGCTCATAGCAGGCGGGGATATGCCAGCGGCGACGCAACTCAAGGGCAAGCCGCGGGGCTTCCTCAAGCCGTGCGATCGCGGCGACAAGCTCTTCCATGGGCCAGCGGCGGGGGTCGAAATGGATCATCAGCGAGCGGTAAGTCGGGACTGTTTCGATGACGCCGCCAATATTTGCCTTTGAGAGAGCCGCGTCGAGTGCCAGCACGCGGTGATGGATGGCGGGATCGATCTTGGCGCCAAATTCGACCACCAAGGCGGATTCGCCAGCAGCCAAATAGCGGGGGGCTGGTGCGGCGCTCATGGCTCCTCACATCCGGGCAAAAGGCATGAGGGCGATGCCCGCCGCCTCGAGCCTCGACCGCACCGCCCGCGCAAAAGCCACCGCATCCGGTGTGTCGCCATGCACGCAAACGCTATCGATGGCGGCTCGCAAGCGTTTGCCCGAGGCGGTGATAATCGCGCCTTCGATAACCATGGCAAGCACGCGCTCGGCGGCTTCCTGTGGATCATGCAGGACGGCGCCAGGCAGGGCGCGGTCGGCGAGCAGGCCGTCCTCCGTATAGGCGCGATCGGCGTAGATTTCGCGCGCGACATTGAGCCCGTGCTCGATGCCCGCCTGCTCGAGCGTGCTGCGCACGGGGGCGAGGAATGCAAGTTCCGGCGCGGTCACCTTCACGGCGCGCGCAATGGCGGCGGCGATGGCGCTATCCTCGGCCGCCATATTGCTCAAAGCGCCATGGGGCTTCACGTGAGAAAGCCGGCCGCCGGCATAACGGCAGAGGGCTTGCGCGGCGCCGATTTGGTAGGCGACGAGCCGCTCAATGGCAGCCAGCGTGAAAGGCAAACGGCGGCGGCCAAACCCCCACAGGTCGGGAAAACCAGGATGGGCGCCGATGGCAATACCTCTATCCTTCGCGGCCTGAAAAGTTGCCGTCATAATGTCGGGATCTCCAGCATGGAAGCCGCAGGCGACATTGATGCTTGTGGCGATTTCAAGCAAAGCGGCATCGTCGCCGAGCTTGTAGGGGCCATAGCCTTCGCCGCAATCGCAATTCAAATCAATGCGGCGCATCAGTTTTGCTCTTGCGGCCATCCCTTGGCGGGCGCGTCGTTTATGAAATCGCTCCGCCGGTAGCCCTGTGCGTAAAGCAACGATGTAAGGTCAGCAAAATCAATGCGTGCCTCGGCGGCGGCGGCAACCTTCGGCTTGCCGTGAAAAGCGACACCGAGCCCGGCCTCCTCAAGCATTAATAGATCATTGGCGCCGTCCCCCACGGCAAGCGTCTCTTCCTTGCCGAGTTTGAGTTTATCTCGAATTTGCCGCAGCGCTTGGAGCTTGGCATTCTGGCCAAGCACCGGCTCGGCGACAAAGCCGCTCAGCCGGCCGCCGGCGTCGAACAATAATTCATTGGCGCGGTCCTCGTGAAAGCCAAGGGCACCGGCAACCGCCGAGGTGAAGAGCGAGAAGCCGCCGGACACTAGCACCGTATGGGCGCCGTTGGCGCGCATCGTTTGCACGAGAGTGCGCCCGCCGGGCATGAGGCTGATCCTTTTGGCAAGGACACGGTTGATGGCTGCTTTATCGATGCCCTTGAGCAGCCCAACCCGCTCGCGTAGAGCGGGCTCGAACGCAACCTCACCGCGCATCGCCCGCTCCGTGATTGCCGCGATCTTCGCCTTTATGCCAATCTCGTCGGCGATCTCATCGAGACATTCCTCGCGGATCATTGTTGAGTCCATGTCGGCGAGCAAGAGCTTCTTGCGGCGCTTTCGCTCCTCCCGCACGATGACGTCAATTTTTTCGCCGTCAAGCGATGCGCGAATGCGTTCCGTGACGATCTTTGCGTTGGTGCCAGGCGAGGCCTCGAACGGGATGTCAGCAGCAACGTTGAACGCAAGCCATTGGGGCGCGGCTGGCCTTGACAAGACCTCGCTGGCTTTCGCTAACATATCGGGGGTGAGAACCGCGAGCGCCGGGTTGCCAATCAGTGTTGCCACGTAGCTCATCTTGCGTCCATGGCAAGGTTTCCCCGGCACCGCCTTCGCTCGCCCGAGATGGGATTTATAGCTTGCAGCATCTAACTTGAGCCCGGCAGTGTTTTAACCCAAATTTTGCGGCCAAATCGCCGACATTTTTATCATGGACGGCGGAACGCACGCTTATATATTTGCTTTCAGCGTTCGATGACGCTTGCGTGGGGAATAGCAGGAGTATTTGCGTGAGAACGGTTTTCGTTGCGGCTCTTGACCGTCACGTGTCCGCGCTTGGCTTTGGCTGCGCCTCATTGGGCTCGCGGATTTCGGAAGCACAGGGGCTTCGGGCCCTCAATTATGCCCTCGATCGCGGCGTGACGTGGTGTGATGTCGCTCCAAGCTATGGCGGGGGAGAAGCCGAAGCCATAGTTGGGAAATTTTTAAGCGGCCGCCGTGACAAGATCACGGTTTGCACAAAGATCGGCGTGCCCCGACCGGCAATCTCGCCTTTTATGCGGCTCATCAGACCCGCCGCGCGGGCGATTGCAAATGCCCTTCCAAAGCGGGGTAGGCAAAAGGCGGGAAAAAAGCACTCCGGCCATCGCTTGGACGCGGAAGAGTTCGAGGACTTCGTCAACGATAGCCTCCGGCGGTTGCGAACCGAGTATATCGATGTTCTTGCTCTTGAAGAACCCCAACTGCAAGATTGTACAGATGGCGCTGTGATCGAAGCATTGCGGCGCCTGATCGATAAGGGCCGTGTCCGCGCGGTTTCGATCGCCGGGACGGCCGATGCCGTTATAGCAGGCGCAAGGATATCGGAGATCTATAAGATCGCTCAGCTTGGCGATAATCCATTCACGCAATCGCTCGCGCGCGTTAAGGGCGCGCTTGGCGACCCAAGAATGTTCTTCGTCACGCATGGCGTGTTTGGCATGGGCGGCTACGAACGCCTGTCTCATCTCCTCGTCAGCGATGGCGGGCGCCTTGGCGCGCTCGCCTCGCAGCTCGCTTACGGCCCTCCCTTCATGGCGAGCGAGATGCTGCTCGATTATGCGTGTGCAACGAACCCTGATGGCGTCGTCCTCGCATCGATGTTCAGCCAATCGCATATCGCGATGAATTGCACCCGGGCATCGCGGGCGCCGCGCAAGGATATTGGGCCATTCATGCAAAAATTCGTGGTTGCGGCTGCAAAGTAATGCCTCCGCAGCCTCATCTTGGGACAACGCAAGCGTGCATAAGGGTCGGCTCGAGGCCTTCACCGATGGCGTGATCGCCGTCATCATTACCGTGATGGTTCTAGAGATGAAAGCGCCAGCGGGCGCTGGCCTTACCGATCTCGCGGCTTCCCTGCCTATATTCATCACCTATGGCTTAAGTTATACCAATATCGCTATTTTTTGGAATAACCATCACCATATGCTGCAGGCAAGCAAGCGGGTTGATGGCCGGGCCTTATGGGCGAATCTGTTTTTGCTGTTCTGGCTTTCCCTGGTGCCTTTTGTGATCCGCTGGATGGAGGAAACTGGGTTCGCCAGCCTGCCTACCGCCGGATATGGATTTATATTGGCCATGGCGGCGGTTGGTTATCTTATGCTCGAGCGGGCGCTGATTGCTTGCAATGGCCTTGATTCGACGCTAGCGGGCGCGGTTGGATCGAAACTTAAGGAGAAAATTTCGCTCGCCGCCTACATCGTAGGTATGGGTGTTGCATTCGTTCAGCCATGGCTCGCATTAGCTCTTTACATCGCCGTTGCGATTTTGTGGTTTATACCCGACCGGCGTATTGAAAGCGCCATCTGAAGGAGCGAGCTCGGCATAGAGGTATAGCCGCCCATCAAACCCTGTACGCCATGCCCCCGCGGACGATGTTGGGGCTAGGATTGAGGAGGCTCCCATGGCAGCGCCCGGAAACGATCAAGAAACATGGCCCGATCTTCCCTATGAAAGCTGGCGTGACACCTACGCTACGCTTCATTTATGGACTCAAATCGTCGGAAAAATCCGGTTTTCGCAAACCCCGTGGCTCAATCATTCCTGGAATGTGACGCTCTATGTCACGGCGCGTGGGCTCACGACATCGCCAATCCCCTATGAAACGCGCATTTTCCAAATCGATTTTGATTTCATCGATCATTTGCTGCTCATTGAAACGAGCGATGGCGAAAGATGGCAAATGCACCTCGCCCCGCAAACGGTCGCCGATTTCTACGCCACCGTGATGTCAGGGCTGGCCGACCTCAACATAGGACTAAAATTCAGCGAGATCCCTAATGAAATTGAAAACGCCATTCGCTTTAGCGAGGACCGCACGCACGCGGCTTACGATGCGCAATTTGCGCATCGCTTCTGGAGAGTCCTTGTGCAGGCCGACCGTGTATTCAAAATCTTCCGTTCTGGCTTCATCGGAAAATGCAGCCCCGTCCATTTTTTCTGGGGCAGTTTTGATCTCGCCGTGACGCGATTTTCTGGTCGACGTGCGCCTCGCCATCCGGGCGGCGTTCCAAACCTTTCGGATGAGGTCGTCTGCGAAGCCTACTCCGATGAGGTCTCGAGTGCCGGCTTTTGGCCCGGCAGCGGAGCGATCGACTACCCCGCCTTTTATTCCTACGCCTACCCCGAACCGAAAGGTTTTAGCGCGGCAACCGTCCGGCCGGAGGCTGCCTTCTACAGCGAGGCTTTGCACGAGTTTATTCTTCCCTACGGCGCCGTGCGGGCGGCCCGCACTCCGGATGAAACGCTGCTCGAGTTCTTGCAGAGCACCTATGAGGCCGCGGCCAATTTAGGTAATTGGGACCGGGCGCTCGAATGCCCGCTCGGCAAGGCTGGTATTCCAAGAAAAATGCCCGAGCTCCCGAACACGTGAGCAAGGGCGGTCAATGTCCGACACTGAAAATGTCAGCGCCTTCCCCGTCGCGACAGAAGCGCAATGGCGGCGCCTCATCGAAGAAGCATTGGGCGGCAAGCCATTCACGAGCTTGATTTCGAGGACGTTTGAAGGGCTAGAGATCGCGCCGCTTTATGTGTCTTTACAAAGCGAGACGCCGCGAGCGGAGCGGCAGAACACCGGTCGCTGGCGGATCGCTCAGCGGATGGACCATCCAGATCCCGAGATCGCCAGTCGCATGGCGAGAGCCGATCTCGAGGGGGGCGCAAATGCCCTCACTCTAACCGTTTCGATGGCGCCCGCGGCCCGCGGGTTTGGTGTTAGAATTGGAGAGGCGCGTGACCTCGATGCGGCGCTCAAAGGAATCGACCTTGATCGCATCCCGCTTCGCCTCGATGCGGGAATAGAAGCGCTTTCATTGGCGCCGCTATTCGCGGAATTGGCGCGGCGGCGCCGCCTGACCTCGGCACCCCTTGACGTCGATTTCGGCATCGACCCGATCGGACACTTTGTACACACAGGCACGACCGCTCGTCCTCCGGAGCACGGCTGGCGGGAGTTACGTGCCTCCCTGCGGGGAGCCGGATTTGCCGGGCATCTTTTGCTTGCCGATGGGCGCCCCTATCATGATGCGGGGGCCGGCGAAGCCCAGGAACTTGCCTGCGTCATCGCGGCGGGCGTCGCCTATTTGCGCATGCTGGAGGCGGAGGGGGTTACGCTCGAAGAAGCACGTGCACAGATTGCTTTCCTGCTTGCCGCCGATGTCGACGAGCATCTGACCCTTGCAAAATACCGCGCCTTTCGGCGGCTTTGGGCCCGGGTGGAAGAGCTTTGCGGGTTGAGCCCGGGGCCAATTCGCCTGCATGCCGAAACTTCCTATCGCATGCTGACACGCTATGACCCCTTCCTCAATATTTCGCGCAACACCATCGCGGTCTTCGCGGCGGCGGCCGCTGGCGCTGATGTCATTACGGTCCTGCCGTTTACTTTGGCGCGTGGCCTGCCGGACGACTTTGCCCGGCGGCTTGCCCGCAATATCCAGTCCATTCTCGTCGAGGAATCCCACCTTGAGGAAGTCACTGATCCCGCCCAAGGCGCCGGTACTTTCGAGGCGCTGACGGATCAGTTGTGCGACATGGCGTGGGCGCTATTCCAGAAATTCGAGGCGGCGGGCGGAATGATTTCCGCCCTGCGCGGCGGGTTGCCGCAGAATGAGATTGGGCAGGCTGCGGCGGCGCGGCGCGCGGCCATCGCTCATCTTTCGCGCCCGATCACCGGCGTGACGGCATTCCCGCTCCTCGCCGAGACCCCTGTTAACGTTCTGGCCGAGGCGCCGCTGGCCCAAGAAGAAGGTGGGGAGGAGTTAGAAAACTTCGCCTTGCGGGCGCGGCGGGACGCGGAGCCTTTCGAGGCGCTGCGCGATGCGGTCGAGAGACGGTTTGAAATCACCGGGCACCGGCCTAAAATTTCGCTGGTTCGGCTCGGGGATCAGGAGGGTGCCGCCGCGTGCGCTTATGCGGCGGGCCTTTTCGCAATCGTGGGCATCGAAGCCGTGGAAATTGCATCCGTTGAAGCGTGGCGAGAGAGCGGCTGCAACATCGCCTGCTTATTCGCCCGCACCAGCGCCACCTTAAGCCAGTATCGCGAAACAGCCACGAGCCTCGTTCGCGCGGGCGCGGCCGCGATCTACCTCGTCGAAGCGGAGGCGGAAGGCGCATCAGCGACTATGCTCAAGTTTAATGAAGTCGATTTGACTTGGACAAAGCGCAATGCCCTCGCTATTCTGAGAGATGCAACGGCCGTGCTGGTCGAATGCGAAAAAACATAAAAAATCAAATAGCGCAGGGGATGAGTAGCATGACCCTAAGGAACGAGTTTTGTCTTATGGTAGCCCTCACGATGGGAGTGGCGGCGGTGGATAGCGGGCGCGCGCAAGAGGCCTTGGCAGCGGCGCAGGATTTCGATGGAACCTATGCGGTTTACATCACGACGCGGCAGGGCGATTGCGACAAGAGCTACCTTTGGACAATCTCTGTCTCCGGCGGCCGCGTATCTTCTACCGGCGAGACAGCGATGGAAGCCTCCGGCCGCGTTCACGCGGGAAAAGTGGACCTCGCCTTCGAGCGGCTTGGCCAGGTGGCACGAGCGACGGGCAAGCTCACCAAGGGCGTGGGCTCCGGCACGTGGACTTCACCAACGATGGGGTGCAACGGCTATTGGCGGGCCAAGCGGCAAGGCTAAATTACGCTCGCCTTTCGGCCTTATTGGGTGATGCCGGCTCATTGAAACGCTTGCCGGCCGGTTGCCGTTATCTCTCGGGCATCTCCAGAAAGGCTTGCTGCTGTGATGAGCCGGGTCCCTGATTTTTCGACGTTGACGTTCAAGGAGGCGCCGGTACCCGGGCCCGATGCGCCGGGGACGAGGAGGACTGCCGGCGGCTTTCCGGGCATCCCTCCCTTCGTTCGAGGCCCATATCCCGCGATGTATACGGCGCGGCCATGGACGATCCGCCAATACGCGGGTTATTCGAGCGCCGAAGATTCGAACGCCTTTTTCAGGCGCAATCTCGCCGGCGGGCAAAAGGGGTTGTCCGTCGCCTTCGATCTGCCAACCCATCGCGGCTATGATTCTGACCATCCTTTGGTTTCGGCCGATGTTGGCATGGCCGGCGTCGCCATTGACTCGATGGAAGATATGCGGGCGCTGTTTGCCGGGATTCCACTTTCGCAGATCTCGGTATCCATGACGATGAGCGGGGCGGTTCTGCCCATTCTCGCGCTTTATATCGTGGCGGCGGAAGAGCAGGGCGCGGCTTTGAGCAGCCTTTCTGGCACGATGCAAAACGATATTTTGAAGGAGTTCATGGTCCGCAACACATACATCTATCCGCCCGAGCCCTCGATGCGGATCATCTCCGATATATTCGATTTTACCGCGCGGCATATGCCGAAGTTTAATCCGATCTCCATCTCGGGCTACCATATGCTGGAAGCTGGCGCGCCAGCCGATCTCGAACTCGCCTATACGCTTGCGGATGGCCTCGAATATGTGCGCGCCGGGCTGAGCGCCGGGCTCGATGTTGACCGCTTTGCTCCTCGGCTCTCTTTCTTCTTCGGTATTTCCATGAATTTTTTCTTGGAAATTGCAAAGCTTCGAGCGGCGCGGTTTTTATGGGCAAAGCTGATGAGCGCTTTCAATCCGCGCTCCCAGAAGTCCCTACTGCTGCGCACGCATACACAAACCTCGGGCTGGTCGCTTGCCGCTCGCGATGTATTCAATAACATCATCCGCACGCAGATCGAGGCGATGGCGGCGGTCGCGGGCCAGACGCAATCCCTGCATACCAACGCGCTTGATGAAGCGCTGGCGTTGCCAAGCGATTTTTCCGCCCGCGTCGCCCGCAATACTCAGCTCCTAATGCAGCAAGAAAGCGGCGCGACGCGTATCATCGACCCGTGGGGCGGGTCCTACCATGTTGAAAATCTTACGCGCTCGCTTACCGCCAAGGCGCTCACTCATATCGAGGAAATCGAAGCAGCGGGCGGCATGACGAAAGCCATTGCTGGCGGGCTTGCAAAAAAAAGGATCGAGGAAGCGGCGATCAAGACACAAGCCAGAATCGATAGCGGGGCGCAAGCCGTCATTGGAGTCAATAAATACATCTCGCCCGCTGCGGATGAGCTGCATGTCCTGCGCATCGATACAAGCAAAGTGCGGGAACACCAGATTGCGAAGCTTATTCGCCTTAAAGCGGCGCGCGATGATGGCCGCGCCCGGGCTGCCCTCGAGAAGTTGCGCGAGGGCGCTCGCGGCGGCGCCAATCTTCTCGAGCTTTCTATTTCCGCCGCGCAAGCAAACGCTACGGTTGGCGAGATGTCCTTTGCGCTCGAGCAAGTTTTTGGGCGGCACAAGGACTCTCCCTCAATCCTCACCGGGATTTATGCCGAGGAAGCCGGCATAAACAACGACGCGGTTTTACGTGTCAAAAACCTGGTCGAGGCGTTCGTCGAGAATGAGGGGCGGCCGCCTCGCATGCTTGTTGCAAAGATTGGGCAGGATGGCCACGATCGCGGTCAAGCAGTCGTCGCATCGGCGCTGGCGGATTTCGGCTTTGAGGTTACGGCCGGGCCGCTTTTTGCAACGCCGGAAGAAACGGCGCGGCGCGCCGCAGCGTCCGGCGCGCACATCATCGGTGTCTCCTCGCTCGCCGGCGGGCATCTGACTTTCATGCCGGAACTGAGCGCGGCGCTTGCGGGAGAAGGCCGTTCCGATATTTTGATTGTTATCGGCGGGGTGATCCCGCCGCAAGATTACGACGCACTCCAGAGCGCGGGTGTCGCGGCGATCTTCCCTCCTGGCACGCCACTCCCGGAAGCCGCCGCCGAACTCATCCAAGCGCTCAACGCCAGGCTTGGCTACCAGCAAAAAGAAATCTAACCGCCGCCCAGGACTACTTCAGCGTTGAAGCGACCTGCTCCGCATGCTGCTCGTGCCCTTTAAAAATTTTGAGTCCCGTCTCCAGCAGACTCTTGAGCTCAGGATTGCTGGCGGATGGAATAAGCGTTGATTGGAGCGCGCCGTTCACGGTTTTGTGATAGGCGACTTCGTTATCGACATAAGCTTTATCAAAAGCCTCGCCATTGAGTTTTGAAAATGCCTCTCGATGCTCGGCTGCCGCTTTACTCAAAGCCCGGCTGGTATCGTTGTCTTCCGGCGTCACGTTGAGTTTTTTCACAAGATCTAGCGCTTGTTTATTTACGGCGGTGTGGTCGTTGATCATTCCTTCGGCGAAGGCGCGGACATCCTTATCGGTTGACTTTGCAAGAGCTTGCTTGGCAGCCTCTATATCGAGTTGCCCCGCCGTATAGGCTATGTGGGCAATCTGCGGGTCTGATGGTTTTCCCGTGGCTTCCGCGAGAGCCGCACCGGTTAGCAGGGAGATCGCCGCAATTGGTGTCGTAAGCCGAATAAGCATGGGAGACTTCTCCTCTTTGTTGCGCTGCGTTATGAACGCCTGCGCTTGTTGGCCGGTATTAGATGGCGCTTTTACGAAAACGTTCCCGGCAGGTGGCCGGCAAGCCGCTCGCTGTACTTGAGCGAATACGGGAATCGGAAACCGAAAAAACTGGGGATTACTTGAAAGTGATCACCCGCTGAAGAACGGCATCGGTCATACGCGCGCAGCGGCTGCCTGCGAAAGGGAAAGCATCCATAAGGTGAGGACCGATTCGATTCTCGATCTCGTCGCGGATCAGCCGCCTTGCGCGGTGCAGGCGCGTTTTCACGGTTTCGGGCCGCAGGTGAAAGAGATCCGCTGTTTCTTCCGTGCTCAGGCCTTCGATGACGCGCGCCATGAACACCACCCGGAATTTCTCGGGAAGCCTATCAATCGCGCTTTCGACGAGGCGCAAAATCTGATCTTGTGCCATCGTTTTTTCCGGATCGCCGGACTCATTCGTGCGAGGAAATTTGATAATTTGAGATTTGGCCGGTAGGGCCCCAAAAAATTCATGGACCATGGTCCGTTCGCGGCGCATTCGCCCCACCGCCTCATTGATGGTAATACGGCAAAGCCAGGTCGAGAGGGAGCATTCGCCGCGGAAAGAGGCGAGGTGCCTAAAGGCACGGATATAGGCTTCTTGCACAATATCTTCCGCATCATCGTCGTTTTTGGTAATGCTTCGCGCAATGCGATAGAGTCGGCGGTTATGGGCTTCCATTATCATTCGGAACGCCGCGTCGTCGCGCGCAAGCGCGCGCCGAACAAGCTCAATGTCATTATAGGAAGCGGCAACTTCTGGTGAGGACTTCACGGCTGATCCCTTTTCAGGGAGGTTAGATTCTCAGTTTGGAAAAAGGTTCCCCGACAGCTTCTCCAATGGCGCAGCCTTTTCAGCCGAAAATCGCGCCAACGGCATACTGCTCGGGTCGTGATATAATTGGGTACTTCTAAAGCTTAGCGTATCATTTCGGCATCTTGCGGTTGTGGCGCACCCCGATAAGCCGGTTAAATACTTTGCTCGTCGGGTTGTGTTGCTTCGAGCCTTATAGGTCGGTCGATGAAGGCCCTGCCCCTTATAGTTTGGATGTTTGTAAACCCGGCGGCATTTGCAACCAAGGAGCCAGATTCTTTTGCGGCCATCTTCGCAGTTGCGGAAACAACGGTGCCGGAGGACTCATTAATCGATCAGGCTTCGCGCGAAATTGATATGGCGACGTATTCGCTGAGAGATTGGAATATCGTGCAGGCGCTCATACGCGCGGCGGATCGAGGTGTGAAAATCCGCGTCTATCTTGTCGGCGCGCCCCTCTCGGATGCAAAGCTGCCGCAAAACTTCGATGAGCTTGCCAGCAAGCCAAATGTTGAGGTACGCGCCAAGCGCCATGGCATGCCCGCCATGCACGGCAGCAGCTACCAGTTCGACGGGCGTTTGCTTCGCACCGACGACAGCGTTGTTTCTACAAAAGCCGAAGCTCTAACGGCTTTCAAGCGTGCTTTCGATGAAAGCTTCGCTGCCGGCGCGGCTTTAACGCCGGGACCGGCACCTTAGCTCACGGCCTTTATGCTTCGGCGCGCTTTCGGCTGGCCTTCGCCAGCATCCATTTGCCGCCGCCGCTCTTCACCGCTCCCCGCTTCTTCATGGTTTGCAAGGTATTTGAAAGCGTGCCGCTGCTGACATCCCGCCCGCCGGACCTGATATGTTCGGCAAGCTCAGCGAGAGGTAACGCGCCATGTTGATCGAGAACATCTGTAATGGCGCCGCCAACGGTTTGACGTGGCTCCGAGCCTCCGCCATTGGCGCGGGCCTTTCCCTTGGCGCTCCCTTTTGCTCTCTTTACCGTTGCCGGCACACCAACGGCGGCGGCGAGTTCATGCTCGGCGATGCGAAGAGCGGCAATCCTGCCCTCCAGCTCGGCTATTTTATCTCGGATATGGTCGATTGAGGTTTTCATGATTAGCTGCTTACTTTCATAACTTACCGTTGTCACTCGCCTTTTCGGCGATGATTGAGTTTTCCCCTAGTGATTCCCGCTGACCCGGTATTCAACTCTTTTGAGATTAGGGTTATCAGATAGCCTGGGGATAAGTAGCCTAATTACTCAATCACCTAATTTATTGGTATGAATTCGGGGGTCAAGTCAACTGATTACTGTGGAACGAGCTATGCCGGCAAGCTGCTCCGGAAGTTATGGCGGCGGCTGAATAGCAAATATTCAGGGACTTCAAAGGTCATTCTGTTCGTTTGGCTTTGCGGCGAGTTGAGCTTTGAAGTCTGGGTAGACGCAGCCTTCGGCGCACCAACTTTCATATAGCCTTGTAGAGTGGGGTGGAGGCCAGCCCTAAATGGGATAACCCATTATGAAGGCCAAGGCAGTTATGCAAGCCAAGCCAGTTACTGCCTCTTCACATATAACAATCTCTCTGCTCGGGACCTAGAGACAAAGGTTCGACTAAGCCCTATCGCGTCCCACGCGTTTTCGGGGTTCCAGGCCTTGATTTGCAACATCCTCTTGCGGATCGGCCATATTCAATCGTAAGCAACGCCAGCCAAAATAAACAAATCGGATGGAGAACTGGGACCCTATGGAAGGAGCAGTTAAAATAGAAATCATTGGGCTTGGCGCGATTCCGGCGCTCACCGCTGCTCCGGCCGAAAAAGAGGAATTCGGAACTTTCGTTATTTTCGCAGAAGAAGAGCTCGCCCTTGGCAAAGCGACCACCCGGCTCCTCGGCGGCGAGGGGGTAGCGCTAATAAAAAAAGCGGCGGCTGCCGTTCAGTTTAAGGGAAAATCCCTCACGACGCTGGATCTCATCGCGCCGGCGAGGCTCAACGCCGAGCGGCTCATCGTGATCGGCACGGGCGCAAGCAAAAATGATGCACCAGCGGAGAAAAATGGCCCCGCCAAACCCGAGGATTATGCGAGCCTTGGCGGTTTCGCGGGCGGGAAATTAAGTCGAGCCGGACGCGCCACCATCGTTTTCGATTTTCCGGAGGCACCGATTGACGCGGCGCGAGCAGTAGCCGATTTCGTGGCGGGCCTGCGTCTTCGCGCATATCGATTTGATCTCTACAAAACGAAGAAGAAAAATGACGATGAGGTCTCTTCCGCCAATATTCGCCTCGCCGTCGAGGATCCGGCCGCCGTCCGCCGCGCGGTGAAACAAGAGGAAGCGGTCATCGGCGGCGTTCTTACCGCTCGCTCCCTCGTCAACGAACCAGCCAACATTCTCTACCCCGAAGAGTTCGCAAAACGCGCCGTGGCCCTCAAGAGCCATGGCATCGAGGTCACGGTGCTGACAAACACCGATATGCGCGAACTTGGCATGGGGGCTATGCTCGGCGTGGCGCAAGGTGCTAGCCGCGAGAGCCGGATTGTTTGTATGCGTTGGCGCGGAAAGCACAAGAAAGATGGCGCCGCCAAAGAGAAGCCTCTCGCCTTCGTCGGCAAAGGCGTGTGTTTCGATTCCGGCGGCATCTCCATCAAGCCAGCGGCCGGAATGGAGGATATGAAGGGCGACATGGCCGGAGCCGCTTGCGTGATGGGGCTCCTGCAAGCCCTTGCGGAACGGAAGGCCAAGGTCGACGCGATTGGCGTGATCGGTCTCGTCGAGAACATGCCGGGCCCCAACGCGCAGCGCCCCGGAGACATCGTCAAATCCATGTCGGGCCAGACGATCGAGATCATTAATACCGATGCCGAGGGCCGCCTGGTTCTTGCCGATCTGCTTTGGTATGTTAAAGAAAAATTCAATCCCGCCTTCATTATTGATCTTGCAACCTTGACAGGCGCGATCCTCGTCGCGCTCGGCCATGAGCATGCTGGACTTTTCAGCAATAACGACGAGCTTGCCAATCGTCTTCTCGCCGCTGGGACAGCGACGGGCGAAAAGCTTTGGCGGATGCCGCTCGGCCCCGCCTATGATAAATTGATCGACTCCAAATTCGCCGATATGAAAAATGTTGGCGGCCGCCATGCCGGCTCGATTACCGCCGCCCAGTTCCTGCAGCGCTTCATCAAAGACACACCTTGGGCCCACCTCGATATTGCGGGAACGGGAATGAACTCTCCCTCGACCGAAATCAATCAAAGCTGGGGGTCTGGCTTCGGTGTCCGCCTTCTCGATCGGCTCATCGCCGATTCTTATGAGAAGTAGCCGAACTTCTGTGCCCGCCGCACGCCACGCCCGTTGCCGTCGTTAGGGTCAGAGAGCCAGCAGCTTGTTGCCTACATAGGCGAGGGGCGCGGCGTGCGGCATGCCCGGCGCGAGCGCAAGGAGGGGCAGGGTGAGTAAATGCTTTGCGGCGGCGCCTCGCATTAGGAAAAAAACTCTCATGGCACTCCCAAAAAGCAGCGATGTGGAAAAACATCGGTCCGTTGTTAAGACCCGATTAACAACTATTTTTTGGAAAGTTTTTCTGGACGCAAACAGGCCATTTATCATGGCTTCCGGACCGGCTTGCTATTGCTCTCACCCAGCTTATGCTAAGCGCCATCGACGAGACGCCATCAGGCTATGAGCAAAAGAGGAGACGCTATGAAGTATGCTAACGGGATGGGACGGGTGGCAGCCTTTGGCCTTGCTACCGCTATGACATTCGCGAGCCTCGACATGACAGAGGCGGCGCCTCTCCCCGGTGAAACGGCAGCTCTCAAAGCGGCAGCTCCAACGCCGGTTGGAAAGGCGTATTACCGCCGTGGCTATGGCCGCGGCTATTATGGTTATGGCCGCCGCGGCTACTACCGGCGCGGTTGGGGTTACCCCTATGGCGGATACGCCTATCCTTACTATGGCTATGCCTACCCTTATTATCCCTACCCTTATCCTTATCCCGGCTTTGGTTTTGGCTGGTGATGATAAAAGGGCGCCTCGAAGGCGCCTCTTGAGAGCCGCCGCGGCGGCAGCGCTCGCGGCACTCCCGCTTGGGGTGCTCGGCGATGAGAGGCGATGGAATTGGTCGTACAATAATAATGAGACTCAAGTCACCGCTTCCGGCATACTGACCACTGCGGCGTCCAGCGCGCCAGGCTTCCCGATCATGGCTTTGTCTGGCGCGTGGAATGACGTGGCGATCACGGGACTAGAGCCGCCTCATTCTTGCTGCTCGCCACCCGGCTGGAATGATAACATGCTGCTCGATGGCGATCAAAAGCTCGATAAGGGCGGTTTTGCCTTTCGCCTCAGCGATGGCGAAAAGGTCAATCTTTTTTACAAGGACGGCCGGTACGCCTACGAAATTCAAGGCGGCGCGGAGGTTTTTGGCGGCGCATTTGTGGTGAAACCGGCTGGCCGATGAAGAGCGTGGCGCCGGCAAGGCGGTACGTCCCCGGCAACAAAGCCTTAACCATCTCTCTCTAATGTTTTTCTAACGATTTTTAGAAAACTGTTGGGGTGAGCTCCGATGGAATGGCTTTTGGTTCCATATAGTGCCGCAATCATCGCTGGCGCGTCGTTCTTATGCGCCGCTCTCATGATCGTGTTCCTCGCCAAGCGGCCTAAAAACCCCGGGTTTATCGCGGAAGGCGTGGCGCACGCGTTGCTCTGCGACCGCAAGAGCCTATACCGCAGTTTTCGCTCGCTCAAATACCACCTGGGCGGCTTCACCGACGATGAGCTGCGGAAAATCCTTGTTCGCGCCGGAGCCGTCCGGCTGACGGCGGGCGGCCAGGAAGTCTGGGGACTTCTCCCGCGCAACCGCAAATATCTCAGTGTCGATGATATCATGGAAACCCCGGCGGTAGAGATCACCGCCGAGCCCATTGCGCAACCCCAAAGCACGCAAGCGGAGGAAACCAAGTCACAGGAGGGCCCGGACCTTTCACGCGAACCGTCAGAGCCCTTTGAGCGCCTGCGGGCGGAGATGAAAAAGCTCGGCGCGCTCGAATGCGTGAGATCCAACTCCGGGCAAGGATAGGGGTGGCGCGGCCGCGCCTGCCCAATGAACGAAAAAATATTGCCAGAAGACCCTAGACGTTCAGGCCTAATCCAAGCCGCCGTTAGACGACGGGACGAGACAGTTAGGAGCAGCGTTCTGCTCGTCTTTCTTCGCAAGCTGATCGTTTAGCGGCTTTTGAACCCGCGCGATTTGCTTCGTCGGCCAATCTCGTCCGATTACGTCTGAGAATCTTACAACATCAATTAGCGCGGAGAGCGCACCCAGCGGATGTCAAGATCGCGGACTTTTTTGCGCAGTGTATTGCGGTTGAGGCCCAGAAGTTCGGCCGCCTTGATCTGATTGCCGCGCGTTGCGGCAAGCGCCGCCGTAATGAGCGGATATTCCATCTCGCGCAGGATGCGGTGGTAGAGGCCAGGCGGCGGCAGGCTTCCGCCGTTGGCATTGAAGAGCTCGGAAAGCCGCTGCTCCATCGCCGTCGCGAGCGTTCGCGGCTCTTCTCCGCCATCGGGCTGGGCCTTGCCGCCTGCGCTCTCCTGAGGCAGCCCGCCAAAGGCCGGGGGGAGGACGCCCAGTTCCATATCAACGAGTTGCGCGGTGATGGTTTCTTGCGGGTAGAGGGCGGCGAGACGGCGAGTGAGGTTCTCGAGTTCGCGGATATTGCCGGGCCAGCGGTATCGCTTGAGCCGTTCGACGGCCTCGGGCTCGATCCGTTTGAGCGGCAGACCCTCGGCCGCCGCGAGGGCAAAAAAATGCTGCGCGAGGTCGCTGATGTCCTCCAGCCGTTCGCGCAGGGGCGGCAGCCGCAAAGGCACGACGTTGAGGCGGAAGAACAAATCCTCGCGGAACAGCCCCTGGCGGATTTGGTCGCTAAGATCCTTGTTTGTGGCGGCGATGATGCGCACGTTCGTTTTGATCGGCGTGCGCCCTCCAACAGTGGTGTATTCGCCTTGCTGAAGCACGCGCAAAAGCCGGGTCTGCGCCTCCATCGGCATATCGCCGATCTCATCAAGGAAAAGGGTGCCGCCCTCGGCCTGCTCGAAGCGGCCGGCGGACCTCTGGTTGGCCCCGGTGAAAGCTCCCTTCTCGTGACCGAACAATTCGCTCTCGATGAGATCGCGGGGGATGGCGGCCATGTTGATGGCGACAAACGGCCCTTTTTTGCGCTTGCCATAATCATGCAGGGCGCGGGCGACGAGCTCCTTGCCGGTACCCGATTCCCCCATGATCATCACCGTGAGGTCGGTCTGCATGAGGCGCGCCAAGGCTCGGTATATCTCCTGCATGGCGGACGAGCGTCCAACAAGCGGCATGCTATCGAGCTCGGGGCGCGGCACGCCACCTCCGCGGCTTTTTGGTTCGGACATGGCCCGCCCAACGATGGAAACGAGCTCGCGCAAATCGAAGGGTTTTGGCAGATAGTCGTACGCGCCGCGTTCGGAAGCCTTGATCGCGGTCATGAATGTGTTTTGGGCGCTCATGACGATGATCGGCAGATCGGGCCGCAATTTTTTCATCTTTGGAAGCAGCTCGAACGCGTTCTCATCCGGCATGACGACATCCGTGATGACGAGATCGCCCTCTCCCGCCTCCACCCAGCGCCACAAGGTTGCCGCATTTCCGGTCGCGCGGACTTGGTAACCCGCGCGCGAGAGGGCTTGGCTAAGGACGGTCCGGATGGCGGTATCATCGTCTGCGACGAGAATACTGTTGCTATTCATTCGGCTCGACCTTCCCTTCGGCGATTAACTAGCCATTTTGCTTTCGAAAATCGGATGTCGCTGGCTCGACTCAGCCGCAGGAAGCCTCAACCTTCGCCGCTTGCCTTGCCGTAGGCGGGCATGAGAATGCGGAAGATTGTCCGCCGAGGCGAGGATTCGCATTCGATGGTGCCGCCGTGATCGCCAATAATCTTAGCCACCAAAGCAAGCCCCAGGCCAGTTCCGGTTGCCTTCGTCGTTACAAAGGGATCGTACAAATGAGGCAAGAGCTCCGGCGCGACACCCGAGCCGTTATCCCGCACGCAAAATTCAAGGGGTAGACTCACCGGGCTATCGAGGCCGGGCATCTGAAGGCGAACGCCCGGCCGGAAGGCGGTCGAGAGCTCAATCGTGCCATCATCGCGGGCTTCACCGATTGCTTCGGCGGCGTTTTTCACGAGATTTAGAAAAGCTTGGATCAGCTGGTCCTTATTGCCAAGCAACGAGGGCAGGGAAGGATCATAATTCTCGACAAAGCGGATATGCCGGGCAAAGCCCGCCTGGGAAATCCTTTTGACGTGGTCGAGCACTACGTGAATATTGATTTTTTCCTGGATTAGCGGCCGCTTTTCGGAGAAAGCGCTCATGCGATCGACAATCTTAACGATTCGATCGGTTTCTTCGCAGATGAGTTGGATCAGTGCCCGGTCGGAATCACTCACCTCGGCTTCGAGCAGCTGCGCCGCTCCCCTTATGCCAGATAAGGGATTTTTCACCTCGTGCGCGAGGACGGAAGCCATGGCCGCGACCGACCGGCTAGCGGCGCGATAGACAAGCTGCCTTTCGATTTTCTCGGACAGGGCGCGCTCCTGAAGCATGACGACGACCCCCTCGGCTTCATCCGTCAGGGGAGCAACGAAAACATCGACCAAACGCTTTTCTTGCGGCCTGACGAGGGCCAGCTCGACTCGATATTTATTGATTGCCGCCCCATGCGCGGCCACCTTTTCGACGAGCCCGAGCAGGGGAGACCCTTTGATGACGAGATCCATGAGCTTTTGCTGATGGAGCACGGCCCGGCTCATGCCAAAGAAAATTTCCGCCGCGGCGTTGGCGCTCGAAATCTCTCCACGTGCCTGAACGGCGATAACGGGATGGGGGAGCGCGTTGAGCAGCTTGACCGCATCGGTCTGATCGGTCGCGTCCGCCATGCGATCCGGGTCTTTAGGAAGCGGGGGCACGCTCAAGCAGCTTCCATTGCGAGGGATTGGTCGAATAATTGGCGCAGCAGCGTTCTAATGGCGCGCGGGCATTCAAGCCTCACCAAGCTATCGCGATAAGGGGAGGCCTCCTCCCTTGAAACGAGCCGGGCGTAAGCCGAAAGATGCTTACGGGCATGGCGCACTCCATGCTGGATTCCAAAAAGCTCGAGCAGCGTCTCGAAATGCTCGATCGCGGCATCTCGGCGTTCCGCCAAAGGAATTCCACCACGAGCTTCTCCGTTGCTCAAGCGATAAGCGACCTCGCCAACAAACCAGGGCTGCCCGATCGCGGCGCGGCCAACCATCACCGCATCCGCCTCCGACTCCTTAAGCATCCGCACAGCATCGTCCAGGCTCCGGCAATCGCCGTTGGCAACAACCGGCAAGGACACCGCCTCTTTTACTTCGCCGATGGCCTTCCAATCGGCGCCGCCGCTGAAAAACTGGCACCGAGTCCGGCCGTGAACCGTTAGCATGGCAATGCCTTCGAGCTCGGCGCGCCGCCCGAGTTCGCCGGCGTTGATCCTTTGCTGGTCCCAGCCGAGCCTCACTTTCAAGGATACGGGAACGCGGACCGCAGCGACCGTGGCGCGGATGATGGCGACCGCGAGATCGAGATCGCGCATCAAATGCGAGCCGGCAAACCCGCCGGTCACTTTTTTTGCCGGGCAGCCCATGTTGATGTCGATTAGGGCGGCACCATTCGCTTCGGCGAGCCGCGCCGCCTCGGCCATGAGGTGAGGATCACAGCCAGCGATCTGCACTGCCTCGAGACCGGCGCCCGCCAATGCAGCCTTAAGCGTTGCCTTATAGTTACCTCGAGCGAAGAAATCCGCCGCCACCATCTCCGTAAAGGAAAGGGAAGCGCCGAACCTATGGGCCAATCGGCGCATGCCGGCATCTGTCACCCCAGCCATAGGAGCGAGGAAGGCCCGGCCAGGAAGCATAATGCCGCCAACTTGAAGCGCACTCTGTGGGCCGCTGCCTAAATTTTCAGCAATAATCGCCATATCCGTATCATAGTCTTTTGTATCTGCGCGGCAATGGCAAGGCTGCCTATTATAAAGTCAATGCGCCATAAGATTTGACGGTGGAAACAAAAAATATGAGGAAGGAAGCGTGTTTTTAGGAGTCGTTCGCCTTTATGAATCCAGCTTTAGGGGTAGCTATCATTGCCGTCGCGGCTGGGCGAGGCTCTCGTCTTGGCGGGGATATCCCCAAACAATATCGCAAAATCGCGGGTAAACCGCTTCTTGCCCGCACGCTAGAGAGCTTATCGCGGGCCACTCCAGCCATTATACTACCCGTGATCCACGAGGATGATACCGAGCTTTATCGGTTGAGTGTAGTGGGTCTTCAAGACAATCCCAAGCTCATGGCGCCCGCTTATGGCGGCGCGACGCGCCAAGCGAGCGTCAGGCTCGGTCTTGAAGCGTTATTGGCCAGAAAAGCCGCCCCGAAAATCGTTTTGATCCATGATGCCGCGCGCTTATTCGTAAGCGGCGATCTGGTGGCAAACGCAATCGCAGGCGCGGAAGCTTATGGAGCTGCCATCCCAGGCCTCCCCCTTTCGGATACGATTAAGGAAATTGACGAAAATGGCATCGTTATCTCAACAGCGGAACGCGAGCGGCTCCGCTCAGTTCAGACCCCGCAAGCCTTCGACTTCAAGTTGATATTTGAGGCTCACCGGCACGCTGCCTCAAAAGGGGTCACCGATCTGCCGGATGATGCCGCCGTAGCGGAATTTGCGGGCCACCGTGTTCATATTTTTCCGGGGGAGTCCGCCAACGTGAAAATCACAACAAGCGAGGACCTTAAAGTGGCCGAGGAAACGCTAATGCGGGAACTCACCGATGTGAGGACCGGCCAGGGCTATGATGTTCACGCTTTTGAGCCTGGCGACCACATTTGGCTCGGCGGCGTGAGAATACCCCACCGCCAGGGGCTTAAGGGCCATTCGGATGCGGATGTCTTAAGCCACGCCATTACCGATGCCTTGCTCGGGGCGATCGCCGATGGCGATATCGGCAGCCATTTTCCGCCGAGCGATCCGCAATGGCGCGGCGCGCCTTCGAGGATTTTTTTGGAAGCCGCCGCGGCAGGGATAAGTGCTCGAGGAGGGGCGATCGCCCATATAGACGCGACGATCGTTTGCGAAAGACCCAAAATCGGGCCGCACCGGGATGCGATCCGAGCCAGCCTCGCCGATATCCTTGGTATTGACATAGGCCGCCTCGCGCTCAAGGCGACAACCTCGGAAGGCCTGGGATTTACTGGACGCGAAGAAGGCATTGCCTCGCTGGCGATCGCCACGGTGAGACTCCCCGTTTAGATGAGCGCCATCCTGCGCTTACACCGCGCCTTCGATTTGGTGATCAGGCGCCGATTTCGCCTTCCAGCGAATACCGAGGTCGCGCAGCTCCGCCTCAAGACATTCGACGTAAAGGCGAAGGGCCCTGCCCGCCGAAAAAACTAATTCCACATAGCCGGCGGGCGAATCTGTTTGCTTGAAGCGGATATCCAACAGATTGAGCACAAGATGGCGATCCTTCTGGTGAAATCCTAGGCATGACACCTTGGAGACGCGATTGAAATTAAGTCCGGTATGACACCGCTCGCAGCAAGGATGACCCGCCTTTCTCGCCGCGGCGGAGGCAATCCAATCAAACCGCGCGGCAACCAAGGCAAAGCGTTGAACGCGCGGCAAGTACGCCATATCCGCGACCCGGATGAGAGCATCTTGGAGATTGACGGCGATGACACTAAGATCGTCGTTATCGAGGGCAAGCAAGGGCGGGAGATCGGGCATGGAGGCGCTCTTTTTGAAGATTGCTCGATCACAGTGGTACAAAAACGGCGGCGTTGCCGTTTTAATCGACTAGAAAAGCGACGCAAGCAAGCTTGTTTTGAGATTGTGGCGCGCTTCATCCTTTTCAAGTTGCCGGGAAGTTGCCGCGAGGTGGCAAGGGCGGAGCGAGCTTTCGCGGAGGCTTCAGCGGCGCTTCTGGCTCTACCTTGCCGAGGCAATCCCGCTTGCCTTTGCCTTCGCCATCTGCTGCTTTAGAAGCTTGGAGATCGCCAGATCCCAGGGCTTGAACAAAGATGACGGAACCAGCCAAACATGCTGAAAACGGGCCCCCGCGCAAGCAAGAAAAATCCCTTTTTATGACCTTCCTCATGACACCGGACATGGCGAATTTTTCTGGCCATGTGCATGGCGGCACGATTTTGAAACTGCTCGACCAGGTAGCCTACGCCTGCGCGGCAAGATATTGCAAAACTTATGTCGTGACGGCTTCGCTAGACCAAGTGATTTTCAAAGAACCGATTCGAGTGGGCGAACTCGTCACCTTCAAGGCCAACGTGAATTACGTGGGTCATTCCTCGATGGAAATCGGTATCAAGGTCATCGCCGAAAACCTGACGACGCAAGAGGCGCGGCATACCAACTCGTGCTATTTCACCATGGTCGCCAAAAAAGAGGATGGAACGGTATGCCCCGTTCCGCCGCTTGCGATCGAGACGGAAGTCGAACGCCGGCTCTTCGAAGCTGGCAAGATGCGCAAAGAGATGCGCCGCGAGATCATGGAACGCAATAAGAGTCTCCATGTCGGCATTCCGGAATAAGCGTGCTCACTTGCCGGTCACGAGCAGGATTTTTCCGACATGCGACGAGGATTCCATCATTTCATGCGCCTGGCGCGCCTGCTCGAGAGGAAAAGTCGCGTGGATAACGGGCCTTAGCTTACCTTTTTCCAAAAGCGGCCAGATTTTTTCGCGCAGTTCAACCGCAATTGCCGCCTTCTGCGCGACCGTGCGTGCGCGCAGCGTCGAGCCGGTGAGGGTGAGGCGGCGCAGCATGATCGGGCGGAGATCGAAATTCTCGACGTAGGCCGATTGCAGAAAGCCGATTTGCACGAGACGGCCCTCGGTCGCCATCAGTGAAAGATTCTTCTGCAAATAAGTCCCGCCGACCATGTCGAGCACGACATTCACGGCATTTTTGCCCGCGACCCTTCGCACTTCCTCGACGAAGTCCTGGGTTTTGTAATTGAACGCCTCGTCCGCCCCGAGCGTTTTGCAGAAGGCGCATTTGGCATCCGAGCCGGCTGTAGCGATCACGCGCGCGCCAAATTGTTTCGCCATTTGGATGGCGGTTGAGCCAATGCCGCTCGATCCGCCATGCACCAGCAGCGTCTCTCCCGCGGCGAGCTTGCCGCGTGTAAAAACATTATCGAAAACCGTGAAATAGGTCTCGGGGATCCCCGCCGCCGCGAGCGTCCCGACGTCCGCTGGTACCGGCAGGCAAAGCGACGCCTCGGCGAGCGCGGACTCGGCATAGCCGCCGGAGCCGACGAGCGCGCAAACCTCGTCGCCCTCCCTCGGATCGGCGACCTCTTCGCCTCGGCTGACGACACGGCCCGCGATTTCGAGGCCTGGAATCTCGCTCTCGCCCGGAGGGGGAGGATAGGCGCCCTGGCGCTGCAGAAGATCGGGGCGGTTGATGCCCGCCGCCACGACTTCGATCAATACTTGCGAAGGTCCAGGCCGTGGCACGGGCGCGTCAGTGACGCGGATGACGTCCGGACCGCCATGACCCTCGAAATAGATCTGCCGCATCAGCGCCCGCCGTTCCCGTGCCTAAAATTGCAACTTGCCGATCAGGCAGGTTTCATAAAAAAATATACCGTCAGCGCAAGTCCCGTTGTCACGACGAAGCCTTTGACGACCGGCGCCGGTACGCGCCGCACCGCGCGCAGCCCAGTCAGCCCGCCAATCATCGAACACGACGCGACAAGCAGCGTCATGGGCCAGTGGACAATGCCAGCGGCGACAAAGGCCACGACCGCGGCGGCGTTCATCAACATGACGAGGAGGATTTTTAGGCTATTCATGAGCCAAAGGTCGCGCAGGCCATAAAGGGTGAGGGCCGAGAGCATGAGAATGCCGGCGCCGCCGCCAAAATAACCGCCATAGATGGCGAGCACGCCTTGCGTCAGCAACATCATTGGCCGGTTGAGCCGATAGCGGCTGCCGCCAATGGGCATAAAATTGCCGGCGGCGAACACCGCCGTCGCGAAGAGAAGCAGCCAGGGCACAATCTTGCTAAACAGCGCCTGAGAGGTGACGAGAAGCAGGAGGCCGCCCAAAAATCCGCCGGCGAGGCTGATCGCCGCGAGCATAGGCACGTTCACGCGGTGATCGGCCGCCGCCGCGGCAAGTCCGTCGCGCGCCATATACCCGGTCGCGATCTGACCAGGGAATAGGGCGACAGTGTTGGACGCATTGGCATTGATCGCGGGGAGCCCAGCGGCGATGAGCGCTGGAAAGGTGAGAAAGGAGCCACCTCCCGCGACCGCATTGATAAAACCCGCCGCGAAAGATGCGGTAGCTACGAAGAGGATGATCATAGTCTCGTGCTCTGGTGTGGAAGCGCCCGGTTCTCTCGCTAGGGCAAGATGATACGAAGGCCTTCACACCATAGAGGAGATCATTCAGTCAACCGCGCCGCCGCCAGGGATTGCGCGAACATCGCCTGCATCGCGTTGGTGATATCCTGCGCCGTATAGGCGGAGAAGTAGAAACCCGGCGAAGCGCACTCCTGTAAGATGTTCGGAATATAGGGCGAGCTCTGCGAAACACCGTTGCAAGCGGCAACAAGCGGCGTTGGAAGGAGCGCGTTGACCTTGCAGTCTTCGTTTCCAGCGAAGGATGGATTGGGATTGGTGATGGGCTGGTAGGGAATATAGAGAACAGAAATGGTGATGCCGCGATTTTTGAGCGTCGTGCAAAGGCTCGGATTGAACAATTGCGGCTGCGATCCTGTCCAGCTGCCAGTCGATGTCGTGTAATACTGGTTGTTGTCGGCACCGTCCGTCACCAGGAAAACAAACGGCTTGGGGCTCGACGCGCCCGAGCCATTCCCAATAGTCGTGATCGTGGTATTCATTGCGGGAAGAACATTCTCGAAATGCGTGCCGCCGGCGCCATAGGCGGTTCCTGATTCGCCCGTCTCGAGCAAGCTGCCGAGCGTATTAGCGGCTGTCTGCGCGCTGACGAGATCCGTGGATACAGCCGAGCCGTTTGTCGGGTACAGCTGGCCCATGTACGAGATAAAAGGATATATACCGACCCTGAATTGGTTCGGGAGAGTTTCTGAATTGACCGCGGTCTGGAGGAGCTGAGCCACGGCGGAACCCACGGTATCGGCTCGAAGGGCTATCCCGTTTGCTCTCGCGACTGTATATCCTTGGCAGGCCTGACTGGAAGTATAAGTAGAACTCCACTGTGAGGGTGGCGGCGGTGAGCCATGCGCAGAAAGATAACTGAGATAATTTTGTGGAAGATCACAAATTGCGGGCGTGAAATGGCAGGCGAAGACGCAGCCAGACGGGTATTGGTCCTTGTTGTCAGGATTAAGTCCGGCAAGCGTTGTTTGGTCCGCCGGCGCCGTCGGGATACCCATTGAGCCCGAGACATCAAGGAGAAGGTAGAAATCAAGATAGGTCGCCATGGTGAGGCTTGACTGGGCCTGCCCGTCGACCGTCGATTGTTTGTAACCGAAGAGGGGTCCGAAAGCGTTATTGACTTTACTCGTGTAGCTCACCGTGGCGTTAAAGGTTTGCCCGCTGCGCGTCACGCTCACTGTCGGTGACACGGTGCTATTGACGGCCGAGGCGGCATTGGCGTTGAACACTTTCGTTCCCTGCGTCTGGCCGGCCGCGATTGCCGCCGCCGTCAAGGCCGGGTCTGTCTGGGTTGCGGAGTTCGCCGCGATATAGCTCGAGGCCGCGTTAATGGCTGCGAGCGCCGCGGCATCCGAGGCGGAATCGAGGCGGGATTTTTGGGCCAAGGCATTGTAGTAATCGACACCGAGCCCCGCCGTGCCAACGAGCCCAAAGATGCTGAGGGCGGTAATCATCGCGACATTGCCGCGCCGCTCGCTGCGAAGGCGGTAAAACGATCGCTTGACATTAAATCGCATTTTCGAAGCCTCCTAAAATGAATAACTTTATCAAACTTAAAATCCTGTACATGCCGCCCCGATACCATCGTCGCCGGTAATGACATTATAAGAGAGCCAGCTGCCCGCCGGTGCATTGCGAGGGGCAAGGTAAGAGGTCCGCCGGAGAGGGATTGTTCCAAATATGCCGAGCCCGAAAACGGGCGTATAGTTGTAGACGACGTCAACCGCGATCACCGAGACAGGCGATGTCGCGAATATATCGGTGGGAAGCGCGGTGCGGCTCGGCTCGGCCGTATCCGGGGCGGATAGCTGCGCAGTGCCACACGGCCTTTTGTTGGGGCCGCTATTCCAAGCGACGTTTGCGTAAGTGCAGGTTGCCGCCGTGCAGCTCGTGCTGCAGCTCCCTGAGCTCGACCCAAAGCAAATTCCAGCGATAGATATAGAGATATCGCTTTGCCAAGAAATTCCTTTGCTGGCCGCGTCCTGCAGGACTTGCGGGAAGATCACCATGGTCGAGGAGATCGCAAAATCGAGGTCGAGGTAGGTGACGGGGTAGATCTTTGTTTGTCCCTGCGGCCCCGGACTCGGCGATGGAGTTTGACCTGGGTTGTTTTGCGATAGCATCTCGGCGATCGTGCTAGCGACCTGAGTTGTTTTTTGCGCGGCGATGATGAGACGAGCCGCCTCGACGGAGCCGAGCATCATGGTGACGAGGAGCGGCAGGACGAGGGCGAACTCGATGATGGCGAAAGCCTGCCGCGCGCGTCCGAAGACTTTGGCGCGTTGTGCCGCCGCTAGAATAAATCTACTCAAGATGTCGAGCCCACAACGCATATTAGCATCCTGCCGGCGGCGTGTAGGTCGATTGATAGGGTTCGAGCTTGAAGGCCGCGTAAGCCGAGACAAGCTTGACAGACTGCCCTTGGTAGGTCGTCGTTACAAACGGCAGCCAAGTCGGGCCAATGAGTGGCATTGGGTAAAAAACCTGCAGATACACATAAGAGCCGGGAGTCCCCGGACAGAAAGATGTTTGCGAGTTGTTGAGGGGCGGTATGACGATGCTGTTATTGCTCACGAAAGCATAAAAGCCGCCGGGCGAGAGCGCTTCCGGCACGCCCTGCACATTGATGATGACATTGCTGCAGGTCATCGAGGACGGCAGCAGAGGGCAGATCAGATTGGTCCTAAATTGCGTCGCCGTGAGACCGCCGTTTTGGACCGATCCCACCAGGGCTTGCCTCGCCGCCGATTCGGTCGCGTAGTTGAGCGAAGCGGAGTAGTAAACGAAGAGCGCGCTTTGAAAGATTTCCATCATGGAAAAAATAAAGGGGGCCGCGATAAGGGCGAATTCGGCGGCGACGGCCGCTTTGCGGTCTTTTAAAAAGACGCCTGCTCGTTGCCCGGCAATCGTTCGAAAGCGAGCGGCCCATTTCCAGCTCGCCGCTGCGAAGTGGTTAAAAAACAACTCCGAAATGAGTTTTTTCGCGAGGCGCATCACTTCGAAATGGACAAAATAGAAATAGGGCCGTTTTTATAGGCTATAGATATCAATTATTGTTTTATAACATTAATACAATTAGAGCCAAAAGCAAGGCCCTGCGTCCCATCCGCCAAGCTAGCCCCAATTCAACCCTGGCAATAAAAGATTAAAGCCTTACTGTTAAGAGCCGGTTTGGGATCCTTAACGGATCCGCTTCCCCTTGGGTTCAGGAGCTTGCCATGGCTGACATCAGTGAAACCGCTTCGGGTCTTCTCGAGAAAATTTCGAATCTGCTTGAGAAGCCGGATCGCGCCATCGGTCTTGGCGCTGGCCTAGCGATCCTGCTTATTCTGCTCTATCATCACGGCGATATTGGCGCCGGCTACTTTGGGCCGTTTTTCACGGTCCTTCATGTCATCTCGGGGGTTACCTGGATTGGCCTCCTCTATTATTTCAATTTGGTCCAAATACCCACTGTCCCCGCCCTGCCGGCGGAACTCAAACCCGCCATCGGCAAATATATCGCGCCCGCCGCCTTATTCTGGTTTCGCTGGGCGGCTCTCGCCACGGTAGTGACTGGCCTCATCGTTTTCTTCAGCGGCTCCGCCGTTTTGAACTTGACTATCGTGACCGGTGCCATCCTTGGCCTGATCATGGCTTTTAACGTCTGGTACATTATCTGGCCAAATCAGCAGAAGGCGCTTGGGCTTGTTGAGACGGACGATGAATCGAAGGCACGTGCCGCCCGCCTTGCCATGTTGACCTCACGCGCCAATTTCGTGCTCTCCATTCCGATGCTCTACTGCATGGTCACGGCGCGGCTCGTTGGATAAGCGATTTGATCCGCGCGGCGTGCCGCGCGATTAAAAAGCGGCGGGCCTATTCCACGGTCACGCTTTTCGCGAGATTGCGGGGTTGATCGGCATCCTTGCCCATGACAAGAGCGGTGTGGTAGGCGAGCAGTTGAATCGGCACGGCATAAACCATCGCGCTGAATTCAGGGGCGAAAGCCGGCATCACGATAATAGCGGCTTCGTTTGCGAAAACGTGCGACAGAGAGCTGTCTCCGATCAGGATCAGCCGTCCTCCGCGAGCAGCGACCTCTTGCATATTCGAGATGGTTTTCTCGAGGATCAGACCATCGCTCGGAGCGAGGACAATGACCGGCATATCCTGATCGATGAGCGCGATCGGTCCATGTTTCAGCTCGCCCGCCGCATAGCCCTCCGCGTGAATGTAAGAGATCTCCTTGAGTTTCAACGCGCCCTCGAGGGCTAAAGGGTAGGAAGTGCCGCGGCCGAGATAGAGGACATCGCGAACCTTTCCGATATCGCGCGCGAGAGTTTCGATCGAAGCCTCGCATTTCAACGCCTGTGCGATGAGGCCCGGTATTGCCATGAGTTCAGAGACAAGGCCTGCCTCCGCCTGCTCATCCATGATCTTGCGGGCTCTGCCGAAAGCGAGGGCAAGGCACGCGAGCACGGCGAGCTGGCAGGTGAAAGCCTTTGTCGAAGCAACGCCAATTTCCGGGCCGGCAAGAGTTGGCGCGACGATATCGGCCTCTCGCGCGATCGTCGAGGTCAGTTGATTTACGATCGCCACCGTTTTTTGGCCTGCCGCCTTCACCGCCCGCAGGCTTGCGAGAGTGTCGGCCGTTTCGCCGGACTGCGAGATGAATAGGGTGAGGCCATCCCGTTCAAGCGGCGGCTCGCGATAGCGGAATTCGGAAGCGATCTCCACTTCGACGGGCAGCCGGGCAAACCTTTCGAACCAATACTTGGCGGTCGCTCCGGCGTAATACGCCGTTCCGCAACCGCAAATCGTCAGGCGCGAAAGCTTATTGAGATCGACCGGGAGCTTGAAGGGCAATTCGGCGCGCCCCGACGACATGTCGAGATAGTGAGCGAGGGTGCGGCCGACCACTTCTGGCTGCTCGTGAATTTCCTTCGCCATGAAATGGCGGTAATTCCCTTTATCGACGAGCAGTGCTGAAGCGGCGGATTTGATTTTTTGCCGCGCGGCCGGCAAGCCGGCCGCGTCATAAATCGTGGCGGATGAAGGCCTTAAAACCGCGATATCGCCGTCTTCAAGATAGGCGATTGCTTGAGTAAATGGTGCCAAGGCAAGGGCATCGGAGCCCAAAAACATTTCGCCCTCTCGATCGCCCTCGCCAAAACCAATGGCGAGCGGGGCGCCGCGGCTCGCGCCAACTAACAGGTTCTCTTCGCCTTCAAAGATCAGCGCGAGCGCGAATGCGCCCTTGAGGCGCGGCAGGCTTGCCGAGACAGCCTGGACTGGATCTGAACCTTCACGCATTGCATCGCTGATGAGGTGGGCGATGACCTCCGAATCTGTGTCCGTCGAGAACACATGGCCCTTCGCTTTGAGTTCGGCGCGTAGCTCTCGGAAATTTTCGATAATCCCGTTGTGCACGAGCCCCACTTTATCGCTGACGTGGGGGTGCGCGTTATTTTCAGTCGGCCGGCCATGAGTGGCCCAGCGCGTATGGCCGATACCGATGTTTCCGCCGAGCGGTTCCTTGGCGAGCAGATTTTCCAAGTTCTTGAGCTTGCCGCTCACGCGCCGGCGGACCAATAGCCCCGATTCCAACGTCGCGATGCCCGCCGAGTCATAACCGCGGTATTCGAGCCGCTTCAAGGCATCGACGAGGTGAGAGGCGACCGGCCGACCCCCGAGTATTGCAACAATGCCGCACATTACTCGCCATCTCCCGTTTTGTGGCAGGTAGAGGCCCCCGCCATATTGGGCTCTTTACCAAGCGTGCCGCGTTGCTTTCCCTTTTTTTCGCGGAAAGTTTGCGCCCAGCCGCTTTTCTCGATCGTTGGTGCCCGCGTCAAGGCGAGCGCATCCGCGCTTACATCCCGGGTAATGACCGACCCTGCACCAATATAGGCGCCATCGCCAACTTTCACTGGCGCAACGAGCGCAGTTTGAGAACCAATAAAGACGTGTTCTCCAATATCTGTCTTATATTTTTTGAATCCATCGTAATTGCAAGTAATGGTCCCGGCGCCAATATTAGTCTTGGCGCCGACCTTGGAATCGCCGATGTAACTCAAGTGATTGATTTTGGCCCCTGCGCCAACTTCAGACGCTTTCACTTCGACAAAATTACCAATGTGCACATCTCGGGCAAGCTTTGTTCCCGGGCGCAGCCGCGCGAAAGGACCGATAATGGCATTCTCGCCAATGGTCACATCCTCAAGGTAAGAAAACGAGCGGATGAGGGAGCCTTCGCCTACTTCAACGCCCGGGCCGAATACTACATGAGGTTCGATAACAACATCGCGCCGGAGCTTTGTATCGAAAGCCAAGGTGACACTCGAAGGATCAACGAAAGTCACGCCTTCGCGCATGGCTTGCTCACGCAGCCGCGCTTGGAGGATGGCTTCGGCCTCCGCGAGCTGAATCCGATCATTAACCCCCATGACCTCGTCTTCGCCCGCCATGGCAGCCGTCACGGGAAGGCCGCGCGCGGCCGCGACCGCGACAATGTCGGTGAGATAATATTCTTTCTGGCTATTCCGGTCACCGATCTCATCGAGCAAGGCGAGGGCGCGGCGCCCATCGATCGCCATAAGGCCCGCATTGCAAGTCGTAATGGACCGTTCATCCTCGGCCGCGTCGCGGTCTTCCCGCACGGCGGTCAAAAGACCGCCTTGAAGGATCAGCCTGCCATAGCCCGCCGGCCGGGGGGTTTCAAACCCGAGAACCACGACAGCCGCGTCGCCGGCGCACAGCTCCTCTCGCATCCTCTCAAACGTGTTTGGGCGCACGAGGGGCGTGTCGGCGAAAACGACGAGCAAATCGTCGTAGCTCTTGGCAATCGCATCCCGCGCTGAGAGAACCGCGTGCGCAGTTCCGCGCCGCTCCGCCTGAATGACAATCTCCGCATGGCTTGCGGCCGCCGCTGCCTCCGCGCCAATATCCGCTTGGCCAGGCCCGGCAACGATGACGATATGATCGGTGCCTGCGGCGTTGAGCGACCTCAGTACATGCCCAAGCATCGAGCAGCCGGCGATTTTGTGAAGCACCTTGGGACGGGCCGAGCGCATTCTCGTGCCTTCCCCGGCGGCAAGAACGACGGCAAGGCATGTGCGGCGCCGGAGGGCTGGCGGCATGAATGCACTTCTCCAGAAATTTTTGGCGGCGGCGGCGTGGCCTGAGCCGATAACCTAACTCGAAATATAAACAAACCGACAATGAGTAGCATCAATTTAGCCAGATTAGAGGTTGAAACTCAACCGCCACCAAGCCGCAAGCACGCTCCCTTCGCGGATTTTTTTCAAAATATGACAAACAGCCAGCTGAAAAGGCTAAAAAGGAACTTACGTTTGCCCGATTATCGGTTAATAGAAGCGCAATCGCACTAATTGAAGCCACGGCGCGGCAGAGAGCTAGCAAAGTTGATTTATGGTCGAGCGCCGGCAGCTTTTGAAATTGGTTTTTGGCGGTTTTGCCGCTCGGATTGGCGAAAGAATCGTTAGCGATTTCACTGGGAGGGGCCATGCCCAGGAGATCCGGGCGCAGGCCGTGACCACGGCTCTTGCTTTAGGAGAGCCAACCCCTTTTGACCCGGCGATGGTCACAGAAGCCGCGAGAAATCTGTCAAAACAACCTTTTAAGCCGCTTTCGGCGGACCTTCCGTCTATTTTCCGGGATCTCGGCTATGAACAATATGTGGGAATCCGCCAGCTCCCGGGCACCGCGATCTGGGCGAAGGAGAACATTGGTTTTGCGATCGAGCCGCTGCATCGCGGCTTTGTTTTTACCACTCCGGTCGACATCAATCTCGTTTCCGATGCGAAGGCGCGGCGAGTTTCTTATAATCAAAATTATTTTGACTTCGGCAAGCTCGCTGTTCCGCCAGCGTTGCCGGATATTGGATTCTCAGGTTTTCGGGTGCTGACGCAAAACTCGGCTGGGTCGTCGGAACTCGCCATATTTCAAGGTGCGAGTTTTTTCCGCGCCGCCGGACCGGGTCAAACATTCGGCGTGATGGCGAGAGCCCTTTCGATCAAGACAGCCGACCCCCGTGGCGAGGAATTTCCCGCCTTTCGCTCGGTCTGGATCGAGCGGCCAACGATTGCCGATGGCGCGCTCATCGTTCACGCCCTGATCGATTCGGAAAGCGTGACGGGCGCCTATCGTTTCACTTTGCGGCCGGGGGACGCCACCATCATCGATACCGAGTGCGCCCTTTTTGCTCGCGCGGCCGTGGATAACCTCGGTCTTGCGACGATGAGCGCCACGCATCTCTTTGGCATCATCGATAGACGCGGCAGCGACGATTTGCGTCCGACGGTCAGCGAAGTCACAGGCATTCAAATGCTGACGGGTAAGGGGGAGTGGCTCTGGCGGCCCGTTGCCAATCGAGAAACCTTGCAGATTTCGACCTTTGTCGACGAGAATCCACGCGGATTCGGCTTCCTCCAGCGCGACCGGAACTTTGAGCACTACCAGGATGACGATGAGCACTACGAGACGCGCCCCTCGCTGTGGATCGAGCCGATTGGCGCTTGGTCATCTGGCGGCCTCCAGCTCATCGAAATCCCGGCCGAAGCCGCGACCAATCGCAATATCATCGCCTTTTGGAAACCAAAGCAGGCTCTTTCCGCCGCAAGTGAATCGTCCTTTGCCTACCGCCAGTTTTGGTGCTGGAATCCACCCGAAAGCCCGCCGCTGGCAGTCGCGGCGCAATCTTGGTCTGGGAGAGGCTCGTCGCCCAAGCGCCGCCGCTTTATCGTCGAGTTTGCCGGCGAAAACCTCGCGGCTGCCGAGAACGCGGCGATCATGAAACCCAATTTGACGGTCACGCCGGGGTCAATCTTCTCAGTTAGGACTTTCTTTTCGCCCGAAAAGAAAGCCTGCCGGGTTTTGTTCGAGATTGATTTGGGCAGTGAATCGTCCTGCGAAATCCGTTTGGTTTTAGAGGCTGCGGACAAACCTTTGAGCGAGACATGGCTCTACCGATGGACGCTTTGAATAATCAGGCCCCTTGCGATCCAATCGTTACCCCCTTGCGCGCCGCCGAGGGATTAGGCGACGACGCCACTCCCAGTGTCCCCGCGGAAGCGCCGCTTGCCATGCCCGCGCAAAGCCTAGCCCACTTTAGCGCCGCCGATGTTCATAGAAACGTCTTGCGCCATCCATGGCTCGGCTGCTGGATGGCGCGCGCCTTCGTGTTTGGCGGCGCCTTCGCCCTGACGATTTACGGCGCCTACCAGATGTATAAAGTCGTCGAGGTCGGCGGGGTAACGCTTCTCAAATGGGCCCTTCTTTTCCTCTTTGTTGCCAACTTCTCGTGGATTGCCCTCGCGTTCGCCAATGCTCTTGCTGGCTTTCTTTGGCTTTTGGTTTCATGGCGAAAGCGCGGCGCGGAAGATGTCTCCTTGCGCCATCTCACGGCCGTGGTGATGCCTATCTATAATGAGTCAGCCGCGCGCGTTTTCGCCGCGCTCGAGGCGATGATCGAGGAAGTTGAATCCACGGGTCTTGGCCGGTCATTTGAGTGGTTCTTTTTATCGGATACGACCGATCCGGAGATTTTCATCGCCGAGGAACAAGCTTTTCTCGCCATGCGGGAAAGGCTTGGCCCGCGCTGCGGCCTTTACTATCGGCACCGGCCAAAAAACATCAATCGCAAGTCGGGGAATATCGAAGACTTTGTAGCCCGCTGGGGAAACCGTTATGCTCACATGGTTGTTCTTGATGCCGATAGTTTAATGGCGGGAAAGACAATAGTTGCGCTGGCGGAGGCGATGGAGAGAGACCCCGACGCTGGTATTATCCAAACGTTGCCGCTTATCGTTAACCGCAATACCTTCTTTGCGCGCCTTCAACAATTTGCCGCGCGCATATACGGCCCCGTCATCGCGGCGGGTTTCTCGATCAGCATGGGGCGCGATGGCAACTACTGGGGCCATAATGCGATCATTCGCACGAAGGCCTTTGCCGCGCATTGCGGTTTGCCAACACTGCGCGGCAGGCCGCCTTTCGGGGGACACATTCTCAGTCATGATTTTGTCGAGGCGGCACTCATCCGGCGAGCTGGCTATGGGGTCTATATGCTGCCGGGTCTTGGTGGAAGCTATGAAGAGTCGCCGCGTTCGCTCATCGATCTTTCGATGCGCGATCGCCGATGGTGCCAAGGTAATCTGCAGCATTCGAGAGTCTTGTTTGCCAAGGGCCTCCATCCGTTATCGCGGCAGCACTTTCTTACCGGAATAATGGCTTATGTCTCATCGCCGCTGTGGATGGCCCAGCTTTTAATCGGTATCGCTCTCGTTCTGCAGGCGAGCTATATTAGGCCGGAATATTTTTCCAGCAGCTTTACGTTGTTTCCCACGTGGCCAAGGTTCGACCCGCAAAGGTCGCTTGAACTCTTTGCCACGACAATGGTGATCCTCCTGCTTCCGAAATTCTTCGGGCTTGCTCTCGCCTTGATTCAAAAAAATACGAGGCGAGGCTGCGGCGGCGCGATAAGGCTTGCGATGTCGGCGCTGATCGAGATCATCATGTCGGCGCTCCTTGCTCCGATCATGATGCTCATACAGGCTGGCCACGTGATGCACTTTGTCTTCGGGCTCGACACGGGCTGGGATCCGCAGCGGCGAGATGACGGTTCCATTCCTTTAAGGGACATTGTCCGCCGGCATCGAGACCATGTGGCCCTCGGCTTGTTAAGCCTCGTCGCCGGTCTGACGATTTCGCCATCCCTTGTGGCATGGATGTCACCGACGATCATAGGCCTTATTCTCGCAATCTTGCTTTCCTGGGGAACCGGACGGCGCGATGTTGGCATTGCACTTCGAAAAGCCGGATTATTGCTAACGCCCGAGGAGCAATCATCGCCGTCCGTCATCGCGCGCGCCAACAGCTTGGCTTGCAAGAATGGTGAAATCGAACCGGATGGCCCGCAGGGCCTAGCCTTGCTGCAAACGGACCCGCAGCTCCTTGCTTTTCACATTGCCTGCCTGCCACGCCAGCAGCCGCGAAGCAAAGGCGATAATATCCCCCCTGAATGGGCCCTCGCCAACGCCAAGCTTGCGGAGGCGGAAACGGCGCGCGAGGCAATCGCCTGGTTAGAGCCAAAGGAGAAAATGGCCGTCTTGCTCGATCAAACTCTCATCGCCCGCTTCATTCAGTTGCCTGACGAGGTTTCGGCTCTCGCCGCCATCTCCGCCGAATAGAAGACAATTGTCTTAAAGCCGCGATTGGCCTTTTCCTTTGTGGGTGCGCAAGGCTCCCGCAACAGTTTTCAGTGAGATGTCCAGCGATCGTGCAGCCCATCGTTCTTAGCGTCACGGAGCTTTGCAAGTCGTACGGCAAAGCCTTCACCGTCGGCCCTCTTTCTTTTTCTCTTCGCGCTGGCTCGACGACCGGGCTGCTTGGCGGCAATGGTGCCGGCAAAACGACGACGATCGGCATGATTATGGGCCTTATTGAACCAATGCGCGGCTCGATCCATGTGTTCGGCCATGATATGGCGCGGGAGCGCCACCGCGTGCTCGGGCGAATGAATTTTGAGAGCCCTTACGTCGATATGCCGCATCGCTTGACGGTGCGGCAGAATCTTCGCGTCTTTGCTCGCCTTTACGGCGCCCCGGATATTGAGTTCCGGATCGCGCGGCTTGCCCAGGATCTGGCCCTCGCTGATTTCCTTGATCGTCCGAGCGGCAGCCTTTCGGCCGGGCAAAAGACGCGCGTCGCTCTTGCCAAAGCGCTGATCAATGATCCGGAATTATTGCTTCTCGATGAACCGACAGCTTCGCTCGACCCCGACACCGCCGACTGGGTCCGCTCTTATCTCGAGGCGCATCGCCGCGACCGCAACTGCGCGATCCTCCTCGCGTCTCACAATATGGCTGAGGTCGAAAGGCTTTGCGACCGGGTGATCATGTTGAAGCAGGGCCGCCTTGTCGATGATGCGCCACCTGCGCAGCTCCTCGAAAGATATGGCCGCGATAATCTCGAAGAGGTCTTTCTTGACGTCGCGCGCGGGCGCAAGAGTTCCGCTGGCACATGACCGCTCGCGCTTTTTCTCTTGGCCGCGTTGCCGCGATGGTGCTGCGCTACACCTATCTCTTGCGCTCATCGTGGCCGCGATTATTGGAGATTGTGTATTGGCCGGCGGTGCAATTGCTGACCTGGGGGTTTTTGCAAACCTACATCAATCAGGCGCGAGGCGTTGTCGGGGAACGCACCTCGCTGGCCGCTGGCGCGCTGATCGGCGGAGTTCTCCTGTGGGATATCCTGCTGCGCGGACAGCAAGGCTTTTCGTTCTCATTTCTTGAAGAAATGTGGTCGCGCAATATTCCTAACCTTCTGATGAGTCCGCTGCGGACTTCCGAGTTCATTGCCGCTCTCATGGCGATGAGCGTCATTCGTCTTGCCGTGGGCGTCGTTCCGGTAACGCTGCTCGCAATTTGGATCTTCGGCTTTAATTTATGGGCACTCGGCTTCGCATTCGCCGCGTTTTTCGCCGTTCTCATCGCTTTCGCATGGAGCGTCGGCTTGTTGGTATCGGGCCTCCTCCTGCGTTACGGGCTCGGCGCTGAAAATCTTGCTTGGTCGCTGATGTTTGTCATCCAGCCGCTGGGATGCATTTTTTATCCCGTCACATCGCTACCAAATTGGCTGCAGCCGATCTCATGGATGTTGCCGCCGACCTACGTCTTCGAAGGATTGCGGGGGGTACTCGCGACCCACCACTTGCGGGGCGATCTGATGCTCACCGGCTTTGCCATCGACGCATTGCTCTTTGCCGCGGCAGCCCTCGCCTTTGCCCGGCTTCTTACCAGAGCGCGGCGCGCCGGCAGCCTTTTGCAAACAGGAGAATAGGCGAAGTTAGCCTTCCGCGGCGAGATCAAAGGCGCCGCGATCGATGCCGCCGCCAACTAAGATCGCGCGCTTGCCGGAATGGTTGGGCGCGCCGACGATCCCTTCCTCCTCCATCCGCTCGACGAGCGAGGCCGCCTTGTTGTAGCCGATCGAGAGGCGGCGCTGGATATAGCTCGTCGAGCATTTGCGGTCGCGCAATACAATGGCAACCGCACGGTCATAGAGGTCCCCGGATTCTTCGGCGTCCATGGTGCCTGGCGCCGCCGCCTCGTCCTCGTCTCCCTCATCGTCATCTTCGCTGACGATCGCATCGAGATATTCAGGCTGGCCTTGTGTCTTCAAGTGCGCCACGATTTTCTCGACTTCGCCATCCGACACAAACGGTCCGTGCACGCGGGAGATACGCCCGCCTCCCGCCATATAAAGCATGTCACCCTGGCCGAGCAGCTGCTCCGCGCCTTGCTCGCCGAGGATCGTGCGGCTGTCGATTTTTGAAGTCACCTGAAAAGAGACGCGGGTTGGAAAATTCGCCTTGATCGTGCCGGTGATCACATCGACGGAAGGCCTTTGCGTCGCCATGATGAGATGGATGCCGGCGGCGCGGGCCATCTGGGCGAGGCGCTGGATCGCGCCTTCGATGTCCTTGCCGGCGACCATCATGAGGTCGGCCATCTCGTCGACGATGACAACGATGAACGGCAAGACCGAAAACTCCATCCGCTCTTGCTCATAGATGGCTGCGCCGGTATCTGGATCATAGCCGGTCTGCACCGTCCGGCTCAGCGCTTGACCCCTTGACGCCGCCTCCGCCACGCGCGCGTTAAATCCCTCGATATTACGCACGCCGAGCTTCGACATTTTTTTGTAGCGGTCTTCCATCTCGCGAACCGCCCATTTCAACGCCACGACTGCTTTCTTTGCATCCGTCACGACCGGCGTTAACAGATGCGGAATACCGTCATAGACCGACAATTCGAGCATTTTCGGATCGACCATGATGAGGCGGCATTCATGGGGTTTGAGCCGATAGAGCAGGGACAAGATCATCGTATTGATGGCGACGGATTTGCCCGAGCCCGTGGTGCCGGCGACGAGGAGATGAGGCATTCTCGCGAGATCGACGATGATCGGCTCGCCGCCGATTGTCTTGCCGAGCGCGATGGCGAGCCGGTGCTTGGTTTTTTCGAAATCCTCCGAGCCCAGCAATTCGCGCAGAAAAACGGTCTCGCGGCGCTGGTTTGGCAGTTCGATGCCGATGGCGTTGCGGCCCTGCACGACGGCGACGCGGGCGGAAAGGGCGGACATCGATCGCGCGATGTCGTCGGCAAGGCCGATGACGCGCGAGGATTTGATGCCAGGCGCTGGCTCGAGTTCGTAGAGAGTGACGACGGGGCCTGGCCGGACGTGAACGATCTCACCCTTGACACCAAAATCATCGAGGACACCCTCGAGAAGGCGAGCGTTTTGGGAAAGCGCATCCTCGGAAATTTTTGTCGCCGCGGATTGGCGCGCCTCAGTGAGGATATGGAGCGGCGGGAAAATATAATCGTTTCGCGCGAACGCATCGAGCAGTGAGGCTTGCATTTCTCTGCGCGCGCGAGAGCCTGGCTTTAAGGAAGCCGCCGCCGGTGTAATGGCACGCCGCGGCGCGTAGTCTTCGCCGGAGAGCTGGGTTGCTAAAGGGTGAGGCCGCTTGGCTTCACGGATAGCTGGCGGCGCATAGGCCGTCGGATCAAAACTTGAATTCGATGGCATCTGAGGCCAGTGCAACGGCTCTGCCGTAACATCTGGCGGGCTGCCAAATAGGCCGCCGCGTGGCGACTCTTGCCGCGTGGCGCCCGGCGGCGCGCGCTTGCGCCCGATGCGCCGCGCGAGCGCAGCCTTGAGGCTGAGAGCCGCGTGCAAAAGCGCGCCAAGAAAAATCAAGGCGGCGCCGGGCTCCCCCGCCTCGTCATGGTCTTCGCCCGCATAAGCTCGGTGAGCCGCGGGATCATCCTCGCCATCTTCCTCATCCTCCAGATTGCCGCGCAATTGCACGCAGGCCGTGAGGGATAGGATGGCTCCGCCGGCCAACGCCGCCGCAAGGGTGAGCATGGCGGCCGGACGGCCGGCAAGCAAGGAATGGGGTAGCCGGATCACGGCGTCTCCAGCGACGCCGCCAAGTCCCGTCGGCAGGGGCCAGCGTGCCGTGGATGGCATGAGAGAGGCGAATCCCGCCGCCAGCAAGCCGCCTAAGAACCACAAGCCAAACCGCGATTTTAGGCGCTCAAGGCGGGCGGCGCCAAGAAGCCGGAAGCCCCAAAAGGGCAATGGGGTGAGGTACGCGACCACCGAGATACCCAGCATCTGCATGACGAAGTCGGCCACGACGGCGCCGGGCGGCCCGAGGAGATTATGCACCGGCCCTGGTGCCGCGTGGTTCAGACTGGGGTCTTCGACGGACCATGTCGATAAGGCCAGCGCCAACGCTGCCGCGATCCCGATCAGAATAAAGCCGGTCAATTGTGCGCCGCGCCGCATTGCAAAGGCACGCACCGACTCCGGCAGATGACCGAAGGCAGGAAAATGAGAGGTCGTTCGCATGCTGCTCCGGAATGCTCGCGTCCTTGAGTCAAAGGGTTCAAAAAGCGTCTTTTATGGCAATGCGCCGTTTCGGACCGGGCGAAATCGGGTTTTTTGGCTGGGCAAAGAAACGATCCCTTTAAAAAGGGGAGGGGATAGCTCTGCAATTGAAATCAAGATTTTGGTAAATTACCGGACCAGCGGTTAAGGGTGTTTTAACCTTGGCACGCCGCGCCCTGGCTTGACGCGTCTTCCCCCTTCACTTATGAGACGGGGCCTTCCACAAACGCGCTTAAGCTGCGGCGGTCGGCTTGGCCTTAAGGGCCGCGCCCGCGAGTGGAAAAAGCTTGAGGAAAAACCATGTCCCGCCGTTGCGAATTAACCGGCAAAGCCGTGCTTACCGGCAATCTCGTTAGCCATTCGAACCGCAAAACGCGCACCCGCTTTTTGCCTAACCTTTGTAAGGTGATGCTCATCAGCGACGTGCTCCAGCGTAAGATCCGCTTGCGCGTGAGCGCTGCGGCGCTGCGTTCGGTTGAGCATCGCGGCGGGCTCGATGCGTTTTTGGCGAAGGCGAATGATACCGAGCTCTCGCAGGGAGCCCGGGCGATCAAACGCGAGATCGCTAGCAAACAGTCCAGCAGCTAAGGCCGCTTCCGGCGCTCATGGCTGCCGGATGTTCCATAGGGCGCCAACGGGGAAAGCATCATGCATGTGACCATCGCCGAGGCGGAAACAGCGATCGCGGCCGCCCGCAAGCGCGCGGCGGAACTTGGCACCGAAATGTGCATCGCGGTCGTCGACTCTGGCGCCAATCTGAAAGCGTTCCACCGCATGGATGACGCCTGGGTTGGCAGTATCGATATTGCCATCAAGAAGGCGAAAACGGCAGTCTTTTTTGGCATGCCGACGGGACAGATCGGCAAGCTCTCGCAACCGGGTGGTCCGCTTTATGGGATCGAGCACTCGAATGAGGGGCTTATTACCTTCCCGGGCGGGTTGCCGATCGTTGATCAGGAAGGCGTCTTGATCGGCGCGATCGGTGTGAGCGGCAGCTCGGTCGAGAATGATCACGCTGTTGCCCTCGCGGGAGTCGCGCCTGTCGGCCTCAGCGATCTGCCCGCGCATCCCTGGCGGACATGATTTTTAAGGCGCCTTGACAAAAAGCCTGCTCCTGCTCGGCGGCGCCCGGTCGGGCAAAAGCCGCTTCGCGCAACAATTGGCCGAGGCCTCGGGGCGCAGCCCCGTGCTCATCGCGACGGCCGAGGCGCTGGACGAGGAGATGGCCGATCGCATCACCAGCCACGCCGCCTCCCGTGGCGAGCGCTGGACTCTCATTGAAGAGCCTGTTGCCCTCACCGCTGTGCTGGGCCGGGAGGCGCGCGCCGACCGTATCTTGGTCATTGATTGCCTCACCTTGTGGCTGAGCAAGTTAATTTTAGAGAAGGCCGATGTCGCGGGCGCGGCGCGGGAGCTTGCCGGAAGCATCGGGGCGCTGGCGGGGCCGGTAATCTTTGTCTCGAATGAGGTCGGCTTAGGGATTGTTCCGGAAAACGTTTTAGCGCGCCGGTTCCGCGATGAGCAGGGCAGGCTCAACCAGGCGATGGCGGCAGCGTGCGAGGCGGTTGTCCTTGTTACCGCTGGCCTGCCGCTCTGCCTCAAACCTTCGCCGGGGGCAAGAATTTTCTTCTAAAGCTGCCGCGCTTGCTTGGCGAAAAGCCTCCAAGGAGCTCCAGGATATGACCGAGTTGGAAACAGACCGGCTGCTGGTACGCGAGTTTCGATCCTCGGATTTTGATGCGTTTTGCCAGTATGTGAACTCGGACCATCACTGGCGCAACATGCCAATTGAGCAGCCGCCTACGGTTGCCGATGCGGAAAGATTGTTGGAGCATTTCTTGGAGACAGAGGCCAACAACCCGCGAACGGAGTATCACTTGGCGGCTGTCGACAAGCTTTCGAATGAATTCGTTGGGGCGGTGCATCTTTGTACTCACACCATCCCCGCCTGGAGACAAGCGGAGATGGGTTGGGGTATTGTCGAAAACCGTGTCGGTCAGGGCCTCGCTGCCGAAAAGACCCATGCCATGCTGCGGTTCGCGTTTGGCGCTCTAGGCCTGCACCGCGTTCAGGCGAGGTGCCGCGCCGGAAACCATGCCTCCCGCCGGATCATGGCGAAGCTTGGAATGCGTGAGGAAGGGATTATTCGCGACGACATGTTTATACGCGGAGAATGGTGGTCGACCGTTCTCGGCGCGATCCTTTCAACCGATCCCTCGTGGTCAGCAATTTAAGGCACGATAAGTAGGCGAGGCTTCCGTCGCAATGAGCGAAGGGGCAAGAGGCTGTCATCAAGAATAAGGGAAGCACCGCCTGGCCCGTGCTCCATCTCCGCAAGCCAGTGAGTGTCAAACCGCACCGACGGGCTTGCCTGACAGCCTCAAATTGACACTCCAGCTCCTGGAGCCGCTCCACTCACGCCTGCACATTATAAAGATCTGTCAATTGACCTAAAATGTTACATCGATAACAATGTCTGACACTCTTGTCTTTTGGTGCCCGTCTCATAGTGCCCATCGGATTTTCGGCGCCCGCCTTGCAATTTTTACCGAGAGCGCTCATACAAAAAAAAGACGTAAAATAATCAATACCACAGAGAAATATTGTGAATAGTGGCCTCTCTCCCCATCTCCGCCGGCTCGAATCCGAGTCGATTTTTATCCTGCGGGAGGTCGTGGCCGAGTTTGCGCGCCCTGTCATGCTCTATTCAATCGGCAAGGATTCGAGCGTGATGCTGCACTTGGCGCTAAAGGCTTTTTATCCATCAAAGCCGCCCTTTCCGCTGCTGCATGTCGATACGACGTGGAAGTTCAAGGAAATGATCGCCTTTCGCGATGAGGCGGCGCGCCACGCCGGCATGGACCTCCTCGTCTATATCAATAAAGAGGGATTGAAGCGGGGCATTTCGCCGATTGCCTCGGGTTCGTCCGTGCATACGCAAGTCATGAAGACCGAGGGGCTACGCCAGGCGCTCGATTTATGGCGCTTTGACGCGGCATTCGGCGGCGCCCGCCGCGACGAGGAAAAAAGCCGCGCCAAGGAGCGGATCTTTTCGCACCGCTCGGCAACACACGCTTGGGATCCGCGCAACCAGCGCCCGGAGCTCTGGCAGCTTTTTAATACGAGGATCAAGGACGGGGAATCCATGCGGGTATTCCCGCTCTCGAATTGGACCGAACTTGATGTCTGGGACTATATCCTCGCCGAGGAGATTCCCGTCGTTCCGCTCTATTTCGCCAAGGAGCGGCCCGTCATCGAGCGCGATGGCACGCTGATCATGGTCGATGATGAGCGTCTTCCTCTGCGCGAAGGCGAAATCCCCTGCCTGGAAAGCGTGCGCTTCCGCACGCTTGGCTGTTACCCGTTGACCGGTGCCATTCCCTCGCACGCCGCCACCCTGCCCGATATTATCGCCGAAATGCGGGCATCAAAGACCTCGGAGCGGCAAGGCCGCCTCATCGATCATGATGAATCCGGTTCGATGGAAAAGAAAAAGCGGGAAGGCTATTTCTAATGCTAAAAATCCTGCCTTCGTATCCGCTTCCTTTATCGAAAGAGCATCCACTCCCAACTCTGCGCTTACTCACCTGCGGCTCGGTCGATGACGGCAAATCGACACTCATCGGCCGCTTGCTGTTCGAACAAAACCTCATTCCTGACGATCAGCTCGCCGCACTCGAGCGCGATTCTCGCCGCCACGGAACGGACGGCGATAACATAGACTTTGCGTTGCTCGTCGACGGTCTCGAGGCCGAACGCGAGCAGGGGATTACCATCGATGTCGCTTATCGCTATGTGGCGACGGCGCGCCGTTCGTTTATCATCGCCGATACGCCTGGGCATGAGCAGTACACACGCAATATGGCTACCGGCGCCTCCGGTGCCGATCTTGCGATCCTGCTTATCGATGCGCGCAAGGGGCTTTTAACGCAGACATGCCGGCATGCCTCGATTGTCTCGATGATGGGGATCCGCCACGTCGTGCTCGCCATCAACAAGATCGATCTCATCGGCTATGACAGAGAAGGATTTGAAAAAATCGTCGCCGATTTTCATACCTTTGCCGCCTCTCTTGATTTTGCGACGCTGTTGCCCATCCCTCTTTCGGCCCGCCATGGCGACAACATCTCCCTAAAGAGCGTTAAGACTCCTTGGTATGGCGGCCCGTCTCTTCTCGACTACCTCGAAACGATCGATGTAAGCGAAGGAAGGGAAGGCGAGCCCTTCCGTTTCGCCGTGCAATGGGTCAACCGCCCGCATCTTGATTTTCGCGGTTTCTCAGGGACGATTGCGAGCGGAACTATCCATCCCGGCGATGAGGTTGTCGTCGCGGGCTCAGGCCGCTCATCCCGCATCACCCGCATCGTCACCGCCGGCGGCGATCTTTCGAGAGCATCGGCGGGCGAAGCCGTGACATTGACCCTCGTGGACGAAATCGATGTCTCGCGCGGTGATATCTTGTGCGGCCCAAAGAATAGGCCGGAAGTTTCCGACCAATTTGCCGCGCATCTTATCTGGATGGATGATCATAAACTGCTGCCGGGCCGCTCTTACCTCATGAAAACCGGGGCACGAACAGTCCCAGTTTCCGTAACCGCGCTAAAACACCGCCTTGCCGTGGATACGCTCGCCGAACTCCCGGCGGAAACGCTGACTCTTAACGAAAGCGGTTTTTGCCATCTCGCCGCGACCGCCCCCATCGCCTTTGATCCCTATAAGCAAAATCACGCGACTGGAGCCTTCATTCTTATCGATCGAGTCACCAACGCGACGGCCGCAGCCGGGATGATCGTCCATGGCTTACGCCGCGCGGCCCATATCCATTTGCAGGGGTTGAGCCTTTCGAAGCACGATCACTCCCGCATCAAACATCACAAGCCCGCGGTCCTTTGGTTCACCGGCCTCTCGGGCGCCGGTAAATCGACGATCGCCAATCTTGTGGAGTCTCGGCTTCACTCCTATGGCGTCCACACCATTCTCCTTGATGGCGATAACATGCGCCACGGCCTCAACAAGGATCTTGGGTTTACGGAAGCCGACCGCGTTGAAAACATTCGCCGTATCGGTGAGGTTGCGAAATTGATGGTGGAAGCCGGGCTTGTTGCATTGTGCTCATTCATTTCCCCATTCAGGGCCGAGCGGGCGATGGTGCGGGATTTACTGGGGCCTGGTGAGTTCATTGAAATTTTTGTCGATACGCCGCTCGAGACCTGCATGGCGCGAGACCCAAAGGGTCTTTATAAAAAGGCGCTAGCCGGAGAGATCAAAAACTTCACGGGCATTGATCAGAGCTATGAACCGCCAGAAGATCCAGAGCTCATCGTTGCGCGTGGCGCGGAGAGCGCCGGGCAAGCGGCTTCGAGAGTTGCCGCCTTCCTCGTTGAGCATCAAATCATCGACCGCTTCGAGACGGGGGCGCTTGAGGATTGGTCGATATAGAAAGCCGGAGAGGAGATGAGCATGTGCATACATAAGCGGCATATGGCGCGTTCCGATGCGGTTAGTTGCGCTTATGCAACAGGCTCGCAAATAGGCGGATAACTTGCCCAAAAAGAGTTGAAGGGCGCCACAAAGCGGGTAACTTGAGCGGAGTCTTAAGTTCACGCGCTTTGTGGAGATAACCAATGATACGCCGTCTCCTGTTGGCTTCCGCCGGTACTTTAGTGTCCATAGGTGCGGCTCTTGCGGCAGAACCAGCAGCCGCCCCTCCTCCGCCGCCCTATGTGCCACTGCCTTGGACGGGCTTCTACATTGGCCTTAATGCGGGTTATGAATGGTCAAATAGCGTGACGGTTGGAAGCACCGGCGCGCCGCTTTTTTCCTCAATCGTCGATACGACCGTTGAGGCCGCACTCGTCGGCGTGGGCACTGCCAGCTTGCCCGTCAAGAACGACGGGTTCATCGGGGGCCTCCAAGTAGGCTATAATTTCGAGTTTCCCAACCACACGGTGGCCAGCCTCGAGGGAGATATTCAAGGCGTGGCTGGCGCCTCGAGCTCTGCTACCGGAGCCTCATTCTTCCCGACGCTTGCGACGAGTTATACAGCCGCCCTCGCGGCGTCCAACAGGCTTGATTTTCTCGGCACCTTGCGCGGCCGCTACGGCTATCTCTTCACGCCAACGCTGCTCGTCTACGGCACTGGCGGTTTCGCCTTCGGCGGCATATCGACAAGCACCTCCTTTGTCGCCACGGATACACTCGGAGATCCGTCTGTCTTCGGCAGCTCTAGTCTCTCCACGACGGCGGTTGGCTGGTCGGCGGGCGGCGGCGTCGAGTGGATGTTCATGCCGCATTGGAGCCTCAAGGCCGAATATTTCTATTACTCGCTCGCCAAAGAAACTTCGAGCTTTGGCTTTCTGTCGCAAAGCGTGGCGGGTGTACCCGTCGCCGGGGCTATCACGCATTTCACGATTAGGCCCCAGGGAAGCGTCGTGCGCGCCGGTGTAAACTACCTGTTCACATGGGATACACCGCCCGCGGTTGTCGCCAAATATTGAAATCATTGTACAACCCTACACATAAATCCGGCCTTTGGCCGGATTTTTATTTGCCTCATTAAAAGGCACAGTGACGATTCTCTCTGCTTATTGTTGCGGTTTGGCCACGGATGTCACGATAACACTCTAAGCCTTGCATTAATGATTGAAGCCGCCTGCAAATCGCGTAGCTTGTTTTTTTATATGGTTCGGTATGTTTTGAGGAGACACAGGATGTTACACCGCATTGTCTTGGCAACGGCCGGCGTGTTGACGCTCACGGGTGCGGTTCAAGCAGCCGACCTGACACCGCCGCCTCCACCCCCACCGATCTGGACGGGTTTCTATGTCGGCGTTACCGCCGGCGGCACGTGGTCCGGTGCGAGTTCGGTCGATATCGCCGCAGTGCCTTTCTTGGATGCTGGAGTTGTTCCAGGTCTTGGCGCGACGTCAGCCGCGCTTGCCACTGGCAATTATTTCGTGCACCCGACGGCCGCGTTTATCGGCGGCGGTACTCTCGGCTATAACTATCAATTCTCTCCAAGCATTGTTGCCGGTATAGAACTTGATTTCTCCGGGGTTGCCGCTGACGTCAGGAATGCCGTTGTCTCTACACAAGCATTGATCCCAGGCTCCACCGACGTGCTTGCGCAATCAATAGCGAATAGCCATAATCTCGATTTCCTTGGTACCATTCGCGGTCGCCTCGGTTATCTCGTCACGCCGACATTGCTGGTCTATGGCACCGGGGGGCTCGCCTATGGACAAGAGCAAGCAAACACCGTTCTGACTCAATTTGCTGCGGGCGCCGATCCTGCGCTGGTCGCGGCTGGCGCCACAAGTCCTTACGCCGTGACGGGCTTTGCTGCTTGTTCCGGTTTTCCAGCGGTCACATCCTGTACTTACACAACGACTCGTGTCGGCTGGACCGCTGGCGGAGGCCTGGAATGGCTATTCACGCCTAACTGGAGCCTTAAAGTCGAGTATCTTTACTATCATCTGGGATCGGCCAATTACGATGTAGGATTTTTGCAAAATACAAGCAATGTGACAGGGACCCCGCTCTATGCCAGCCATGTCACCTCCTCTGTCAACTTCAATGGCAATGTGGTGCGCGTTGGTTTGAATTACAAATTCTATACTTGGCCCGAGGCAGGTGCGCCGATTCTCCCCAGATATTAACTATATGGTTTTGTAATACGGTAGGAATGCGCCCGGTCATTAAGGCCGGGCACATTGTTTTTTTAGGGAGCGTTATAAGTTCTCTTCGGCGCTTCAACGTTGCTGCATCCACGGGCAAAATTTCCTTTTTGCCACGCTATTATGCATGTAGTTGCGAAAATGCATCGGTTCCGAAAAGAACATAAAAAAGGGCAGCATAACCATTGCTTTTATATTTTTCGGGGTCAGACTACACACAGCATATGAGCCTCGCGCACAGGAGCGCGGCGAGTAGTTTCGATGATGATGCGCATGCGTCCGATTGAGAAAGGACAGTTATAATGTTCAAAAAGTATCCGATGGTTTCACACATCGCCCTAGCAGCAGCGCTTCTTTCATCGACCGCTGTTTATGCGCAAACCCCGGCCCCGGCAACGCCAACACCAGCACCGGCGACACCGCCGACAGCCGCCTCCCCACTGCTCCCGATATACCCGCTAGCGGCACCCGTGGCGCAAGGCGTGACCCCAGGCGACAATTTCTTCTCTCGCCTCTATTGGGCTTACGCTTACGAGTGGGGATTGCCCGCGGCGCCGGTCGATCCCAATGCGCCTCCTAGCCCACCGACCCGCCGCCCGCCGCCGTGGCCGCCAGCGCCGGTGAGTGCGCCGCCGATGCCGTTCGCCGATTGGCCCAACGGCGGCAATGACTATATCGGTGCATCGACACCCAATGCGGTCGATAGCCCTCTCATGAAAGCGATCGGCACCGACAATATAATCGGCAAGACGTTGAATGATGAAAATATTCAGATCTATGGCTGGATCAACGCAGGCGGCAATATCAGCTCGGCGAAAACCGGCTATTTCGCCAACCAGCCGGCGGCCTATGCGTTTACTCCCAACATCTTCCAGCTCGACCAGACCGTGCTTTATATTGAGCGCGTGCCCGATACAGTGCAACAGGATCATATCGACTGGGGCTTCCGCATCAGCGGCATTTATGGCGAAACTTACCACTATACCACTGCCTATGGTTTCATGAGCAATCAATTGCTCTATGGCGACCATTTTACCGGCTACGACATGCCGATGGTCTGGGCCGAGATTTACATCCCTTATGTGATGCAAGGATTGGAATTCCGTCTCGGGCGCTATATCTCCGTGCCGGACATCGAGGCGCAGCTCGCTCCCAACAATTATATGTACTCCCACTCGATGACTTACGCGTGGGATAATTACACCAATGAGGGTCTTATCGGCACTCTCAAGCTGACCAAGAATTGGCAGCTGCAATTGGGCATAACGGTTGGCACGGAAACGACGCCGTGGAACAATACCCATATCTCGCTGATCAATCCGGTGACCGGCTATCCTGGTTATTCCGGCCCGCGCGATCCTGGGATGCAGCCGAGCTTCACCGGCACCTTGCAATGGACGTCCGACTCAAGCTGGGACACAATTTATCTCAGCGCCGACGGCATCAACAATGGCGACTGGGGCTTCAACAATCTGCAATGGGTTGGCTGGACCTGGTACCACAAGTTCAACGACGCCTGGCATTTCTCGTTTGAAAACTGGTACATGTGGGGGAACAACATTCCAAGCGTGACGCAGGGCTATGGAGCGACGCCCTTCGCCTATATTCTCCCGACCAACCGCCCGAATGAAGCCGTCTGTCCACAGCCCACGCAAACTGAGTGCACGGGCCGGGCATGGACCGCGCTTGTATACCTCAACTATCAATTCTCTCCGCTCGACAATCTCTCCTTACGCGCAGAATGGTTTGACGACATCAACGGCTGGCGCACCGGTGCCGCGACGGCTTACTTTAATCAGGCCATTGGCTGGCAGCATTGGTTCTCGCCGCAAGTCGAGATCCGCCCTGAAATCGCTTGGTATCACGCGCTCAACAAACCAGCCTTTGATAACTTTACCAACGCAATTGACCCGCAACCGGGCAAACATGCGATCACCATCTTCTCCGGGGACGTGATCTGGCACTTCTAGTCTAGGTAAAAGCACTCAAAGGAAGCTAAAGGCAGCGGCGTCCACGGCGCCGCTGTCCTTTTGCTACGGAAGGCATGATAAAAAGCCGCTCGCACGCCTCACCTTACCGGTACCGGCGAACATTTCACGTGTGCGCTGGCAATACAGTTATTGCGCGGAATGAACACGCCGTAGCGATGGCGCGTCATCTGCGGCCTTGTGAAGGCTGGACCTGGCCGGACCGGCGAAGGGGAGACCGTAACGCCGGTGGGATGGGCATTTTGGCCATTCGCCGCATCCGGCATAGTTGCCGCCGTCGCAGTCACGATGACGGCCATGGCAATTGCCGGCAGCATTGTCTTAACTCGGTTGCTCATGTTTGGCTCCAAGCCTAAAAGTTTTTAAGCTATACCCCAGTATTTCAGATCCAGAGCCGTCGGCAAGCCGTTTCCGCCGCTTTGGGAGCAGAGGCCCCTGGCTCGATTGATACGGCAGGCGGATAAAAAACGAAGAATCGCGTCCTTCGGCATAACTATTGCAAAGCTTCTCATGCTAGGCCTTGAGGGCATTTTACTTTTTCTTCATGCTCGGCATACGGGAAGATTTGGGAAAGCGTCCCGTTCGCGAGGCCAATTTTGCGCACGAGAGTTTGCTCTAGCCTCGCGATCTCTTGTGAGGGAGACCGGGTTCAAACTAAGTGATAAAGCGAGCGTTATTTATTATGTACAAAGCATCTGGGTTGGTATTCCGATTAACTTTCACGGTGGTCCTTCTTGGCGCAACGGACGCTGCATTTGCCGACAACCCGCTGCCGATACCAAATCTTGCACAGCCGGCCGGGGACTCAAACTTTTTCACGCGCCTCTATCACGCCTATGTCGATGAGTGGGGACTGCCTGCGGCGCCGGCGGACCTGAATGGGCCGCCCGGCCCGCCGACCCGGAGGCCGCCGCCGTGGCCCACGGCGCCGGAAAGTTCTCCGCCCATGCCATTCGCGGATTGGCCGCAAGGGGGTCTCGATTATATCGGCGTATCGACCCCAAATTCCGTTGATAGCCCTCTCATGAAGGCAATCGGCACGGATAATATCATCGGCAAGACCCTCGAGGATGCCCATATTCAGATCTATGGCTGGATCGATCCGGGAGGCAATATTAGCACGGCGAAAACGGGGTATGGCGGAAATGCTCCTGCCTCCTATCTATTCACGCCCAATCTCATCCAGCTGGACCAGGCCGTTGTTTATGTCGAGCGCGTGCCGGATACGGTCCAGCAGGATCATCTCGATTGGGGCTTCCGCGTCAGTGGGATCTATGGCGAAAATTATCGCTACACAACCGCCTATGGCATTTTTAGCAATCAATTAATGTACGGCAATCATTTTGCCGGCTATGACATGCCGATGGTGTACGGGGAACTCTATGTTCCTTACGTCGCGCAAGGGCTGGAATTCCGCGTTGGGCGTTATATTTCTGTGCCGGATATCGAAGCACAGCTGGCGCCAAATAATTATCTGTATTCCCATTCGATGACCTATGCCTTCGACAATTACACAAACACGGGTCTTTTAACGTCTTTGAAATTGACCCACAATTGGGAGCTGCAATTCGGCATCTCCGCCGGCACGGAAACGGTTCCTTGGAACGCCACTCATATTTCGCTGATCAACCCACAGACTGGCTATCCAGGCTATTCAGGCGCCCGGGACCCTGGCACGCAGCCGACGTTTACCGGCTGTGTGCAGTGGGAGAGCGACATCGCTTGGGATAATCTTTATCTTTGCGCGAACGCGCTTAACAACGCGACATGGGGCTACAATAATCTGCAGTGGCTAGGGGGAACTTATTATCACAAATTCAATGATCAATGGCACATCTCAATTGAATCCTGGTACATGTATATCAGGGACGTTCCCGACATGTCGCAGGGTTATGCCGCCACAGCTTTCGCTTACGTTCCCTATAACCGTCCGAATGAAGCCATCTGTCCGGAAGGGGAAATAAAGTGCACGGCAAAAATGTGGTCGGCGCTTTTCTACCTGAACTATCAGTTCTCGCCCCTCGACAATCTTTCCTTGCGCGGCGAATATTTTGATGACATCAACGGCCAGCGCACCGGCTTTGCGACGGCCTATAACAACTGGGCGATCGGCTGGCAGCACTGGTTCTCGCCACAAGTCGATATCCGGCCGGAAATCGCCTGGTATCATGCCTTGTCGGCACCGGCATTTGACAATGGCACCAAACATTCTATCGCCATCTTCTCGGGAGACGTGATCTGGCATTTCTAGTCTAGGTAAAAGCACTCAAAGGAAGCATAAAGGCAGCGGCCGCCACAAGCGGTCGCTGCTCTTTTGTTACAGAGGGCACTACGAAATGCGGGGAGCACCTCTCACCGTACCTGCGAACATCTCACGTGGAGAGCGGTATGCACGAAGCAGCGAATCCCTCGGAAATAACAAACTAAATAGGCGAGAATAAATATGCTTATATAAAATATTGGGCTGTTATATATGAGTTTTATATTTGGCTGCCTAAGTAGTTTGCCCTATAACCCTGAGTATGCCCGCCCAATAATCAAAACGTTGCGCGGCAGCAACATCGAGGCACTGACTGCAAAGCTTCTTACGCTAAGTCTTGCTGACACCTTGCTTTTTCTTCATGTTCACTAAGACCGGATGGTTCGGGAGGGTTTCCCGTTCAAACAAAAGCTAGTCTTTGAATTTGGCGTTCGGCCAAGACGCAAGGCCCAGCTCAGGTGTTTCTCCACCCTCGCCCTTTCCAAGTGAGGAGGCCGGTCCGGACCAAGTGCCGCAAGTGCTGCGCAATAAAGCGAGGTTAGCGATTATGATGTGCATGGCGTCTTTGTTGGTGTCTCGATTAACGTTAACAGCGGCTCTTCTCGATGTAACGGGCGCTGCGTTGGCCGACAGCGCGCTGGCCGCGCCAAATCCTGCGCAGAGGTTGGGGATGCGTACGATCGAGAAAGGGCAATGATAATGTTTAGAAGACACCCGATGGTTTCGCACACGGTTTTAGCAGTGGCGCTTCTTTCATCGAGCGCTGCTGTTCTTGCGCAGACCGCGACCCCGGCACCACCAGCTCCGGCACCCGCGCCAGCGGCGACGGCCGCCTCGCCACTGTTACCGGTATACCCTTCAGCGGCACCAGTGGCGCCGGGATTGACGCCAGGCGACAATTTCTTCTCGCGCCTCTATTGGGCTTACGCTTACGAATGGGGTCTGCCCGCGGCGCCCACCGATCCCAACGCGCCGCCCGGCCCGCCGACCCGCCGGCCGCCGCCGTGGCAGCCCGCGCCGGAGAGTTCGCCGCCCATGCCATTCGCTGATTGGCCGCAAGGCGGCAACGACTATATCGGGGTCTCGACGCCAAATTCGGTCGATAGCCCGCTCATGAAGGCGATCGGCACCGACAATATCGTCGGCCAGACGCTGAACGAGGAGCACATCCAGATTTATGGCTGGATCGAGCCGGGCGGCAATGTCAGCTCGGCAAAAACGGGCTACAACGGTAACAGCCCAGCGGCCTATATGTTCACGCCCAATATTGTCCAACTCGACCAGGCCGTGGCTTATATCGAGCGCGTGCCGGATACGGTGCAGATGGATCATATCGACTGGGGCTTCCGCATCAGCGCGATGTATGGATCGGACACACGCTACACCTCCGCCTACGGAATATTCAGTAACCAGTTGCAATTCGGCAACCATTTTTCCGGCTATGACATGCCGATGGTCTATGGCGAAATGTATATCCCCTATGTGGCGCAAGGCTTGGAGTTCCGTCTCGGGCGTTACATCTCGGTGCCAGACATTGAGGCGCAGCTCGCGCCGAATAACTATATGTATTCGCACTCCATGACTTATGCGTGGGACAATTACACGAATACTGGCCTTCTGACCACTCTCAAGCTGACCAAGAACTGGGAGGCGCAATTCGGCTTCGCCGTCGGCACGGAAACGATGCCGTGGAACTTCACACACGTCTCGTTCATCAATCCGGCCACCGGCTATCCCGGCTATCAGGGCCAGCGGGATCCTGGCGCGCAGGCGACCTTCACCGGCTGCATCCAATATGACAGCGACACCTCCTGGGACAATCTCTACTTCTGCGCCAACGGCTTCAACAACGGCGACTGGGGCATGAACAATCTGCAATGGCTCGGCTGGACTTGGTACCACAAATTCAACGATGCGTGGCACATCTCAATTGAAAACTACTACGAGTATTCGACGAACGTTCCCAGTGTGAATCTAGGCTACGGGAACACGTGGGCCGCCTATGTTCCCCACAACGCCGCGAACGAAGCCTTCTGCCCAGGCACGGAGACCTCCTGCACGGCGAAGGAATGGACGATCCTTTTCTATCTAAACTATCAGTTCTCGCCGTTGGACAATCTTTCCCTGCGCGGAGAGTTCTTTGACGACATCAACGGCTGGCGCACCGGCTTCGCGACGGCCTATAACAACTGGGCGCTTGGCTGGCAGCATTGGTTCTCGCCGCAAGTCGAGATCCGGCCTGAAATTGCCTGGTATCATGCCTTGTCGGCGCCGGCGTTTGACAATGGCACCAAACATTCTATCGCCATTGTTTCGGGAGACGTCATCTGGCATTTCTGATGCACTTTGGGCTCATTGGCGCAGCCGGCGCGCGGAGAGGACGAAGCTGCGCCACTGCTCCGCGCGAGACTCACCTCGGACGGCGGCAATGGCATACGCGTTGCTTGCGTTGCCTAAACGAGTGATTTATTGTATTGCGGCGCAAAAAATCAGAACATAGCCGCATGTAGGCGCGGCGATTTCTAAGGACCATATTCTAAGGACCACAATAGAGTAGCAAGCAGCCTTTTTAGCGTTCGGTGTTAAAAGGATGACGAAAGAGACAGGGTTAGAGCCGCAGCTCGACGAAAACACCTCCAAAAAGGAGGTAAAAAAGATTTCTCCTAGGCTACCGGACACGGCGCCCGATCGATCTCGCGGCCGAAGGGTCCGAATTCTCTTTATTGCCGTGATCGCCGGAGCATCGGCTTACGCCGTTGGCCCGCGACTTTATCACGCGGTCGTCGAAAAACCTAGCTCGATTGGTCTCGTCACCCAAGCGGAAGCTTCGACGACTGGCCCCGACAGCATCCGGCTCTCGGAGAAGCAGCTTGATGCCGTCAAGATCGCGCCGGTCGCGAGCCGCAATTTTGAGATCATCAAGACGGCGGTTGGCAGCATCGATTTCAACGAGGACAAGTCGGTTCAAGTGTTCACGCCCTACCAGGGGCGCATTGTCACGCTTTATGCGAAGCTTGGCGATACAGTGAAGGCGGGCGACACGCTCTTTACCATCGACAGTCCCGATCTCCTTAACGCCGCATCAAACCTCATTCAAGCGGCCGGGGTGCTGCAGCTCACCAACCGGGCCTTGGTGCGCGCCCAAAAACTCTTGAAAGCGGGTGGCGGCGCGGAGAAGGACTACGAGCAGGCCGTCTCCGATCAGCAGACGGCCGAGGGCAATCTCAAGGCGGCGCGCGACGCGGTGCGCATTTTTGGCAGAAGCGACAAGGACATCGACCGTATAATCGCCGACCGGCACGTCGATTCAACGCTCGTTGTCCCGAGCCCGATTTCGGGCCTCGTCACTGCGCGAAACGCTCAGACGGGGCTGTTCGTTCAGCCCGGCAACACGCCGGCGCCCTTCACCATCGCCGATATCTCGACCATGTGGCTCAACTCCTACGTCGTCGAGAGCGAGATTCCGGCCTTCGGCCTCGGCCAGGAATTGGAAGCGCGGGTCCTCGCCTATCCGGACCGAGTTTTCGAGGGCAAGGTCACGGTGCTTGGCGCGATGGTCGATCCGAACACCCACCGCCTTCTGGTGCGCTCCGAGATCAAGGATCCGGATCACCTTTTGCGGCCCGGCATGTTTGCCAAGTTTGTGATCCGTACAGGCAAGACGATCGATGCGCTGGCGATCCCGGCCGGCGGCATCGTGCGCGAGGGGGATGGCACGATGTCGGCCTGGATCGCCCGGGACGACAATGTTTTCAGCAAGCGCACGGTCGACATCGGCCTGCAGCAGCGCGGCTATGATGAGATCAGAGAGGGCATCAAGGCCGGCGAAAAGGTCGTCACCGAAGGTGCCGTTTTTTTAAGCAACATGCTGGCTGGAGGCGCAACGGACTAAACGGAGCCATGCCTGTCCAACTCGTTCCTCCATGCCTCGTTGGGAGGCGCCTCGCATCCTCTGAGAGAAGATGGTCATGATCAAGGGCCTGCTTTCGTTTGCACTGACCCACCGCGCCCTCATGGTGCTCGGCGGCCTCGTGTTCCTGGCGGCTGGTTTCGCGGCCTTCACGAAACTCAATATCGAAGCCTATCCCAATCCGGCGCCGGTGATCTTGGAGATCACAGCGCAAGCGCCCGGCCTTTCCGCCGAGGAGATGGAAAAATATTACACCATCCCCATGGAAATCGGCCTTTACCCGACGCCTGGCATCGCCAGCATTCGCTCGACCTCGTTCTATGGCCTATCGTTCGTTCGCGTCACTTTTAAATATGGGGTTGAGTATTTTCCCGCCTATACGCAGGCCGCGCTTAGCCTGCAGCAGAATGTCAATCTGCCGGGCGCGCAAGTTCCCCAAATTCAGCAGTCGAGCCTCGTTGGCGAGATCTACCGTTACCAGGTTGTCGGGCCGCCGCATTTTGGCTTGACCAATCTTCGCACCATCCAGGATTGGGTCGTCACACGGCGCTTGATGACGATTCCTGGCGTTGCGCAAATCAACAGCTGGGGCGGCACGACCAAGCAATTCAACATCGACGCCGATCTGCAGAAGCTCGAGGCTTATAACATCACGGTGCCGCAGCTCATCACCGCCATCGGCAATGCCAATATCAATGTCGGCGGCCGCGAGATCACGATCGGCGAGCAATCGGTCAATATTCGCGGCATCGGCCTCATCAACGACGGTGGCAACGAGACGATCACCGACGGCTATAAAGTTGATGACATCGAGAATATCGCCCTCACGCAATCAAACGGCATTCCAATTTTCGTCAAGGATATCGCCAAAGTCTCGGTTGGCTTTGTGCCACGGCTTGGTATTGCCGGACGCGACCACGATGATGACGTCGTCGCTTCGATCGTCGTCATGCACCGGCTGCAGCATACGAATGTTGTCCTGCCCCGTGTCGAGGAGGAGGTCGAAAGGATCAATAACGACGGGACCTTGCCGCCAGGGGTCAAGGTCGTTCCCTACTACGACCGCGGCTCGCTCGTCTCTGTAACGACGCACACGGTCTTGCACAATCTGATCTTCGGTTGCCTCCTCGTCTTTCTCATCCAATGGATTTTTCTCGGCGATTTGCGAAGCGCCATCATCGTCAGCGTCAACATTCCCTTCGCCCTATTTTTTGCCATCATTCTGCTCGTGCTTCAGGGCGAGGACGCCAACCTCTTGTCCCTCGGCGCCGTCGATTTTGGCATCATCGTCGACTCGGCGGTGATTTTGGTCGAGAATATTTTTCGAAATTTTCAGGCGAACAGACCCGCCAAGCAAGAGCTTTTACAGCATCTGGCGGAAGGATATTGGGGAGCCAATCCGACGAGCTCGCTGGTCTCGCATGGCAGTGTCGGGCGCTGGACCACAAGGCTGCGGTTGGTCTTGATCAGCGCCCTCCAAGTCGACAAGGCGGTGTTTTTTACCGCCACGATTACCGTCACGGCGTTTGTTCCCCTATTTACCATGCAGGGCGTCGAGGGACAGATTTTTGGGCCGATGGCGCGCACCTATGGCTATGCCTTGGCGGGCGCGCTGATGGCGACTTTTTCCATCACGCCGGTTCTGGCCTCCTTGCTGTTGCCCGCTCGCGTCCGGGAGGCGGAGACAATCGTCGTTCGATTCCTCCACTCGCTCTATAATCCAACTTTGCGATGGAGCATCAGCCGCCTCCCGTCCTCGATTGGGCTTGGTCTGGCATTCCTCTTGATCAGCGGCCTTGCCGCTACCCAGCTTGGCAGCGAGTTCCTTCCGGCTCTCGAGGAGGGAAATTTTTGGATCCGCGCGTCCATGCCGCCGACCATGTCGCTTGATGCCGGCACACGAGCGACAGCGAAGATGCGGGAAATCTTGCTCCGGCATCCGGAAATCACGACCGTCGTTTCGCAGCATGGCCGCCCAGACAACGGCAGCGATGCCTCGCCCTTTTCCAATGTCGAGCTTTTTGCTCCTTTGAAACCATTCGAGGAATGGCCGGCCGGCCTCACCAAGGACAAGCTCACCGAACAACTTCAGGATGAGTTTTCGCAGGAAATGCCGGGCATCACTTTCAATTTCTCGCAATATATCCAGGACAATGTCGAGGAGGCGCTTTCGGGCGTCAAAGGCGCGAATTCGATTAAGATCGTCGGGCCTAGTCTCGAGAAGCTGGAATCGCTTGCGGCGCAAGTTCAGGAACTTATGAGCACGGTCCGCGGTGTCGCGGATCTTGGAACCTTCCACGTCCTTGGCCAGCCAAACCTCAATATCAAAATCGATCGCGCAAAAACCGCGCGCTACGGCCTCAATACGGGCGATGTCAATACGGTCATCCAGGCGGCCATTGGCGGCACGGTCGCGACAACCGTCCTTGAAGGCGACCGGCAATTTAACGTGCAGGTGCGTCTTGAGCCAAAATTCCGCGATACGATCGATACCATTCGCGACATTAAGGTTGCCTATCAGAACGCCAACGGCACCAATTCTTATATTCCGTTGAGCGAAATCGCCACCATTAACGTTGAGACGGGCGCCTCCTTCATCTATCACGAGCGCAGCATTCGCTATATTCCGATCAAGTTCAGCGTGCGCGGCCGCGATCTTGGAAGCACCGTGGCCGAGGCGCAGGCCTTGATCGCCAAAAACGTGAAGTTGCCGACCGGCTACCGGATTCTCTGGTCTGGGGAATTCGAGGATCTCGAAGCCGCCAAGGCCCGGCTCATCGTCATCGTTCCCATTACCTTGTTCCTGATTTTGGTGCTCCTTTACGCCCTCTTCCATTCGGTGCGAGATAGCCTGCTTTCAATGGCCGGCATTCCTTTTGCCTCCGCCGGCGGCATCCTTCTGCTTTGGTATTCCGGCGAGCCGTTCAGCGTTTCCGCCGCCATCGGTTTTATCTCCCTCTTTGGCGTCGCGGTCATGGACGGCATTTTGAACATCACCTATTACCGCGAACTGTTGCTTGGCGGGATGCCCTCGGCGGAGGCGGTGTTCCATGGCGCGGAACGGCGCATGCGCCCTCTCCTCATGACGGCGCTTTCCGCCGGTGTCGGCCTTCTCCCCGCCGCGCTCTCCCATGGCATTGGCAGTCAGGTTCAGCGGCCCCTCGCCGTCGTCGTCGTTGGCGGCATGACGATCGGCATGGCTATGTTGCTGGTCGTCGCCCCCGCCCTTCGCAAATTCTTCTTTAGTGGGGATGACGGCGCGCACAGCGCTACCACGAGGGGCGGCCGCGCGCATTCGCCCGAGCAAGCCGGGGCCACGCATGGGTAAGGTCGCCATCGGGCAAGGAGAAGACGGCCGGTACAGGACTCACACGCAGGGGTGAGAGGATGGGGGCAGCGCCGAGCAAATCTCGCCCTGTGAAATGTCACAGGCACAAGTTCTACTTTCTTCGGCCGTAATTTAAGGCGTTATAGTGAGAACAAGATTTCGTGAAAAACCCCATGGAAGGGGAGCCCTGAAGTATCGACTGCCCAAAAGGATGATGAAACGGACCGAATTAGTGCCGCAACTTGAAGCGGTATGTCGATCGGCAGGGTCATGCTGCTGATCGTTGCCCCCGCCCTCAAATTCTTCTTCCGCGGAGATAATGGTGTGCGGCCCGCCACGCGGAGAAATGGCCACACGCAAACGGCCACGCAGGCAGGAGCTACACATGGGTAAGATCGGCATCTGGCAGGGAATGAGAGGAGCAACGGCGTGCGCCACTCTCATCATGACGGCAGGCTGCGCCTTTGGGCCGGATTTCCTCCCGCCGGCGCCCCCTGACGTCACAAGGTTCACCAAAGAGCCGCTCAAATCCTCCTCGGCCTCGGATGGCTCCGGAAAGGGGCAGGGGCAGCGCTTCGCCGAAGATCGTGATATAGCAGGTGAATGGTGGCGGCTTTTCCACTCGAAGCCGCTCGATGATTTGATCGAGGATGCGCTCGAGCACAATCCGGACATTCAGGCGGCGCAAGCCGCGTTGAAGGTCGCCCACGAAACGACGGAAGCCCAGCGGGGCGCTTTTGCCCCTCAGATCGGCGGAGGCTACAATAGCTTCACTTCAAAAACGTCGACTGTCGTGTCGCCGCTGGGCAGTACGCCAAGCCCTTATCTCACCTTGCACACGGCGCAGGTCGACGTCTCTTACACGCCCGACGTCTTCGGCCTCGTGCGGCGAGAGGTCGAGTCGGACGCGGCGCTCGAGGCTGCCCAGCACCTTCAAGTCGAAGCCACTTATTTGACGCTCACCTCCAATGTCGCGTCGGGAGCAATCAACGAAGCCTCTCTGCGCGGGCAAATCGAGGCGACAAAGAAGATCATTAAGATTGAAGCCGACCTCCTAAAATTGTTGCGGACGCAAAAACAATTGGGTCAAGCGGCCGAGGCCGATGTCGCGCTGCAGGAGGCGGCCCTCGCCCAGGCGGAAGAAACTTTGCCGCCGCTGGAAAAGCAATTATTGCAGCAACGCGACTCGCTGACGGCGCTCGCGGGCCGTTATCCGAGCGCTGAAGTCGCCCAAAAGTTCACGCTGGAAGCGCTTAAGCTTCCAGCCGATCTGCCAGTCAGCCTGCCGTCAAAAGTCGTTGAGAACCGCCCCGATGTAGCGATGGCGTCGGCCAATCTTCACTCGGCCAGCGCCCTGATTGGCGTTGCCATCGCCGACCGTTTGCCGGTGATCAACCTCACAGCGAATTTGTCCACTGCGGCGACCAATATCGGCAATTTCTTTGCCCCGCCCTTCAATGGCTATGTCCTGACGGCGGCGGCGACCGCGCCGCTCTTCGATGGCTTCACGCTCTACCACAAGCAAAGAGCCGCCGAAGAGGGATATAACCAGGCAGAAGCGCAATACCGGTCGACCGTCATCACAGCTTTCCAAAATGTCGCCGATTCGCTGCGTGCCATTCAAACCGACGCCAGAGAACTCACAGCCGCGGTCAAGGCCGAGGCGGCGGCCAAGAAGAGTCTCGACATCACGCGCAAGCAACTCGAACTTGGCCAGATTTCAACGCTTGCGGTCTTGCAAGCGGAACAGACCTATCTCACGGCTGTTCTCGCGAGCGTCCAGGCTCTCGCCGCCCGTTACGCCGATACAGTGGCCCTTTACCAGGCGCTCGGCGGCGGCTGGTGGAATAGGCAGGACGTGCCGCCGCCGGAAAAATTCAACATCATTGACGTGGTAAGGATCGCCGGACCGCCCCCGCCCCCGCTCACTCAGCAACAGTGATCATAGAGAGGCTAAGCCGGGGGGAAGATAGGGTACACAAGCACTCGTGTTCTAACACGCTAGCCTCGCCCAACTCAAATCTCAGCTCGCTGCAACATCGCCTTGACGACAGCGGATGAATTCGGCAGACCGGGGCCATGTAAATACCGCCGTCCGTCGTGCACGCGCACCACTGTTGAAACGACGCATTCTTCGGCGCGTCGATCCCCCTTTTTCAAGACTGATATTCATGTTCATTCGACACGCTTGATAAGGAAGCGGAAAGTACCACTTTGCTCCATCGATTCGAGCAGGATATTGCCGGTTGTCCGGCAGAAAGCCTCGAAATCGGCAGGCGAGCCCGGATCGGTCGTGAGGACCTCGAGCGTGCCGCCGGAAGGCACGTCCTTTAGAGCTTTTTTCGCTTTCACGATAGGTAAGGGGCAGTTCTGGCCCTTTGCGTCCAGCACGATATCCGCCACTGTGCTACTCCATGATTTATTTAGATGAACAGATTGATGTTGGACTTCAAGGCTGCTTCGATATAGGTGGCGGCGCCGCCGAGCTCGACGCCTGAGATCATGTCGTCGGTGCTGTACTCGAAGAGAGCCATAGTCATCTGGCAGGCGATCAGCTTGACGCCGGATTCGATCGCTACGCCGCGCAGCTCTTCGATCGAAGCAACGCCTTTCTTCTTGATGAGGTTTTTCATCATCAAGGTCGCTGTGGCGTCGGCTCCGGGCAACGCTGCCACCAGATTTGGCAGTCCGATGTGCTGGCCGAGCAGCGGCATTTTCATAGCCGGATTGCCGAGCGCGGAAATCTGCAGGTCAAGCTTCTTCAGCAGAAGCGGTAGACCATAGAAGGTGAAAAACATCGTCGCCTCGACGCCGAGCGCCGCCGCGGTTGTCGCTAGTATGAAAGGCGGGTAAGCCCAGTCCAACGATCCTTTCGTCACGATGATCGTCATTCTTCTGGCGTTTTCCGGAGTGCCCGAAGCTTCCCGGTGCGCATCCGAGCCTGGCGGGGCTTTAAGGTCGACTTCATGCCCTAACTCAATCATCACGACATCCTATAGGGTCAATCATTTTACTAGAAAATGAGGCGATCCCCCTTTTGTCAAGCCAGTCCCTAGCTCCTTAGGAAATCGGCGCTTCCGCCTTAGGAATAGCGGATCAACGCTTTGATTCAAAACAGCAATATGTGAACACCCGGCATCTTGCTCGAACATTTCGTGGCAAAAATAGCACATGGCGTCAAATTCAAAGGGCAATCCAGGAGCCGGATCTAGACGATAACAGATCTCTGATTCCATAAACTGTATGGATTTACTCGACTTATACAGCGGCGCAGCCGCTTGGAACAAAGATGACCAAAATCAAATGGCGGATCGCCCAAATTGTCACGATCGCGGCGGCGCTTGGCCTTGCCGTTCAGCCAAATGACGCGCGAGCGACCGAAGGTTATTTTAACACCGGCTACGGCGCGATTCAGAAGTCGCTTGCCGGCGCGGGAGTAGCAGATTCTGAGGACGCGACGGCGCTCGCGATCAATCCCGCTGGCCTCGTTGACGTCGGTCAGCAGTTCAACGGATCAATCACGTCGTTCATGCCCACGCGTGAATATACCGCAAGCGGCACGCAATTCATCGCGCCCGGTACGGTCCAGAGCGGTCACGGCCTTTTTCCCATTCCAACATTCGCCTATAGCCAGCAGATCGACGGCGAGTCCGCCTTCGGTGTCGCAGCTTATGGTAACGGCGGCCTCGACACGTCTTACAATGTGTTCAATCGAAATACTCTAACCAATGGTGTCTTTGGCACGGGCATCACAGGCGTTGACCTAAACCAAGCTTTCCTATCGGCCGGCTATGCGCGCCGCTTCGGTCCTATTTCGGTGGGCATCGCGCCGATCCTCGTGGTGCAGCGCTTCAATGCCTGGGGGCTTGCGGCCTTCGAAAGCCTTTCGTCCGACCCATTCAACGTGACAAACCAAGGCTATGATTGGGCGGTCGGGGTCGGGCTCCGGGCGGGGCTGGAATGGAATGTGGCGCCTGGATGGCGGTTGGGGGTAGCCGGCGCGACTCCGGCCGCCACAACGAAGTTTCAAAGCTATCGAGGGCTATTCGCAGATCAGGGCAGTTTCGACGCCCCCGCGAGTATCACCGCTGGCGTTGCCTGGGACGTGTTGCCGACCGCGACGCTGCTCTTCGACTACAAGCATATCTTCTATTCCGACATAGCGCCGGTCGGTAATTCTTCGCAGATCCAGTTGCCGCTCGGATCGAGCGGCGGCCCAGGATTCGGCTGGCATGATATCGACGTATTCACAATTGGCGCCGAATGGCGCGTGGCGCCTGAGCTTACGTTGCGCGCGGGCTATGCCCACAACACGCAACCAATCCGCTCGAGCGATATTGTTTTCAACATTCTTGCCCCCGGCGTGATTACGGATTCCATTGCCACTGGCTTTAGTTACCATTTGAGCGCGAATTCGGCGTTCGATGTCGCCGCGATTTTTGCGCCCCGCCATGACGTGTCGGGCCAAGTTCCAGTGGCGTTCGGCGGCGGTGCTGTCGATCTATCAATGTGGCAAGTCGAGGTGACCGCTGGTTGGAGCTACAGGTTTGAAACCGGAACACCGACGATCGTGGCCAAATATTGACGCTCAGCAAGGCCGCACTTCACCGAGATAAGCCATTCTGCCTAACTTAGTCCTTAGCGTACTAATGCGCCAACCCGCTGACGGCACTAAGGCCCCACATTCGGTTGGGTTGCTCCAAGCAAGCTTTTGCACAAGGAGTTTGGTCGCCGGTGTTTAGGCCGCCTGAACAAAACTTTCAAGGACGGTCTTTCGCCCGGCTTTGTCGAAATCGATCGTGAGTTTATTGCCCTCGACCGCGGTGACGGTTCCCGTGCCAAATTTCAGATGGAAAACCCGATGGCCCCTTTCGAAAGCCGAGGCGGTGCTCGAACTTGCAACGAGATCGCCCTCGAAGGGGAGGGGGCTGCGGCGCCCGCGGCGTTCCTCGAAACTCACAGGGCCTACCCTCTCCACTTCGTCCTTGCGTCTTTGGGCCCGCCGCCAGCCCGGTGTTGAATAAGAAGATCCGTAGCTATCGAAGTTGGCAAACCGCGACTGCGCATAGCCGCCATAGGCCATGCCGGTCGCTGCCTCGATGACGTCGACATGATTTGCCGGCAATTCATCAAGAAAGCGGGAAGGAATGGTTGTCTGCCACAGCCCGTGGACGCGCCGGTTCGTGGCAAAGTAGATTTTGGCTCTTCGCCGCGCGCGGGTGAGGCCGACATAGGCAAGACGCCGCTCTTCCTCGAGGCCGGCTCGGCCCTGATCGTCGAGCGAGCGCTGATGCGGGAACAAGCCTTCCTCGAAGCCCGGCAAAAACACAGTATCGAACTCAAGTCCCTTCGCCGCGTGCAAGGTCATGATGGAAACGCGGGCATCGGAGTCCGTGTTTGCGGCGTCAAGGACCAGCGATATATGTTCAAGGAAACTGCCAAGATCCGGGAACTCTTCCATCGAACGGACGAGTTCTTTCAAATTCTCCAAGCGGCCCGCCGCCTCGGCGGTTTTCTCCGCCCGCCACATATCGGTATAGCCCGATTCCTCAAGGATCACTTTGGCAAGCTCACCTTGCGGCATCGTCTCGATAAGTGCGGTCCATCGAGAAAAATCATTAAGCAGGTCGCGCAAGATCTGGCGCTGCTTGGGTTTCAATTCTTCTGTTTCGATGGCCGCGCGCGCCGCTTGCATGAGGGGGATGCTGGCGCGCCGCGCATATTCATGCAGCAACCGCAAGGTGGCATCGCCAAGGCCTCGTTTTGGCACATTGCAAATCCGCTCAAAGGCAAGGTCGTCGGACGGCTGCGCCGCGCAGCGCAAATAGGCGAGGGCGTCGCGTATTTCGGCCCGCTCGTAAAACCGTGGGCCGCCAATCACCCGGTAAGGCAGGCCAATGGTGATAAAGCGCTCTTCAAATTCGCGCATCTGAAAGGATGCCCGAACGAGAACGGCAATTTGATCGAGGGCATGGCCGCCGCGTTGCAGTTGCTCGATCTCTTCGCCAATCACCCGGGCTTCTTCCTCCGAGTCCCAAACGCCGCAGACAGTCGGCTTTTCTCCGTCCGGACTCTTTGTGAACAGCGTCTTGCCAAGCCGTCCTTCATTATGGGCGATAAGACGAGAGGCGGTGGCAAGGATATGCCCCGTCGAGCGGTAGTTATGCTCGAGCCGTATAATCTTGGCGCCGGGAAAATCGCTTTCGAAGCGAAGAATATTGGCGACATCGGCGCCGCGCCAGCCGTAAATTGACTGATCATCGTCGCCCACGCAGCACACATTGTGGCGGCCTTGCGCGAGCAGCCGCAGCCATAAATATTGGGCCGTGTTGGTGTCCTGATACTCGTCGACCAACATATAGCGGAAACGCCGCTGGTAGAGCGCGAGGATATCTCCGTTTTCCCTAAGAAGCCGCGAGGTTTCGAGGAGGAGATCGCCAAAATCGGCGGCATTAAGAATCTTAAGCCGTTGTTGATAAAGCTTGTAGAGGGCAAGCCCTTTGCCATCCGCGAAGGCCGCCGCCTCGCCCGCTGGCACGTGGGCGGCATCAAGGCCGCGATTTTTCCAAGCATCGATGAGGCTTGCAAGCGCCCGCGGCGGCCAGCGCTTGTCATCGACATTTTCCGCCTGCAAAACCTGCTTGAGCAGGCGCAGCTGATCGTCCGTATCAAGGATTGTGAAATTGGGTTTTAGGCCGACGAGCTCGGCATGGCGGCGCAAGATTTTCGTGGAAATCGCATGAAATGTGCCAAGCCACATCATGCCCTCGGCCGCGGGTCCGGTGAATAGCTCGATGCGCTCCCTCATTTCGCGCGCCGCCTTATTGGTGAAGGTGACCGCGAGGACCTCGTGAGGCCGGGCGCGCCCCTCGGCAAGAATGTGAGCGATCCTCGCGGTGAGGACGCGGGTCTTGCCGGTGCCCGCCCCCGCCAGCACGAGAAGTGGCCCCTCCGTCGTTTCGACTGCCTCGAGCTGCTCGGCGTTCAGGCCGTCGAGATATGGCCGCCTTCGCGCACGGGCGGCGATGCCGGGCAGCGTAAAATCACGGTTGGCGCTAGAAACGGAGTGGGTCAAGGATCTTCGGCTCCTGCGCAACTACAAGTATATAGGCTTTGGGCTGCAAAACGAATCGACCGCTGGAAGAATATTATGCGCCAAATCGCCGAGCACCAAGCACGAAGTGCTGCCGCCCAGCCACGAAAACTCCGCGCCGGGTTAAGGCTTCGCTAGAAGAGCCGCCCCGCGCCAGGCGCGTTCGCAGCAGGCGGGCGGGGTCACGCGCCTCAGTTTGGGCTCATTGCCGAAAATAATACCAAACATAGGATCCAGCCGATTCTCTGTTAGGGATTTTTGATGTTTTATTTTAAGACGTACTTATCTTATTTTCGGAGGCGTCGATTGAGGTGGATTTGATTTCAACCACTTTGTGGCATCGCTGCATTAGTCTCGCCCACGCTTTTATCGTTGCGAACCTTGGCTGTTATGAATGAAACGATCGGTCAGTTTTATCTCGGTATTGATTTTCATCATCGGTGTCGCGGGAAGCCTTGGTTACTTTCAGTACGTTATTAAGCCCGCGATGATCAAAAATTTTGTCCTCGCCGCAGCGCCGCCGCCTGCTTCCGTGGCGGCGGTCTTGCCGCGCATCGAGGCCTGGGCCTCGCGTCTTCCGGCCATCGGAACCTTGCGGGCCGTGCAAGAGGTTGAGATCGCGCCGCAGATTGGCGGGGCAGTGGTTTCCATCCGGGCCGAGTCGGGCCAGGATGTCACCAAAGGGGCGCCCCTCTTCGATATCGACAGTTCGGTCGACCAGGCGGATCTTAAAAATAATTTGGCGGTATTGAAAAATGCCGAACTTGCGCTCGAGCGGCAGCGCCAGTTGATTGTAGGTGGCAACACTGCAAAAGCAAATTTCGACTCGGCCGAAGCGGCGCGTGATTCTGCGGCGGCCGCGGTCGAGCGCACTCGGGCGATCATCACTCAAAAAACTTTGAGCGCGCCATTCCCGGGCCGCCTTGGCATCCGCAAATTCGATCTTGGACAATATGTGTCTCCAGGGATGGGTCTCATCACCCTGCAGCAGCTCGATCCTATCTACGTCGATTTCCCGATGCCTGAGCAATCGCTTGGCATGCTGAAGGCGGGCGAAGAGATTGAGGTGGAAGTCGACGCTTACCCCGGCCGGATCTTTCATGGCACCATTAAGACCGTCGATGCGAGGGTGGCGCAGGAAAGTCGTAATGTGTTAATTCGCGGACAGCTGGACAACCCCAACAAGCAGCTTTGGCCCGGCATGTTTGCCAATGTGCATGTCATTGCCGGCGCCCCACGTAACGCGATCACGCTGCCGCGCACGGCGGTCACTTATTCGCTCTATGGCGAAAGCGTATTTGTCATTGAATCTATCGCCCCCCCGGCACTGGGCGCCGGCGCCGCGCAAGCAGCTGCCGTTCAAACGAGCGAGGTGCAGAAAGTCGAGCGCCGCGCCGTGAAAACGGGCGAAGCGCGCGAGGACCGGGTCGCGATTGTCGATGGGGTGAAGCCAGGGGAGAAGGTGGTCGCCGAGGGGCAGCTTAAACTCCAATCAGGCGCCCGCGTGCGGATCGATTCAGACGCGGAAATTCAGCCGCTCGCGACGCGGCCGAAGGAATAGCGGATGTCGTTTACCGATATTTTTATCCGGCGGCCGGTGCTCGCGACGGTGGTCAGCCTCCTCATTCTGCTCGCTGGCTTGCAATCCGGCTTTAAGCTGCAAATTCGCCAATTTCCGCAGCTCTCATCGACGACTATTACGATTACCACCTCTTATCCTGGCGCAAACGCGGATGTCATCAAAGGCTTCATCACGACGCCGCTCGCGCAGGCTGTCGCGAGTGCCGAGGGGATCGACACGCTGGTCTCGAACTCACAGCAGAACACATCGACGATTACGTTAAACCTCCTCCTCAACGCCAACGCCGATCGCGCCGTCGCCGACGTTCTCGCCAAAGTCAGCCAAGTCAAATACCTCCTGCCACGCGAGGCCTTCGACCCTGTCGTCGTCAAGCAGACCGGGGACTCGACGGCGGTCCTCTATATGTCCTTCAACTCAAACATACTGACGCCCTCGCAAATCACCGACTATCTCAACCGTGTGGTGCAGCCGCGGCTGCAAAACATCGATGGTGTCGCCAACGCCGAAATTCTCGGCGGCCAAACCTTCGCGATGCGTATCTGGCTCAATCCCGACCGGATGGCGGCGCGCGGGATTACCGCTAATGATGTTTCGGCGGCGCTTGCGGCGAACAATTTCACGACGGCGGCGGGCCAAATCAAAGGCGATTACGTCCAAACGAGTATCAACGCCGAAACCTCCTTGAACTCGGCGAATGCTTTCGCCCAATTGATCATTGCCACGCACGGCGATGCCTTGATCAGGCTCGGTGATATCGCCGATATTGAACTTGGTCCTGAATCTGTCGACTCTTCTTCTTCGTTCGATGGGCTGAAAGCGGTCTTTATAGGCATCTACCCGACGCCGACGGCTAATCCCTTGAGCGTCATCGATGAGGTCCGCAAGGTTTTTCCGGAACTGAAATCGCAGCTGCCGGCAGGCCTCGATGCCGCCATTGCCTATGACGCTACGAAATTCATCCGCGCCTCGATCCATGAGGTCGAAAAAACACTTGGCGAAGCGGCCCTCATTGTCATCGCGGTAATTTATCTGTTCCTCGGCAATCTGCGCTCGACGATTATTCCTATCGTCACCATACCGCTTTCCCTCATCGGCGTGATGACTATCCTTTACGCCCTCGGCTATTCGCTCAACCTCTTGACTTTGCTAGCGCTCGTGCTCGCAATCGGGCTCGTCGTGGATGATGCAATCGTCGTCGTCGAAAACATCTATCGGCACATCGAGGAGGGGATGCCGGTGCGCGAGGCGGCTCTGCGGGGCGCCAGCGAGATTGCAACGCCGGTGATCGCCATGACGATCACGCTTGCCGCTGTCTATACGCCGATTGGCTTTGTCTCAGGTCTCACCGGTTCGCTGTTTCGCGAATTCGCCTTTACGCTCGCGGGTTCGGTCATTGTATCGGGTGTTATCGCACTTACTCTTTCGCCGATGATGTGCTCGTTCTTGCTGGTTCCGCCAAGGGCGAACGGGGGCGGGCTTTCCGCTTTGTTAGACCGGCTCTTCGAAAATTTGCGGCATCGCTACAAACACCGGCTTCACAAGACGCTCAATTTCCGCGCCCTTACAGTATTGGTCTTTTTTGGCGTGCTGGTTCTGACCGCGCTCATGTTTCTAACAACACCAAGGGAACTCGCGCCCGAGGAAGACCAAGGCGTTGTCTTCGCACTGATCAAGACCCCGCAATACGCAAATCTGAACTACATGGAGAAAGCAACCGCCCAAATGGGAGCCGCCGCGGAGCGCGTTCCTGAGGGCGAGCACGTCTTCCTCATCAACGGATCGAGCGGCGTGCATCAGGGCTTTGGCGGCCTCATTTTAAAGCCTTGGGACGAGCGAAAGCGAAGCCAGAAGGAAATCATGACGTCGATGCAGGCGGATTTTTCAAAAGTGACAGGGGCTGAAATTCTCGCCTTTGGACCGCCGCCTTTGCCCGGTTCGACGGGGGGGCCACCTTTGCAATTCGTCATCCGCACCATTGGCGACTACCGCCAGCTTGTCGATGTGATGTCAAAAATCGAGGCATCGGCGCGCGAGAGCGGACTTTTTCTCTTCACCGATAGCGATCTGAAATTCGATCTGCCGCAAATCAATTTCACGATCGATGCCGATAAGGCGAACCGCCTTGGGATACGCATGCAAGATATTGGCTCGTCGCTCGCGACCCTGCTTGGCGGCAATTATGTCAATCGCTTCAATCTGCACGGCCGCAGTTATCAGGTTATCCCGCAGGCGCCTCGCGAGTTCCGGCTGACGCCAGATTGGCTGACGCGCTACCAGCTGCGTACGGCGTCAGGCGCCCTGGTCTCGCTGGCCACCGTCGCCAGCCTTTCGACAAGCGTTCAGCCGAATGGGTTGCCGACCTTTCAGCAACTGAACGCGGCGACCCTACAAGGCGTGCCCTTCCCCGGCCACACGATCGGCGAAGCGATTTCGTTTCTCCAACAGAAGGCAAAGGAGTTTTTGCCCGAGGGATATACTATCGATTATCAAGGAGAAAGCCGCCAATATGTGCAAGAAGGCAACACGCTGGTCATTACCTTCATCTTTGCCCTCATCGTTATTTTCCTTGTACTCGCCGCCCAATTCGAGAGCTTTCGCGACCCCTTGATCATTCTCATTGCTCTGCCGACATCGATGTTTGGCGCACTTCTTCCTTTGAATGTTTTGGGCGTCTTCGGCGCGGCGAGCCTCAATATCTACTCGCAGATTGGCTTGATTACGCTCGTTGGTCTTATCTCCAAGCATGGGATTTTGATGGTCGAGTTTGCTAATAAATTGCAAATCGACGAGGGCTTTGGCCGCCGCGAAGCGATCGAGTATGCGGCGTCCGTGCGGTTACGCCCAATCCTGATGACAACAGCCGCCATGGTGGCCGGAATGGTGCCGCTCATTATCGCTACTGGCGCGGGTGCGCAAAGCCGGATGGCCATCGGCATGGTTATCGCGGCAGGTATGAGTATTGGTACCATCTTTACGCTTTTCATCACGCCCGCGATCTACACATTGGTCGCGCGTGACCATAGCAAAGACAAATTTCAGCTTCAGCCGGAGCTCGAAGTCGAGGGTAGCCAGTTTTCTCGGCATCGTCCGGCCGCGGAATAGATACAGAAGTTAGTGCATTCTGATATATTACAATCATGAGTACGATTATCTCGAACTCGGTCGTACGGCGGCGGACTTTCGCCATCATCTCTCATCCCGACGCCGGAAAAACCACGCTGACCGAAAAGCTTTTGCTGTTCGGCGGCGCGATACAGCTCGCCGGCGAGGTGCGCGCCAAGGCCAACCGCCGGCAAACCCGTTCGGATTGGATGGGCATTGAACGGGAGCGCGGGATATCGGTCGTCACATCCGTGATGACCTTCGAGTATGGAGGCTGTGTACTCAATCTTCTTGATACGCCTGGCCACGAGGATTTTTCGGAGGATACCTACCGGACCCTGACCGCCGTCGATTCGGCGGTCATGGTGATTGATGCCGCGAAGGGCATCGAGGCGCGCACGCGGAAACTTTTTGAAGTCTGCCGGCTGCGGGACATTCCGATCCTGACATTTATCAATAAGCTCGACCGTGAGTCACGCGATCCTTTTGAGCTTCTCGACGAGATCGAGCAAACATTGGCGCTTGATGTCGCCCCCATGACCTGGCCACTCGGGCAGGGCCGCAGTTTTGCCGGGACGTATGATTTGCCGCGCAACCTTGTTCGCCAGCTTGATCGTGATGGCGAGCCCGTTGCCGTGAGCGGCCCGAATGATCCTTTTGTTGCCAGCCTTCTTCGCGAGATGGATTTCGAGCAGGCGCGGGGCGAGATCGAACTTGCTCGCGAGGGTCTCAAAGCTTTTGACCGCGACGCCTATTTAGAGGGCCATTTAACGCCGGTCTATTTTGGCAGCGCTCTGCGCAACTTCGGCGTTCGTGATGTCATAGACGCATTGCGTACATTCGCGCCAGCGCCGCGAGGCCTACAAGCGGCGTCGCGGCAGGTCGGCGCGGATGAAGAGAAGATGAGCGGCTTCGTTTTCAAAATACAGGCGAATATGGATCCCAATCATCGCGACCGTATCGCCTTCTTGCGGCTTTGTTCTGGAAAGCTCACTCGGGGGATGAAGGCCAGACTTGTGCGCACGGGCAAAAATATCGCGCTTAATGCGCCGCAATTTTTTTTCGCGCAGGATAGGCAGCTCGCCGAGGAAGCGTACGCGGGCGATGTTGTCGGCATTCCCAATCACGGCACTTTGCGGATTGGCGACACATTGACGGAAGGCGAAGAATTGGTGTTTCGCGGCATACCAAGCTTCGCTCCCGAAATCCTGCGGCGGGTGAAGACCAGCGATGCCATGAAAGCGAAAAAATTGCGCGAAGCGCTTGGCCAGATGGCCGAAGAGGGCGTCGTTCAACTCTTCGTGCCGAGCGACGGATCTGGCGCCATCGCCGGCGTCGTTGGCGCGCTTCAGCTCGACGTTCTCGCCGAAAGACTAAAGGCGGAGTATGGGCTCGATGTGAGCTTCGAGGCATCGCGGTTTGAATTCCCGCGCTGGATTAGCGCGGATGATGAGACGGAACTTGACCGTTTTATTCAAGCGCACCCTTCGTCCATGGCCCGTGACCTTGATGGCGCGCCCGTCTTTCTCGCCACCTCGGTATTCGATTTGAAGTATGAGCAAGAGCGGTGGTCTGAGATTTTATTTGCGGACATTAAGGACTATCAAAACGCCGCATAAGTTAGCGAAATTGTTTGCAAAACAACCGGGATTTGGGATGGATCAATGTACGTCCTCGCCCTATATTGCAACGATTGCTCGCTCGTCCGTCAGCTTAAGCGAGCGTCGATCTCGAAGGAGGAAACTATGGATCGTCGTGAATTTCTTGCCGTTGCCGGAGTGGCCGCTACTGTTGGCTCCACGGCGCAAGCTTTCGCGCAGATGGCAGCCGAAGAAGGGGAGATGCATGCACCTAAATTCAAGGCACTTGAAGAATCCGCTGGCCATTGTGTAGGGACAGGGAAGGATTGCCTGAGGCACTGCCTCGGCATGTATGCAATGAAGGATACGAGCATGGCGTCTTGCGCGGAAGCGGCCTATCAGCTGGTCGCCGCGTGCGGCGCATTGCAGACCCTTGCTGCTGTGAATTCCGAGCACACGGGCCATTTCGCCAAAGTTGTGGCGATGATCTGCCGGGATTGCCAGAAAGAATGTGAAAAATTCCCGAAGATTGACGTATGCAAGACCTGCGGAGAGTCTTGTAAGGCTTGCGCCGCGGAATGTGACAAAGCCGCCGTGTGATCGCGGGCAATTAAGCTTCAAGAGGCTGGAGCGCGGCACGCCGCGCTCCTTTTGCTTGACCCTTAGCGGCTCAGCAGCTAATCCCGCGCGTTGCATTTGAGCGCGCGGGGACATAGATGGTGTTTATGCCGAATTATGCCTCTCCGACGAATTTCCTTCGCCTTTCCAAGACGTTGCTTCCTTTCATGGGGGCGCTAACCGCGTTCCTGTTCGCGGGCGGGCTTTACCTCTCATTTTTCGTCGCTCCCGCCGATTATCAGCAGGGCGAGACGGTTAGGATCATGTATTTGCATGTGCCGGCGGCTTGGCTTGCGATGATGATCTACCTCGTGATGACGTCGGCGGCGCTTGGCACGCTCGTCTGGCGCCATCCCCTCGCCGATGCCGCGCAAAGAGCCGCGGCGAGCCTCGGCGCCGGTTTCACCTTTCTGTGTCTCGGTACCGGCTCTCTCTGGGGCAAGCCCATGTGGGGCACGTGGTGGGTATGGGATGCGCGGCTAACTTCCGTCCTTGTGCTTTTTCTAATCTACCTCGGTCTCGTCGCCATTTGGCGGACGATCGAGGATCCGGGAAGAGCGGCGCGCGCGGCGGCGATCTTTACGCTTGTGGGGGCTGTCAATATTCCGATCATCAAGTTTTCGGTCGAGTGGTGGAATACGCTGCATCAGCCGGCCTCGGTCTTCCGTCTCGGCGGACCGGCGATCGCGCTTCCCATGCTGTGGCCGCTAGTCGTGATGGCGCTCGCGTTCACATGCCTCTTCGTCACGCTCTTCCTCGCCGCGATCCGCAACGAAATCCTGCGCCGGCGCCTGCGCCGCCTATCAATCCTCGCGGCGAGCGGAGAAGAGATAGAGGCGAGGCCAATATCGGCTTTGGAGGCTGCCTATGAGCCATGATCCGCATCTTGGCTTTATCGTCGCGGCCTATGGGCTCGGGCTCTGCGTCATCCTGGCGATGATCGCTTCGATCCTTATCGATTACCTCAGCCTCAAGCGGGCGCTTTCGTCATTCGCCCAGGGAAAAGGCCGCGGCCAGGATGCCAATGAGGCACCGGCTCTCGGGGACGGCGTTTGATGTCGTCCATTGCGCCACTTTCCGGCGATCACTCCCCAGCGCGGAAAAGGCGGCTTCTCATCTTTCTTCCCTTGCTGGTCTTCGCTGCCATCGTCGCGCTGTTTTTGGTCCGGCTCTATTCGGGGGACGCGTCGCTCTTGCCATCCGCGATGATTGGCAAGCCGGCCCCGGCTTTTTCGCTGCCGCCCGTCGATAATGGGGCAGCCGCGGGCGGCTTTTCGGATGCCGATCTGCGCCAGGGCAAAGTTACCATCGTCAATGTTTTCGCCTCTTGGTGTGTGGCCTGCCATGAGGAACACGCTTTTCTCATGCAGCTCGCAGCGGATCCAATTTTGGCGGAAAAGGGTATTCAGCTCTTCGGCATCGCCTATAAGGATAATCCATTGAATGCGCAGCGCTTCTTGAAGGAAGCCGGCAATCCCTTCGCGCGGATTGGAGCCGACAGCAAGGGAAGGGTTGCCATTGATTTCGGGGTCTATGGCGTGCCTGAGTCTTACATCGTCAAAGGAGATGGCACGATTGCCTACCGCTTCGTTGGCCCCCTAAGCGAAGAGAGTTTTCAAAAGGTCATCGCGCCGGAGATCGAAAAGGCGCGAAAGTGAAATTCTGTGCGGTTCAGGTCGAATGCTTTAACCGCGCCGGGGAAATCGTCGTGAGGAGCGCCACGACATCGGTCTGGCGATTGCAGCCGGTCTTCTCCAAAACGCTACGGACATGCGTGCGGACCGTATTGAGCGAGGTTCCGCAATCGGAAGCGATGTCGTCCACCGTTTTGCCAGAGGCGAGGCTGCGGGCGACGCGCGCCTCGGAGGGGGTGAGATCAAAGAGAGATTGCACCAACTCAACGGGCGGGGCTTGTGGCAGAGCAACGGGAGTCAAGACGAGCGCCGCCGCGCAGCGGACGAAAATGTCGCGCGCCGAGAGGCGCATGGGAATGATATGCGCAACCATCATTGCTTCCACGCCGGCGTCGCGCACTGGGAAGGAGCGCACACTGTCGCCTTCAGTATCAATGGCGGCAATCGCGTCACCCAATAATTGATCAGCGGCTTTATCTTTGAGCGATATGCGATCCTGCGCCCGCCAATGAATATAGCCGCTCAGCGCTTCGATTAACTGGTTGGCGGCCAGGACTTTTCCTTGTGCATTGAGAACGAGCGCCGGGAGGCCGAGCGCGGCGAGGGTATCGGTCGCCATACGCGCCCGCTCGAGCTGCAAGCGCGCTGATAGCAATGCGCTGCGAGCCAGATGCGGGCGCAGTCCATCGAGTTTCGCGATGACGGAGCGTTCGAAGGGGCCGCGTTCAATACGCCGAGTCATGATAAAACATACGTTTTCACCCGTGGGGATTGGGATCGCCGTGCCGACGCTCCACCCGATGCCCTGTGGACGAAAAAAATCCCGATAAATCGGCTCTTGATCCAGTTCTTCCGGAGACAACACGTCGAATTCGGTTAAAAATCCTGCGTGGCACGCGCCAACCAATCGAGCAGTGATTTGTCCCCGCCAGAACCAACCTTCGTTTACAATACTTGACGTTATAGCGCGGTTATTGATTGAAGCTGTCCAAATTGTCGCGTTGCCGTCGGTTATGAGGAGGGAGCATCCTCTCGTCTTCGCCACTTGTGCAACCGCATCGAGAGCTCCCGGCCAAAGTTCCGGCACGAAGGCGCTTTCGTAGATTTGGTCAACGAGTTTCGGGTCCATGCCTGAATTTTAATTTCGAAATTCCAGCCGCCCAATCGCGAGCGCCAGCAACTCAGGCCGCGAGTTGCAGCGCGATATCGGTTTGTTTGTATCCCTCATTGGCTCGCTCCGCGATAGTTTCGGGCGAGAAGTCGCTGCCGCCAAATCCCGTGACCTCTTCGGCGCGGGTGATCGAAATGATGCGTGGAACGCGGATATAATGGCGGGCCGCAACGGCCTTATAAGCGGGATTATTCTTAAGAGGATTGCCGCCCTGCAGATTTTCAAGGGCCTGCATGAGATCGGCGACTTCATTGACCCGGTCGAGCATCTTCACATCCTCTGCGGTCCGGTTGGCGAACTGCAGATTCTGGGTGCGCACCGTGACCTCTTGCATATTTGTTGGGAGCGGTGCCTTGTTGGGAAAAAGATTGAGAACGTAGATCGCGCGATCGGCTTTGACCGATGTATCGAGCCTGTCGAGAACGGCGCCAAGGGGCGTATTGTCGAAGAGGCCGCCGTCCCAGTAATATTTTCCATCGATCGTGGTCATTGGAAAGGAAGGCGGCAAGCTGCCGCTCGCCAAGATATGATCGAGCGAAAGGCCATTATCGCCGCTATAAAAATATTTGATCTCTCCAGCTTCGACATCGGTGGCGCTGACAAGCAATCCCGGCATTGCCGTGGGATTTGCGAGCGCCTGCACATCGACGAGCTGCGATAAGGTATGGCGCAGCGGCGCCGTATCGTAAAAGCTCGTCCAGCTCGCCATTTCATAGTAATCGCAGCGCGGCACGAAAAAAGCGGGATTGCCGAGAGCGGACGCGTACTGGCGTAAAGTCGGTGGCAAGAACAAGCCCGGCACGGTGACTTTTTGCCAAAAGGCCTCGAGAGCCTCGATCGGCTTTAAGCCGCGCGCCGGGCGCGCGAGGAGGACCGCGGTGATGGCGCCGATCGAGACGCCCGCGATAATATCGGGGGCGAAAGTCTCGTCTTGATAAAGACGCCGGGCAGCGCCCAGCTCATAGGCGCCGAGCGCCCCGCCACCCTGTAGAACCAAAGCCGCGCGCGCATTAGCCGTCATGATAACCCCCCACGATTTTCGCCAAAGGTACGTTATAACTGCGTTGCAACACTAGCAAGCTATGCTTTGGGCTTAAACCTCACCTCTATTTGGCGGCGCTACCCTTGATTCCCCAGCCCTGCAAGGTCTTATCGATCCACGGCACCTGCGGCCCTATGAGAAGCGCTTCCGTCATCGCGCCGCAGAAATAGCCATTGCTGCCCTTGGCCTTGATCGCGACCGCCACGAGCAAAGGTTGCGAGTCGCTAAAAATCGGGCCGCCCGAGTCGCCGGTGCAGCCGCCGAGCCCCGTGCCGTCGGGGTCAATGAGCCATAGGAGAGTGTCTGATTTGGGTCCGCTCGTTGCCAAGACTCCGCTGCGCAGGACACCCGATGTTCCACGCCGTCTCTCGTCGGCAAGCCCAAAGCCAATGATGCGCAGAGGCTTACCCGGTTTCGCTTGAAACGTGCCGGCGAGATCGACCGGTTTGAAAGACTCCGGCAACGGTTTGGTGAGGCGGATTAAAGCAAGATCGACGGAGACAATATGCTGGCGGCCAACGTTCGGCCGGTAACCTGGATTGATAGCGATCGAGTCGACCGGGTAAAACACCAACTCCCCTTCGCCGTCGCGGAAGAAGACTTGCGTATCGGCAAGGCCAGCAGCGCAGTGAGCGGCCGTCAACACGACGTTTTGGGAGATGACACTCGCGGTGCAGAAGCTTGCATTGTCCCGCCCGCTGCTCGAATCCAAGACCATCACGACATAGGGAGCAAATTCCGGAGATTCGCGGGCGGGTCCGACGAGAGCGACACCTTGCGTCACGAGGCCAAAGGCAACGGCAAAGGTTGCCCCTGCTCGCGCCACCCACCGCTGAAGAAATTGGCACATTTGTCCTAAGAGGATGAAATATTCGCGTATTCTCTCCCTATTCATGGGCCATTCATGATTGCCGCGCCAGCCTTCCGCTATGATTTTTTTCGCCACTGTGCTTGCCCTCATCTGCCTCGTATTTGGCGGCTCTGCCTGGGCGGAACCCGCCCGCGAGCGCACATGCTTCTCGGCTGCCGAGAGCCGGGATAAGATCACGGTGCACGGGCTTTCCGAGCCATTCCACGCCATGCGTAGCGCCGCGGCCCGCTTGCAAGCAGAGGCTCTTGCTGTCAAGCTGTGCCGGTGGAGCGAGCAGCTCGTTTACGACCTCTCCCTTTTGCGCCATGACGGCAGGCTGATCCACGTCTTCCTCGATGCCAAAACCGGCCAGGCGATTGGTTTGAAAAACGAGCTTGACCGAGTTGGCGGGCCTGTGGGTGCAGCTGAACCCGCGCGCTGAGGCGCCCTCTTGCAAGGATGGAAAGTTTGAGGCTGCTCGTCGTCGAAGATGATAAAGATCTTAACCGCCAGCTCGTCACGGCTCTTTCACAGGCGGGTTACGCGGTCGATCGCGCTTTTGACGGCGAAGAGGGTTGGTTTTTAGGCGATACCGAGCCTTATGACGCCATCATCCTCGACCTCGGATTGCCAAAGAAAGATGGAATTTCCGTCCTCAATGAGTGGCGCCGGGCCGGGCATACCACGCCCGTACTCATTCTAACCGCGCGCGATCGCTGGAGCGACAAAGTCCAAGGCTTTGATGCCGGCGCGGATGACTATGTCCCAAAGCCTTTTCACATGGAAGAAATTCTGGCGCGGCTGCGTGCTCTTCTGCGGCGCGCCGCGGGTCATGCCACGAGCGAATTCCGTTGCGGCCGCGTCCAGCTCGATGCCCGCGCCGGAAAGGTGATGGTCGATGGAAACCTCGTCAAACTAACCTCGCACGAGTACCGGCTGCTCTCCTACCTGATGCACCATGCGGGTAAAGTCGTCTCCCGCAGCGAAATCGTCGAACACCTCTACGATCAAGACTTCGACCGCGATTCAAATACAATCGAAGTTTTTGTCGGCCGCCTGCGCAAGAAGCTCGGTGTTGATATCATTCAGACCGTGCGCGGCCTGGGTTATATATTATCCGCACCGGAATCACAGGAAAAGCACGGCGAGCGGCACCCGCCCAGCAGACCAGGCGCGAATTAATGGCTTTGCCGAGAAGTGGATCTTCATTTGGGCGAAGTAGATCATCTACCGCTGCCGGTTCAGGAGACGAGTCAATTTGATGCCGCGCTGAGTGGTGAGTTGCCTGGCGCGCCGCGACGCCGAGCATCGCGGCCGCGTTCCATAGCTTTCCGGCTCTTCTTCTCGGCCGCTCTGCTGAGCTTCGCCATACTTTTAGTCGCCGGTATCGTCTTGTTAGCTGTATACCGGAGCAGTGCCGTCGCCAGTTTCGACGAACAGCTCAGCGTCTATTTACATGAGCTTATTGCCGACCTTGCGACGTCCGAAGATAGCCGGCTCGCGCCCAGCCAGCTTGGTGAGCCACAGTTCGAACTGCCTCAGTCTGGCTGGTATTGGCAGCTGACCCGGCTTGATCTCGCAAAGCCGGAGATCAGCTCGTCGCGATCGCTGTTTGCCGCAAAGCTCCCGCGCTTATCGAATGCAGGCGTGCCCGCCGGGACCCATGGTATTCGGCGAGGCTACGCGAAGGGGCCGGACGAACGGCTTTTGCGGATTGTCGAACGCGTCATCGATACAGGGGAGGAAGGGATCTATCTCGTTCAGGTCGCGGCGACGACCGAAGGCGTCGATCAGCAAATCTCTCAGTTCGAGTTTGACCTTGTCTTGACTTTCGTCACCCTCGCTCTTGTCCTCGTCGTCTCCTCGGCGGCGCAGCTCCACTATGGCTTGAAGCCGCTTTGGCGGCTGCAGAGTGGCTTGGCGGCCATTCGCCGGGGTGAAGCCGAAAAGATCGAAGGGAACTTTCCTCACGATCTCTCGCCGCTTGCTGGCGAGATTAATCTTTTGCTCGCCGCCAATCGCGACATCGTCGAGCGGGCCCGCACGCAAGTTGGCAACCTCGCCCATGCATTGAAGACGCCGCTCAGCGTCATCCTCAACGAAGCCGAGACCGAGCGGACCCCGCTTGCGGCGAAAGTGAGAGAGCAGGCCGTGGTCATCCGCGACCAACTTTCTTATTACCTCAACCGGGCGCGCGCCGCTGTCCGGGCGCGGGCGATTGGAGGTGTCACGGAGGTTGCACCAGCGGCGGAGGCCTTGGTGCGAACTTTCGAAAAAATCTATTCGGCGCGCTCCATCGCATTCAGCGTTGGTGCCCCGCCCAGCATTCGCTTTGCGGGAGAACGCCAGGATTTTGATGAAATGGCTGGCAATCTCATCGATAACGCGGGCAAATGGGCGGCGTCAGCGGTCGCCGTCACTATCGAGGAAGAGTTGCCGGAAAACAGCGCGGAGCGCCATTTCTTTCGCGTCACCATTGACGATGATGGGCCTGGGCTTGCTCCCGCGTCACGCGAGGCCGCGTTGTCGCGAGGCCAGCGCCTTGATGAAACCAAGCCGGGTTCTGGCCTCGGACTTTCGATCGTCGCCGATTTAGCGGCTCTTTACAGCGGCTCGCTGGCGCTCGATACGAGCCCCGCTGGCGGCTTGCGGGCAATCTTAAGGCTCCCCGCGGTATAGGAGGTGAGGCGCGTTCGAAGTAGCCGACAGCGAGCTTGCAACGAGCGCCGCAATCACTATTAAGGTTTCCATGTTATGGTTCATCTTCGCCTTGCTAACCTTCGCGGCGGCGGCGAGCGTTTTATGGCCGCTATCAAGGTCTCCGCGCCGGCCAAGCCGCGAGGGGATGGCGGTCGCTTTTTATAAAGCGCAGCTCGCGGAGATTGAGCGGGACGAGGCGCAGGGTTTTGTCGCCACTGAAGAAGCGCGTGCCGCTAAGGCGGAAGCCGGCCGCCGTCTGCTCGCGATGGCGGAGGCCCCTGTAGAGACGGAGAGCGCCGCGCAACCAAGGACAGGGAGGCTCATCTTTATCGTACCTGCCATTTTTATTCCCGCGCTTTCGCTTTCCCTCTACGCCCTCATCGGCCACCCCGAGTTGCCCGATGCGCCGCTGTCAGCCCGGCTTTCCGCCGCTCCGGAGCAACTCGATGTTGCGATGGCTGTCGCCAAAATCGAAGCGCATCTTGCCCAGCATCCGGCTGACGGGCGGGGCTATGAGATTTTAGTTCCGGTTTATCTTCGCCTTGGCCGTGGCGACGCGGCCGTCCACGCGGCGCATGAGGCTCTGCGCCTGCTTGGGCCAACTGCGGACCGGCTCGCTGCCTACGGGGAGACGCTGGTTTTTGCGGCAAATGGCGCCGTGACGGCGGAAGCCAAAGAGAGTTTCGAGGCGGCCGTGGCGAAGGATGCGGAGGCCGCCAAGCCAAGATTTTTTCTCGGCCTTGCCGCCGCTCAGGGTGGAGACGCTCCAAAAGCCAGGGAAATCTGGAGCAGGCTCATCGCCGAGGCGCCACCCAATACGCCCTGGGCGGATGCTCTCCGCGAGCGCATGGCGGCGCTTGGCGCCGGCGCGGGCGAGCCTCAAGGCCGCACCGCTCAGATTGCCGCCCTACCGGCGCCGGAACAGATGGCCAAGATCCGCGGCATGGTCGATGGACTTGCCGCGCGGCTCGCGCAAAACGGGCATGATCTCGATGGCTGGCTTCGCCTCGTTCGCTCTTACACCGTGCTGCAAGAGAAAGAGAAGGCGCGGCTGGCTCTCGATGAGGCGAAACGCAACCTCGCCGGCGATGCCGGCGCCATCGCGCGGATCGAGGCGCTCGCACGCGAACTTGGTTTGGAAAGCTAGTCTTCACATGACCCGCAGACAGCGACGGCTTGCTCTGATCTCGTCCGCGCTTGCAACGCTTGGCCTCGCCCTCGGCCTTGTTTTGTTTGCTTTGCGCGATAACATCGTTTTTTTTTACGCCCCGAGCGAGCTTGCGCAAAAGAGGCCGCTCGAAGGTCAAAGGTTGCGCATCGGCGGCCTCGTCAAGCAAGGCTCGCTCGTTCATGAGGGCGGAAATACCGTGCGTTTTGCCGTTACTGACACAAAGCAAGAGGTTCAAGTGACTTATACCGGGCTGCTGCCTGACCTCTTCAGGGAAGGGCAGGGGGTTGTCGCCGAGGGCGCGCTCAGCAAAGACAAGCTATTTCATGCCGACAGCGTCCTTGCCAAGCATGACGAGCGTTATATGCCGCGCGATGTCGCCGATGCCTTAAAAAAGCAAGGCGTATGGCGGGAGACGAACTAGAATTACATAGGAGGCATCTCATGACGCAGGTCGCCGAAACCGCCGTTCCCGTCGAGAGCCTGTTGCAGCCGTCGCTCGCCAGCGCCGATTTCTACGACGCATACGCGGCGCCGTTGCAGGAAGCCGGCTTGACGCCCACGGAGATCTTTTTGCGCGTTTCGCGCGCGACGCCGCGCTGGATAGCGCAGCTCATGGCTCTTCGCAATCGACTGGTCCGACTTGTCGGACTGAAGGACGTGGGCGCGATGGGTGGTGCGACCGGCAAGCTCGCTGCAGACTATCGCGTCGGCGACCGGCTCGGCATCTTCAGCATTTTCGAAACGACGGACAAAGAATTGGTACTCGGCATCGACGACCATCATCTCGACGTCCGGGTTTCCGTGCTCAAGGCGCCAGCCGAGAGCGCGCGCTCCTACGTCGTTTCGACGGTCGTACACATTCACAACCGTCTCGGGCGCCTTTACATGGCGCCGGTAGGCTTCATTCATCCCTTCATCGTGCGGGCGATGATGGCCCGCGCGCCACTCTGAGGAGCGGAACGCTCAGGCCGGCGGCGATCGGATGGGAGTGACAGCGCAATGATATTTAACGGCGTTTGCTACACAGATGGAGTTTAAATGACCGGTCAAGCATCACTTTTAGGAACAAAGCGCGCATGATTGTCGAGACCGGTCACTTCGCGCTCGTTCTCGCCCTCGCCCTGGCGCTGGTGAACTCCGTGCTGCCCTTGCGGGGCGCGTTGACCGGCGACCGCCGTCTCATGAGTGTCGCGCCGCCTGTTGCAATCATGGGATTCGGCTTCGTCGCTTACGCCTATTTCGCCTTGACGCTCGCGCATGTGCATTCCGACTTTTCCCTCGTCAATGTCGTCGAGAACTCGCATTCGGCAAAGCCTTTGATTTATAAAATCACCGGCGTTTGGGGCAATCACGAAGGCTCGATGCTGTTGTGGGTGCTCGTCCTTTCACTCTTTGCCGCCCTAGTCGCTTTGTTTTCGCGGTCCATGCCAGAGGATTTGCGCGCCAATGTGCTTGCCGTGCAGTCTTGGATCGCGGCGGCGTTTTTGTTGTTTATTCTTCTCACATCCAATCCCTTCGCGCGCCTCGCCATGCCGCCGGCCGAGGGCAATGATCTCAATCCGCTCCTCCAGGATCCGGGCCTCGCGATCCATCCGCCGCTCCTTTATCTTGGCTATGTCGGCCTCTCAATCACCTATTCATTCGCGGCGGCGGCGCTCATATCCGGTCGGATCGATGCCATATTCGCGCGCTTCGTGCGGCCATGGACGCTCATCGCCTGGATCTCGCTCACCCTTGGCATCGCCATGGGCTCTTACTGGGCCTATTACACGCTCGGCTGGGGCGGCTTCTGGTTCTGGGATCCGGTCGAGAACGCCTCGCTCATGCCATGGCTCGCCGCCACCGCGCTTTTGCATTGCACGGCGGTGATGGAGAAGCGGGAAGCCCTGAAAATCTGGACCCTTTTTCTGGCGATCCTCGCTTTCTCGCTCTCGCTCCTTGGCACCTTCCTCGTCCGCTCCGGCGTCCTCACTTCGGTCCACGCTTTTGCCAGCGATCCCACGCGCGGTGTCTTCATCCTGCTCATCCTGGTGCTCTTCATTGGCGGATCCTTCACGCTCTTCGCGCTTCGCGCCGGCGGCCTCAAACAGGGCGGCCTCTTCGCGCCGGTCTCGCGCGAGGGTGCGCTCGTCTTGAACAATCTGTTGCTGACGAGCTGTTGCGCCACGGTGCTCATTGGCACGCTCTATCCCCTCGCCCTCGAAGCCTTGACCGGCGAGAAAATTTCCGTCGGCGCACCCTTTTTCAATCTGACCTTCATCCCGCTCTTCGTGCCGCTCTTTATACTCATGCCGATCGGCCAGTTGCTGCCGTGGAAGCGCGGCGATCTCAGGGGGGTGCTCCAGCGGCTCGCGGCCGCCTTCGCGGCGGCGCTGATCGCCATCGCTTTTCTGGCGGCCTATCGCGGCGGCCCTTGGGCGAGCGTCATCCTCTCGGGTATCGCTTTCTACGTCATCACCGGATCGTTCATCGACCTCGGACGCCGGCTTCTCGGCGGCGGCGTTTCGGCAAGCCAGATCAGCCAGCGGGCGCAGGGTTTGCCGCGCCAGGCCTTTGGTGTCGCGTTTGCCCATGCCGGGCTTGGCGCCACGCTTCTCGGGCTTGCGGCGACCGGCTGGGGCGTTGAAAAAATCACCCTCCTGAAGCCGGGCGATATCGTGACTGTCGGCCCCTACGAACTTCACTTCGAAGGAGTCTTCCTTGGTCAGGGGCCAAACTATTCGGAGCGCATTGGCCGCACCGCAATCCACGCCGGCGGGGCGAGCCTCGCCACCATTACACCCGCGCTGCGCTTCTACCCCTCGCGCGGTACGAGCCGCTCGGAGGCGGGGATCGCGACGCTCGGCCTTGGCCAAGTCTATATGAGCATCGCCGATGTCGCCGCCAATGGCGCTGTCAATGCGCGGATTTTTTGGAAGCCGCTTGTCGCCTTCATCTGGATCGGCGCCCTTATCATGGCTTTCGGCGGGTGTCTCTCGCTCAGCGACCGGCGCTTTAAGATCGGCATCGCGAGGCGCGTGCGAAGGCCGCAAGCGGCGCGCCCGCAGCCGGCGGAGTAGCGCGTGCGCAGCATTGCTCTTGTGTGCTTGCTTTTATTGGCGCCGCTTAGTGCAAAAGCGGTTCAGCCCGACGAGCTCATGACAGACCCAAAACTCGAGGCGCGCGCCCGCGCGCTTTCTTCGGAACTGCGCTGCATGGTCTGCCAAAACGAGTCGATCGATGAATCGAGCGCCGATCTTGCCCGCGATTTGCGCCTTCTCGTGCGCGAGCGCTTGCAGGCCGGTGATAGCGACTCGGAAATCCGCGCCTTTCTCGTGCGCCGCTATGGCGATTTCATCCTTTTAAAACCGCCCTTGAAACCGGAGACCTGGCTTCTGTGGGCGGCGCCCTTCCTCGTCCTCATTGCAGGTGCCATTCTCATCCTTGTTGCGCGCGGGCAACAGCGGGGTCACGCCGCGCCTTTATCCGCCGCCGAGGAGGCGAGGCTCGACGCGATGCTCGGTGATGAAGAAGATTTGGGGCGCGATTGACCGATCGGGCGCGAGAAAGGACGAGGCTGCGGGCACTCTCCCTTCGCTTTGCTAGCCGCTAGGCTACACCCCTCCATTCATCGCAACGGCGAGCCTCGCCGCGGAGGAAAACTTGCTGTCAAGGATCATGACCGCCGGAGGCGGCGGCACTACGTGCCGTCCTTGACAGCAATTTTCCACGCGGCTTTTTGGCCGTCCGTGCGATGAATGGATTTTTCCGCGCAAAACGCGCCGATTGATGGCGGGAGACGCGCAGAAAAAAGCAATTTATTGATGAGGCTGTCCGTCATTGCGAGGAGCCGTAGCTCCGAAGCAATCCAGGGTACGGGGGATCTGGATTGCTTCGTCGTTGCACTCCTCGCAATGACAATGCGGCGATGGACTCTTTTTCGGGGGAAGTGGGGGAATGGTCGAAGACACGAAGGCAGAGGGCGAAGCGCCGGAGCCGGAGAAACAGAAGGCCGAGGACAATCCCTGGTATCTTCTCGCGACGCTCTATGGAGTGCCGGATCGGGGCTATCAGGCGCTGCAAGACAAGAACCGGATTGCTTGGAACAGATATTACGCAGGGATACTCGATGAAATAACACGAAAGAAACTGGTCACCGAGAATCGCCATACAGGAGAAGAGCTAACCCCTTTTTCGGGTGAGGAACTCGAACAGATCCTAAACGTTTTTGAGGCGCGTTGCGGGGTCAAAGGTAAGAAGCCTCCTGAGGCGCGTGAATCAACAGATTTTTCGAATGTGAAGTTCGAAAGTTCGTTTGATTTTTCCCGCTTTCTCTTCAACCAACTAGTTTCCTTTCACCGCGCAACGTTTGCGGCCTCGGTGACCTTTGAAAGTGCGACGTTCTTGGGTCAGTCCAACTTCGCCAGAGCAATATTTTCAAGCGGGGCGGACTTTGCAAGCGCTATGTTTATGGAATGGGCTTTCTTTTACTGGGCAACGTTTTCACATACCGGGGATCTTTGACAGCGCAATTTTCTCCAAGGAGGCTTCTTTTGAGGCAATCTTTGAAGGCGACATCAGCTTCGTCAATGCGGAGATGCAAGGGGAGACGTTTTTCGAGCGAGCGCAATTTAAAAAGAGCCCGCCGAAATTCTTTGGCGCCACGCTTCATGAAGGTACGGTCTGGCCGGATCTCAAGACTTGGCCGTTGCCAAAGACGAAAGACGAAGCTGGCGATTTCATCCGCGCCTATGAGCGCCTCAAGCTGGAAATGGACCGGCTGAAAAAGCATGAGGACGAGCTCAATTTTTTTGCCCTTGAACTACAATCCCGACGTATTAGCCAAGGGATATGGAAAGGTTTCCCCATTTTGATTTATGGCGCGCTTTCGGATTACGGCCGCAGCTATATCCGCCCTCTCATCACGCTTGGCGTCGTCGCCGCAATCGGTGCAATCGCCTTCTCGTATTTTGCCGCGCGGCCAATCCTAGAAGCTATCGGCCTCAGTTGTGCCAATACATTAAATGTCTTCGGCTTCCGCAAGGATTTCTTTGACTTGGCGAAAATGGATTTAGGCCCCTGGCTCGACGTCATCGCCGCCATTCAAACCATCCTCGGCGCCATTCTCCTCTTTCTCGTCGGCCTTGGCATCCGCAATAAATTCCGGATGAAATAACGCGTCTCGCATAAGCCCCAAACCCGCGTTGGACGCATATGGACGGCCAGCCTGTCGCTTTTTGTAAAAACCCTTGTATAAGGCTCCCCAAAAATTCAAGATGAGGCACCGGCAGGAGAGAAAAGAGATGCCCGCATCTGAGTGGACGCCCGCGAGCTGGCGCGCCAGGCCCATCGAGCAGGTGCCCGTCTATCCCGATCAGGGCGCCCTCAAAGAGGTCGAGGCACAGCTTGCCGGATTTCCGCCCCTCGTTTTTGCTGGCGAGGCGCGCAAGCTCAAGCGCATGCTTGGCAAAGCCGCCGCGGGCGAGGCTTTCGTGCTGCAAGGGGGCGATTGCGCGGAAAGTTTTGCCGAGCACGCCGCCGACAATATCCGCGATTTCTTCCGCGTCTTTTTGCAGATGGCGGTGGTGACGACCTTCGCCGCCGCCGTCCCCATCGTCAAGCTCGGGCGCATCGCCGGACAATTCGCCAAGCCCCGCTCGGCGCCGACGGAAACCCTCGATGGCGTCGAGCTGCCGAGCTACCGCGGCGATATCGTCAACGACATTGCCTTTGACGCGCGCGCCAGGGAGCCCGACCCGGCTCGTCAGCTCATGGCCTACCGGCAAGCGGCGGCGACCTTGAATTTGCTGCGCGCCTTCGCCACCGGCGGCTATGCCAATCTTGAAAATGCCCACAGCTGGATGCTTGGCTTCGTCAAGGATAGCCCGCAGTCCGCCCGCTACGAAGAACTCGCCTCGCACATCACGGAAACGCTCGGCTTCATGCGCGCGATCGGCCTTGACCCCGAGGCGCATCAGGAATTGCGGCAGACGGATTTTTATACTTCGCACGAGGCCCTGCTGCTCGGCTTTGAGGAAGCGCTCACGCGGATCGATTCAACGACCGGCGAATACTACGCGACCTCGGGCCACATGCTCTGGATTGGCGATCGCACGCGCCATCCGGAGCAGGCGCATGTCGAATATGCGCGCGGTGTGAAAAATCCGCTGGGGCTTAAATGCGGGCCGACGCTATCCGGCGATGAACTGTTGCGCCTCATCGACATTTTGAACCCCGCCAATGAGCCGGGCCGGCTAACCCTCATTTGCCGCTTTGGCGCCGATAAGGCGGCGGACCGGCTCGCCGATCTTATCCGCGCGATCAAACGCGAGGGGCGCAGCCTCGTTTGGTCGTGCGATCCCATGCATGGCAATACGGTGAAAGCGGCGGGTGGCTATAAAACGCGGCCCTTCGACAAAATCATGAGTGAAATTCGCACCTTCTTCGCCGTCCACCGCGCCGAGGGGACCTATGCCGGCGGCATTCATCTCGAAATGACGGGCAAGAATGTCACCGAATGCATTGGCGGCGCGCGCGCCATCTCGGAGGCCGATCTTCGCGATCGCTACCACACTTATTGCGATCCAAGGCTCAACGCCGAGCAGGCCATTGAAGTGGCCTTCCTCGTCGCCGAACTTTTGAAGGCGGAACGCTTGGAGCGCGGCCGGGCTCAAGCCGATGCCGCGGAGTGAGGCTCCTTGAAGCGAGCCCTGGCATGGCTCTGGGCGAATAGTGACTGAGCAGCGTTCCGACCGCCTGACCCTCGGCCTCGCGCAGGTCAACTGTACGGTCGGCGATATTCGCGGCAATCTTGACCGGCTCCGAGCCGCGCGCGCCGAGGCGGCGGCATTCGGCGCCGATCTCGTCATGTTTTCCGAGCTCTTCATCGCCGGCTACCCGCCGGAGGATTTGGTGCTCAAGCCGGCCTTCGCCGAGGCTTGCCGCGCCGCTTGCGAGGAAGCTGCGAGCGACACCGCGGATGGCGGGCCCGCGATCCTCGTTGGGCTGCCGTGGCGGGAAGAAGGGCACCGCTACAACGCCTATGCGCTGCTCGCCAAGGGCCGCGTCGAAGCCGTGCGCTTCAAGGTCGACCTCCCGAATTACGGCGTCTTTGATGAAAAACGGGTGTTTTCGCCAGGTCCCATGCCAGGTCCGGCCGCTTTTAACGGTGTACGCATTGGTCTGCCGATTTGCGAGGATATTTGGAGCCCCGATCCCGTCGAGTGCATTGCCGAGACGGGTGGCGAGATCCTCCTTGTGCCGAATGGCTCGCCTTATTGGCGCGGCAAAACCAATGAGCGGCTTTCCGTTGCTGTCGCGCGCGTCGTCGAAAGCAAGCTGCCGCTCGTCTACCTGAATCAGTTCGGTGGCCAGGACGAACTCGTTTTCGATGGCGCATCCTTCGGCCTTAATGCCGATACTTCGCTGGCCTTCCAGCTCCCGGCTTTTTCCGAGGTCGTGGCGAAAACGGTATGGGAGCGGCAGGCAAAAGGTTTTGTCTGCGTCGAGGGGCCTTGCGCAAACATCGAAGAGGGCGATGAAGCCGATTATTTAGCCTGCGTCCTTGGTCTTCGCGACTACGTCGAAAAAAATGGATTTCCGGGCATCGTCATGGGACTCTCGGGCGGTATCGACTCGGCGCTTTGCGCGGCGATGGCGGTCGATGCGCTAGGGCGCGAGCGCGTGCATTGCTTGATGTTGCCCTACCGCTTTACGTCGGAAGAGTCGCTCGCCGACGCCGAGGCCTGCGCCCGCGCGCTTGGCGTTCGCTATGACATTCTGCCCATCACCCCGGCCATCGAAGGCTTTGAAAACATCCTTGCGCCGGTTTTCAAAGGCACCAACGTCGGCATCACGGAGGAAAATATCCAAAGCCGCGCGCGCGGCACGCTGCTCATGTCGGTCTCCAACAAGTTTGGCTCGATGCTGGTGACGACGGGCAATAAATCCGAAATGTCGGTTGGCTATGCGACGATCTATGGCGACATGAACGGCGGCTTTAATCCGATCAAGGATCTCTACAAAATGGAGGTATTCCACCTCGCAAGGCTGCGCAACCGCTGGCGACCGAAGCGTGCGCTTGGGCCTCAAGGCGAGGTCATTCCCCGCAATATTTTGTTAAAGCCGCCGAGCGCCGAACTCCGGCCAAACCAGACGGATCAGGATTCCCTGCCGCCTTATGATGTGTTGGACGCGATCCTCGAAGGGCTGGTCGAAAAGGAGATGCGCGTCAAGGATGTGGCGGCGCTTGGCTTTGATGTTGATACCGTCAAAAAGATCGAGCGTCTGCTTTATCTGGCGGAGTACAAGCGCCGCCAGTCGGCGCCGGGCGTCAAGGTCACGAAGAAAAATTTTGGCCGTGACCGGCGCTATCCAATCGTCAATAAATTTCGAGATCTCTCATAACCTTGAGGCAATCCATTGATGCCGAGCTGGCGATACCCCGTGGCTTGGCTGCGAGAATTGGCTCAGTCTCCGGTAGAAGATAGTTTTCTCGCAACCTGGGTCATACATTTTGAAAAATTTAATTACCCATTCCGGAACGAAGCGGCCTGGCCGATGCTTGGGTGCCGGATGATCGTCTCAGCGATATTGCGTCCGAAAAACCTACTGTAGCACGCTCACCCTCTTTGCCCCTACCCGTTAAACCCCAGCGCCTCGCGTACCTTGCGCGAATAGCCATAGACGTCATCGCGCAGCTGCAGTGCGCCGGTATCGTCCACATAGGCGGTGAAATATTCGAGATGCACCGGCAGCGGCTTCGGCAAAAAAACATAGCGCTCCTTGCCGCCGATGAGCTTTTTCACCCGCTCTTCGCTCCAGCCTTGGCCGAGTACGATTTGAGCAAAGCGGAATGGATCATCGACCCGCACGCAGCCGTGGCTGAAAGCGCGCTTGGATTCCGCAAAGAGTTTTCGCATCGGCGTGTCATGCAGATAGACGGAAAAATCATTGGGGAACATGAATTTGATCCGGCCAAGCGCATTGCGCTCGCCCGGCGGCTGGCGCACGACGAGCTGGCCGTTGCGTGAAAACACTTCATAGCCGAGCCGGCTCAAGTAATGCGGGTCGGCGGCGAGTTTTGGCAGCATCTCCTTGCGGATGATCGATGGCGGCACATTCCAATAGGGATTGACGATGAGGAACTTCATCGTGTTGGAAAAGATCGGCGTTGGCGTTTCTTCCTTGCCGACGACGACGCGTGTGCGCTCTATAACTTCGCCCTTGTCGATGATGACGGCTTCGTAGTCGGGAATGTTGACATCGATGTGGGATTCTCCCAAGTCGCGCGGCATCCAGCGCCAGCGCTCCATATTGGCGATGATCTCGGCTTCAAGGGGCGCCGACGCCTGGGTGCGTGACAGGGCCGCGACGGTGCGCGCCGTGAGGTGGCCTGTCGGCGGCAGTCCATTCGCCCGCTGGAACTCGGCGACCGCCGCCGCTGTCGAGGCGTCATAGATGCTATCCTCGTCGCGCTCGGTATCTTCGACATTAAGCCGCGCCCGCAGCAGCGGCACACGCGGATCCCGCATGCCGAGGCGAAGGACCGGGCCCGGCGGGATGGGGGGACCTGCCGCGGCGAGGCCTCGGCCGCGGCGCAGCTGCATGAGCTTTTGGCGCAGCGCTGCATAAGCTTTTTGTGGCGGATTGAATTTCTGCAATTCGTCTCCGGCCAATATTCCGGCCGATGCAACGCGCGCCAAAATATCGGCGGGATCAGCGACATGCGGCTCCTCGCCAATAAGCCGCGAAATGACACGCGGATCGACACGGCTGCCGGTTGCTTGGCGGCCATAGGCAACGACTGCGTCGGTCAGGGTAACGTCGGCGCCGGCAATGCTGGCGTCATCGGTTGGTGAGAGACTGGGAGGAGCATATTTGATACCGAGTCCATCCTCGCTGGCATGTTCCAGCCGGGCAAGGATGGAAGCAACTTCGATGCTGGGCTGGCCATCGGTCCACCAGATAGGGGCAAACCCCCGCGCCGCATAAAAGGCGGCGATCGCTTCCCGCTCCTTAGAGTGGGGGAGTCCCGGCACGTTGGGAGCCGGTGCGCGCGCCTCGAGCAAGCTTTTGAGGGCGGCATTGACGGCGGGCAATTCCTGCGGTGCGGCTGCGTCCTGGGGGCTAGCCTTCGCCGGAGAGGGTGTCACCTCTTGCGGCGCCGCAACATCTTCCGCGGGTTCTGGCGGCGCCTCCTGTGCTCTAGCGGGTGGGCCCGCCAGGCCGAGCGCGACCGCTAGGATCGGCCCTATCCCGCGCTCCACAAGTTGCGATAACGCTCGCATCGCCAAAGACCCATCCATCAAAGTTAGCGCCGACTTTAAGATAGTATTGCTCCATAAATAGGAGACAACCCCGGCTTGGGCTATGCGCGGGATGCAATATTCTGATTTTTTGAGAGCTTTTTTGAGGAAGCATCCTTGCGCCGGGCCGAGGGGTCAACCCTGCGCGGTAAGTCTCCTCTGGGCCGGCACCTGCGGGTCGCCATCCAACTGGTACTCTTTTAATTTCCGGTAGAGGGTCGAGCGGCCGATGCCGAGCTTGCGGGCGACTTCCGACATTTGACGGCGGTAATGCTCCAGCGCAAATCCGATGGCTTCCGCCTCGAGGGCGGCAAGTTCACGCATCTCCCCTTGGCGATCAAGCAGCGCCAAGGCATCGGCATCTCGCACTTCCACCCGGACGTATTCCGTGGCAACTGGTGTGAGCTTTGCCGGGGATGGCGGCGCTGGCGGAATGCGGACGTCAAAACCTGGCGTGCGCGCAGCGATCTGTGGGAACTCGGCGACGGTCAGTTCATCCCCTTCAGCGAGGGCGACGGCGCGGAAGATGGCATTTTCGAGCTGCTGCAGATTGCCGGGCCACTCGTAGCTCTCGAGAAGCGCCCGCGCTTCCGCGCAAATTCCCCGCAGCCGTTTGCCCTCAAGCGCGGCAAAGCGCGCGCAGAATTGCGCCGCGAGCGTGGCGACCTCGCCTTGCCGTGCCCGCAAGGGCGGCAGAAAAATCGGGCAGACATTAATGCGATAGAAAAGGTCCTCGCGAAATGCCCCCTGCGTTACGCGCTCGATGAGGTTGCGGTCGGCGCCGAGAATGACTCTCATGTCGGGCTTCATTGCCCGCTTGCCCTGGGCGGCGGATGATAGGCCACCGTGCAGCAAGGATAAGAGATCGCCCTGGGCGCGGAAAGGCAGCTCGCAAATCCGGTCGAGGAAGAGCGTGCCCCCCTGGGCCTCCTCGCGGCCTCGCAAGAGCTTCTCCTCGATGCAGTCCGGCGGACCCGCGCAATTGACTGCGGCAAAAGGGCGGCCGCGGCGCGCCGATGCGCCATGAATGGCTCGCGCGAAACTTTCTTTTCCTGTACCGGGCTCGCCTTCGAGAAGGATCGGAAGCGCCGTCTTTGCCGCTTTCTCGCCTTGGCTAATGGCGCGCGCCATCGCCTCGCCGCCAAAGCCAAGCTCGCCGAAACCTAACGTCCCGCAAGAGCGGCGATCGAGAAAGCGGATCTCCGCGGCGGCGCGTCCCGCGGCAAGGGCATTCTTAATGGCGACCTGCAGGCGCTCTGGCGCGGCGGGCTTGACCAGGAAATCATAGGCGCCCGCGCGCACGGCGGCGAGTGCCCTGTCGACGCTCGCCGGAGAAGCCAGCATGATCACTTGGATCATGTTCGCTTCCTCAATGAGCCTTTCGAGCACCGCCATCGCATCGAGCGAGGGCAGGGTGAGATCGAGCATGAGGAGATCGAAAGAGCCGCCCCCTTGCGGCGGGAGGCGGGCGAGAACGGCCTCGCCGCTTGCCGCCGCCTCCGTGTGATAGCCAAAGCGGTGGCAAAGCCCTTCGAGAAGATGACGCTGCACTTCGTCGTCATCGGCAATCAGGATTCGCGCGGACATTGAGCCTCCCCGGGGCCTTCCGCCCCGCCGCCGGCACCTTGGGGGATTACGGTAAATGGGATGTTAACAGTTGAGGCTTTTGCTCAACGGTTTGTAAGATCAAAGGCGAAAATCCCACCAAAATGTTTGCCGTGAAACATTTTTGTCCGATTCTGCCCTTCAATTGGACAAATCCGAAGGCTCCAACGTCTCTCGAAAAAGACTTCACACTATAGGGGGCATTCGAGGAGAGTTTCTTTGATGATTTCCAAACGCAGCGAAGTCACACACATGATCCTTCACGCGAAGGTCGCAAGGAATCTCAAATGGGCCGATGTCGCGGCCGCGATCGGTCAAAGGAAGGAGTGGACGACGGCCGCCTGCCTTGGCCAGATGACGATGACGAAGGCGCAGGCGGAAAAAATCGGCGGCATTTTTGGGTTGCCGGACGAAGCGATCGCCTGGCTCCAAATCGCCCCCTATAAGGGCTCCGTGCCAGGCGGGACATCGACGGATCCGCTCATCTATCGCCTCAATGAAATCGTCGCCGTCTATGGGCCGACGATCAAGGAGCTAATTCACGAGGAGTTTGGCGACGGAATCATGAGCGCGATCGATTTTTCGATGGATATCAGCCGCGAGGCGGATCCCAAGGGAGATCGCGTGAGGATCACGATGTCGGGCAAGTTTTTGCCTTATAAGTCTTATTGAAGGATACGCCGACTAGACTAGACGCATCGATTTATCGCCCTTAACAAGCGATAACGGTATTGCTAGCTTTGGTGGAGTGCTCATTCACGTCAAAGCTCTGTACGGATGAGAGGCTTAATGGATAACTCGGTTGGAAAACAGACCCAGCTCAGCGATCCTTCCGTGGTCAGTACGACCAAGAGCGACGGTTCCGACAAGTCAAAATTCTTTGAGGAACGATTTGAGCAAGACCGCCGGATTCTCTCTAAGTTAATCTCAGAGTCTGTCGTGGGCTCGAACGATTGGTACGGAAGGAAAATCGTTAGAATGTTTTCAAAATATCCTAGATTTGTACTTTATCATGGCGAAGGAGACCGAGAAGATGATCCCCTGAGGTTGCTTTTTGTGGGGGAAGATGATGCTAGAGAAAAACTAATGACTAATAATTACAACGAGATACTTATTGATTTATCTAAAGTGTATTCTGTGCTTCATAAAGCGAGAAACCCAACAAGAATATTAAGAATGTTAGCTGCTCCTATCGCGTTTGTTCTAGATGCAGAAGAGTCAAACAAAGAAGTGATATCTAACTTTGCGAAACACGTTTTAGAAACTATTTTAAGAGAAATAAACGAGGAATATTCGAGGCTAATAACAGGGAAATTTAGTTATATAATTGGATGCTTAATTGTAGTTATAGTATCATCAATTATTTCAGCAGTTTGTTTCATTTTCAGGGAGCTTAGTATAATAAATAATAACATATTGTTAATCCAAATGCTATACGGCGCCACCTTTGCCAGTTACGGAGGATTCACGTCTGTATCAATTTCTCTAAACCAGCAAGACTTTGAGACTGGTCTAAGAAATATACAGTTCTTGCTCTATTGATTAATAAGAATTATCATTTCTGTAATAGCTGGAATTTTCGTTTTTATTATTATCAAAAGCGGTCTCTTGTTAAGACTTATTGAACACTCGTCTTTATTTGGTACGCTTGCTCTCTGCTATGCTGCTGGTTTTAGCGAAAAGCTTGTTCCTGATCTCCTCAAAAAACTTCAATGATAACTCCTGATAGGATCGGCAATCGATATTAACTAGCGAGGTTTTAGCCCAGGAATGCATTGCTAACCTTTGAAAGTATAACGCTGAAACAGCGCCATCGTCTCATCGCTATCGGCATCGGCTGCCGGCGAGGCTGTCCGGCAAAAACCATCTCCGACCTCGTCGAACGCGCCCTAAAAACCGCCTCCTGCGCGTGCGAGGGCGCGCGTCTCTTCACGCACACCGCGAAATTAGAGGAGCGAGGAATCTTAGAGGCGGCAAACGCGCTCGGCTTACCCCTTGAGTTTCTTACCGAGGATGTTCTGCATGAAGCGGCGGGGCGGGCCGCGACGCGCTCACACGCGGTGCTGGCGCGCTTTGGCCTACCTTCCCTTGCCGAGACGGCGGCGCTCGCCGGTGCTGGCCCTGCTTCCACCCTATTGCTCGCACGGGTAAGTGCTGGCGGCGCGAGCTGCGCGATCGCCACGCCCTTTGATGGCGGCGCATGACTGTCCATTTCATCGGCGCCGGGCCGGGCGCGGCCGACCTTATCACGCTGCGAGGCCGCGATCTCATCGCGCGCTCGAAGGTGTGCCTTTATGCGGGCTCGCTGGTGCCGCCAGCGCTCCTTGCCTATTGTCCTCAAGGCGCCCGCATTCTCGACACCGCTCCGATGAGCCTCGATGAAATCGGCGAACAGTTTTTACGCGCGCATCGCGAAGGCGAGGATGTCGCCCGCTTGCATTCCGGCGATCTCTCGATTTGGAGCACGCTCGGTGAGCAGATCCGCCTGCTCGAAGGTCTCTCTATCCCTTACACGGTGACGCCTGGCGTCCCGGCGTTCGCCGCCGCCGCCGCCGCCTTGCGGGCCGAGCTGACTTTGCCCGAAGTCGCGCAATCGCTGGTCCTGACACGCACGCAAGGGCGAGCCTCGGCGATGCCGGAAGAGGAAACGCTGGCGCGGTTCGCGGCGACGCGGGCGACACTCGCAATCCACCTTTCCATTCATGCCATCGAACGCGTGGCGAACGAGCTCATTCCGCATTATGGCGGCGACTGCCCGGTGGCGGTGGTCTTCCGCGCCTCCTGGCCAGACCAAATCATCGTGCGCGGCATGCTGAACTCCATCGCGGAACAGCTGAAGGATACGCCGCTGGAACGCTCGGCAATGATCCTTGTTGGCCGTGTCTTAGACCCTGGCGATTTTCGTAAAAGCGCGCTCTATGATGCAGACTATCAGCGACGGTTCCGCGAAAGAAGCTAGGAAACCGGCAGGAATGGCGTGCGGGCAAGGAGCCGCCCCTCTCGATCAAAGACCGCAATTTCAAGCGAAATCTTTGTGCCTCGCAAAACTTTTGCCGCGGCCGACCATGCTTTAAGAGCCACCGGCCCGGCGAGGTCGAAATGTTCGCCGCGGGCGAGGGCCAAAGCTTCCGCCGCGCTGCGGGCGCCTTTAATGCGCCCGGCAAGCTCCTTGTCCGCCCCTGCCTCGATGGCGAGCCCCGCGAGGGCGCTGAGATCGACGTTGCCGCGCTTCGAATGCAGGTCTAAAAACCCTTGAGCGAGTTTTGTCATCTTAGCGAAGCCGCCGGCGATCGTCACTCGGGCGACCTCGTGCGTACGCAGATATTTCAGCATCCCTCCGGCAAAATCTCCCATCTCCATGAGCGCGACATCGGGCAGACGATGCAGCGCTTTGACCGCTTGTTCGGAGGTCGCGCCAGTCGAGCCCGCGATATGATCGATGCCGGCCGCGCGCGCGACATCAATGCCGCGGTGAATCGTATCGATCCAGGCCGCGCAGGAGTAAGGAACGACGATACCCGTCGTCCCCAAAATCGAGAGGCCGCCTTCGACGCCGAGCCTTTGATTGAGGGTGCGCTTGGCAATCTCTCCTCCGCCTGGGATCGAAATTTCAACGCTCACGTCCTCCGTGCCGCCGAAGAGGCGGGCCGCCTCGGCAATCGCTTCTGAAATCATGCGGCGAGGAACGGGATTGATCGCCGGCTCTCCGGGCGGCAAGGCAAGGCCCGCGCGCGTGACGACGCCAACGCCCTCACCGGCGTGAAAGCTTACGCCGGAACCCAAGGACGTATGTGAAACACGCGCGATAATGAGCGCGCCGTGAGTGACATCGGGATCGTCTCCAGCGTCTTTGATAACGCCCGCGCGAGCAAAGCCTTCGCCGAGCTCTTCAAGAGCGAGAGAAAAGGAAGCGCTCCCGCCACCGGGCAGGGTAACAGTAGCAATGCCGGGAAACTTGTGGCGGAGAAGCGCTTCGTAAGCAGCGCGCGTCGCGGCGGCGGCACAGGTACCGGTTGTCCATCCTCTGCGAAGTTTTGCGCTCACGGGGCACCACGAGAAGTATCCGTCGTGGTTTTTACGTTAGAAGCCGTACCTTTTCGCAAGGATTTTTACGCTAGGCGCGCGCTTAGATTTCGGAGCGCGCAGATCCAAGTAGATCCTGGAAACGTCTGCTTAACCGCCCGTATAAAGCGCCAGCATGCCGAGCGCCATCAACTCGACGGCGCAAAACGCAATAACGTTCCGCAATTTCTCCGGCATTGAATTCCAATGTTCGGCCTGGTTGTCCGCCCACTGCGCTGGACTTTGTATATTCATCACTTGCCTCTTTAAGATAATCCCTTTCTCAAACCTCCCGGGAGCGGCTGCGTTCGCCCAGTCACGCGCTCTTGAGAACGAGCTGCCCGCCCGTTCGGCCCGAGATGCTCGAGGATGCTCGATCAAACCTGCGCCCGCCATGCGTTTCCGCACGGAGAAGTACCGCTTCGACATTACGCCTGGCGCGTTAACATCAAGGTTATGTGAGGAACTTATTTCGACTCATCGGCTCTCAAGTTGAAACCTTTGCGAGCCCCGGTGCGATCATTTGTTCTCTCTGGCCTCCGGAAGGCGGCCTTCTGAGGCACCCCTCAGCCGCTGAAAAAGCGGAGCTAGGGAGGACTGAGGGGCAGCCGCTAGCGCTATTCTAACCTATGAAGCGGAGGCTGGTCTTGCCCCCCAAAACTGTCGACGAGGCATTTCCTCCCGCGTCGGGCGTCCTTCAGGGCCTCGGCTTTGGCTCTTTCGACGCTTACCGCCAGGGGCGAAGGGAGAAGCAGCGCCAAGCACTTGCTCAGCAACTCTTCGAACCAATGGTCCCCGCGAGCGGTTAGTATAGAGCTTCGAAACTGAGCGCGTCTCGCTCTTAGCTGCGATCTCTCAATACCAGCCGGAGTGCCAATATGTCTTTCGAGCGTGGATCTGATGCAAGAGTTGCGGAGGGTAACCGAGGCGATGGAACGCGCGAAATTGCCGCCGACGTCGCCTACCGGCGACTGTTCTTCGTCAATGTCGTATTTGTTGGGTGGCCCCGCGCTGGCGATCGGCAATGGGTTCTCGTCGATGCTGGCCTCTTCGGCACCCGAGCTTTTATCAAGCGCTCTGCTGAGGCGCGGTTCGGCGCCAATGCCCGGCCTGCCGCGATTGTTCTGACGCACGGCCATTGGGATCACGTTGGAGCGCTGGAAGAATTAGCAGCCGAATGGGATGCACCCGTTTATGCTCATAGCAGCGAACAACCTTATCTCAGCGGGGGGGGGCGGCCTACCCTCCGTGCGACCCCTCGGTGGGAGGAGGACTTGTGGCTCGCTTCTCTCGCTTCTTCCGAACGACACCCATCAATGTCGGCGCAAGGCTGCAAACGCTGCCGTCCGATGGAACAATTCCATCCATGCCTGGGTGGCGATGGCTTCACACACCGGGCCATTCGCCTGGGCACGTCTCCCTCTGGCGGGAAGAAGACCAAACTCTCATCGTTGGCGACGCTTTTACAACGACAGACGCCGCATCCGCGTATGCGACACGTTTTCAGACGAGAAGCCTGCACGGGCCACCGGGCTATGCCACGATAAATTGGCCGCAATCACGGGCATCAGTGGAGAAGCTTGCCGCGCTCGAGCTAAATCGGGTGATCACAGGCCATGGCCGTGCGATGCAGGGGCCAGCAATGAGGCGGGCACTGCGCGTACTCGCGGAAAAGTTCAACGAGATTGCCGTCCCGCACCATGGCCGTTATCTCGCGCAACCCGCGAGCGCGGAGGATGGCTCGGCCTATCTTCCGCCATCCTAAGCGCAGAAAGCTTGTTGGTGGACCTTTCCTGCGTCCGATGCGTTGGCCTCTCTTAGGTACTCCTCCTTAAGGACGATGAGTATGGAAATCGGACATCGTACCTGGGCCATTGCGGAAGGCTACATTCCATCAAAGAGCGTTAGCGATGAAAAAAGCCTGATCTCGCACGAGGTGGCGTGCCTTTTGAATGCCGGCGATCGAGATGCCGAGGTGACGATCACACTCTATTTCAAGGACCGCGAGCCGGCGGGGCCCTATCATGTAAAGGTACCAGCGCGCCGCACGCTTCACTTGAGGTTCAACGACCTCGAGGACCCGGAAGTAGTTCCGCGCGATACGGATTATGCCTCGGTCATTCAATCGAACACGCCGATCGTCGTTCAGCACACGCGCCTCGACAGCCGCAATCCGAACGTCGCGCTCCTTTCGACCATCGCCTTTGCTGTGCAGCCCGGCTAATTGCCTGAAGTATGCACGATGATACCGTTATAGAGAATCTCGCGCCTTTCATGAGCTTGAGGCGAACGTCCCGCCCGGCTCAAGCATTTGATTTTGTTCCAACGAAGCGACGGCACGAGCCGCAGCGGATACCGTACCCGTAGAAACGGCTGACACCGCCACGGAGCTGACGAATCGGAGGGCGAGCGAGCTGATTGCCGCCGGGCGCAGCGCTCTACGTCGATCCCCTGCTGCCGGAATGGCTGCCCGGCCCAGAAGTTAGACATCAGCGTTTGGCGCGAATCTCGATCAGCGGCGATAGACGCGGCCGCGATAAACTCCGTGCCGGTACGCGCCGCCGCGATAGACGCCATGCCGATAAACACCGCCCCGGTAGACACCGCCGCGATACACACCACCTCGGTAGACGCCGCCACGATAGACGCCGCCGCCATAAACGCCACCGCGATAGACGCCGTATCCGGGCGCAACGTAGCCGACATTTGGCCGGCAAGCCCCGTAGGGACCGCGATGGAAACCAATGCCACATCCACCGGCAATCAAAGTTATAGCGAGGCCATTTTCGCCAGGGGAAGGTGGAACGGGAAAGGCCCGGGCATCAAAAGAGATCAGGAGGGCGGCGAACGCAGCGATGGCTGCGGCGAAAAAAGGCAATTTGTGCAAGGCTGATCCTCCCAGTTTCGCTTCGATAATTGGAGCCAGACCTCGCTAGGCCCTGCTCTAGGCTAGCTTTAAACTAGGGCCCGAAAACCAACCGTCAAGCTGGAGGGGAGTTAAAGCTCCCCTCCAGCCTTGTCACAAAAAGCGCCATGCAAGCAACTGCTCGCTGAAATGTCGACGACGCCCAGAAGTTAAGCTTCCGCATCGAATACGAATCCCGCGCCGTGATCGGCGAGGATGGCAAGGTCGAGCTAAGGAGGATCACGCTGGGCCGCAATCTTGGAAACCAGGCCAAGGTCTTGAGCCAACCTTCCGACAGAATCGTCAATCATCCGCCGGATTCGCTGACCGCAGGCGATGCCGTGCGCATTGTTTGGCAGGATGAAAAAAGAGGGAAATATGGGACGAACGTAGGATGTGGTGACAACTGGATCATGATACCTACTCAATGTCCGTAAGATGAAAAATCATCTAGCGACGCGGTCTAATACCTAATTTACGAGATACACGGGGAAATATTATGAGCACCACTCACCTTGTCTACGACACCGGCCTCATTGCAATACCTGCAGGTTTCGGGCTCAAGCAGATTGGCCCTAATCTCGATATTCGAAAGTACGCCAAGATAAGAGTAATGGCACATGAAGTGCCGCCACCAGTCGGAGCAGTGTTGATAGACCTGCTTGTGACGGAAGGAAGTGTGTCACTACCTCTAGCTTTAGGACTTGCATTGCCCTTTGGACCAATCGACGCTGTTTTTGATGTTCCAGGCCGGGAGCTACAGATTTTCGTTCGCGATTTTCCCGGTGGTGCAGTGAGAAAACTGCACATGTTCGTCTTTGGGCTTGAGTTGTAAGCTTACTTTTTAAGCGATGTGCGCCGGACGGTCGCATTACCGTTCTACCTTTAATCCCTTGTCCTCTTGTAGCATGATAAAAGAGGCCAAAAAAATGGACTGGCGTGTTTCCAGCGCCAGCCCAATTCACTCATCACCTTGCACAGACGTCTTCGCCAAGAAGAGGAGGGATAAGCTAAGCCATCTGTGGTGAGAAGCTGTCCCCCGGAGCAATGACGCCGTCGAAGTGTAAACGAGGGAGACCTATGACGTGCGCCTTTGGACAGCCTCTCACAAGGATCCGCAGCAAAAATTACGCCAAGCCGGGTGGGGCGGATGAAGACTCGCCGGCCGGCCGAAAAGCGCAGGCCGCAGCTGGCCCTGCGAGCTCTTTTCCAGCCGGTGCCCGGCCTGCCAGTAAAAGTATCAGGGATGGCGTGGGCGGCTTTTAACGGGGAGGAAGTTTCGGTGTGAAGAATTGGCTGAGCGCCCTGGGCTTGGCGCGTGGCTCGCCGGCAGGCGCCGCTTCCGCGAGCTGTCACAGCGTTTCTCCAACGCTGAGCGCCGCTTTTTTCCTGATTGGTGCGCTAGAAACCAGGCGAGCGGCCGCTAAAACTTCGCCGGGCTGGCCTAAACATTTTGCCGCTGGCAATTTATATAAAGGACGCTCATCCGCCGGAGACCTTGATGCCTCAACCTCAATTTTCCGTCCTCTCCCTTTCCGACGCGGCGGCAAGCCGCGTGCGCGACCTTGTCGCGTCCGCTGGCTGCCCGATCGTGGGCCTGCGCATCGGCATCAAAAAGGGTGGGTGTGCCGGCATGAGCTATACGCTCGACCTTGCCGAGGAAGCTAAGCCGGGCGACGAGGTCATCGAAAGCCAAGGCGTCAAGATTCTTATCGCGCCCAAGGATCTCATGTTTCTGCTTGGCACCAAACTGGATTTCGAAACAACGCCCCTGCAGGCAAGCTTCACTTTTCACAATCCCAATCAGACGGGAAGCTGCGGCTGTGGCGAGTCTGTTTCGATCACGCCCGCTGAGGCTCAAGAAGCGACATAAGCCTTTGAGGCTTTGCCGGGACGAGGGCGCTTTTCGGTCTCGGGCTTCTCAGTGCGAGGCTTGGCTGGCTTCAGCGCGGTAGGCCGCAAAAGAAACATTGGGACGTGATCGCCCATGCCAACGACGCGCGGCTCCTCGCTCTTTTTTGTGCCTGCCGGTTTTTTTCCGCGTGATGGCCCGCCATTTGGAGCGTCTCCGGGCTTTGCGGCTCTCTTGGAGCGCGGTTTCGCCTGCCGGCTCTCGCCGCTGTCGGCCATGACCCGGCCCGATTTGCGCTCCCGCCCCCTACGTGGCTCGCCGCCCGCCGCGTCGGCTTCGATGTCGGCGAGGTTTTCGCCGGGAAGCCAATCAATTTTGCGGGCGATCAGCTTTTCGATGGCAGCGAGGTGCTTTTGATCTTCCGGAGTGACGATTGAAACGGCGACGCCCGTTTTGCCGGCGCGTCCCGTGCGGCCAATTCTGTGGACATAGTCTTCCGCATGCACTGGAGTATCGAAATTGAACACATGGCTAACGTCAGGGATATCGAGGCCGCGCGCGGCGACGTCCGAGCAAACGATGAGGTCGACCTCGCCATTCTTGAAAGCCTCGAGAGAGGCCATGCGCGCCCGCTGATCCATGTCCCCGTGTAGGACACCCGCGTTAAATCCGTGTTTCCGCAGCGATTTATGAAGGATGGCCACGTCCCGCTTGCGGTTGCAAAAAATAATGGCGTTTTTGAAATCCATAGCCGTCCGCAGCAAACGGCGCAGGGTTTCCCGCTTTGCCGGTCCGCCCGCCGAGGCCGCGAGGCCCTGCGAGATGGTGGTGGCGGTGGATGCGGCCCGCGCCACCTCGATCCTCACCGGATTATGGAGGAAAGCTTCCGTCAAACGAGTGATCTCGGGCGGCATGGTTGCCGAGAAAAACAGAGTCTGGCGCGTGAAGGGGACAAGCTTACAAATGCGCTCGATATCGGGGATGAACCCCATGTCGAGCATCCGGTCGGCTTCGTCGATGACGAGGATCTCGATTCCGGTAAGAAGGAGCTTGCCGCGCTCGAAGAAATCCAGAAGGCGGCCGGGTGTCGCGATCAGGACGTCGGCGCCGCGCGTGATCTTCGCTTCTTGATCGCCAAAAGCGACGCCGCCGATCAACAGCGCGACATCGAGCTTATGGTTTACCCCATAACGGGCAAAACTTTCCTCGACTTGTGCGGCGAGCTCACGGGTTGGCTCCAGGATAAGTGTGCGCGGCATGCGCGCCCGGGCGCGGCCCTGTTCCAGCCGCGAGAGCATGGGAAGGGTGAAAGCCGCCGTTTTGCCGGTGCCCGTTTGCGCGATACCAAGCACATCTCGCCCGGCGAGCACATGCGGAATTGCCTCCGCCTGAATAGGTGTCGGCGAGTTGTAGCCAGCCGCCGCGACGGCTTTCAAGACTTTATCACTGAGACCGAGTTTGCTAAATGCCATTAAGCTCTCAAATAAGCTGTTTAAACGGCTCTGGGCAGAACCGTCTTATGCTCGCCTGGGGCGAATCGTTCCTTGCGCATGGAAAACCCGTCAACCTAGGCTGCCGCGCTTTAATTCTCCGCGGAGTTCGCCCGGAGGCGGGGGCGAATATTTTAGAGCCGATTATTGTTATAAAGATCGCTCAACATTCGCGAATACGATAATTTCTATCGCTTCTTCAGCTTCAAAGCAATGAACTTGTTGGTTCCGAACGATTTAGTAGGAAAAATTTCTCTCTTGATGCGGTAAATTGACGCGCCGCGGCATTTGCACTAAGCCTTATGCTCGCCCACTGGAAAAGCGCTCGGATGAGGTTTCGTGGCCGGCGCCGCCATTCGCATGAGGCCGAAAATCGCCGCCAGCGTCGCGAGATAGGCGGCAAGCTGCAGCCCTGTTGGGCGATCTGTATAACCAATCAGCGTGTGGAGCAGCCTGCCGCCAACACCGTTATCCGGTAGAATATGGGAAGTATTCCAGGCAATGCTCCCCCAAGTGTTCACGAGATCGGCTTGCTCCAAATAAGCAACGGATTGGGCCGCCATTCCAGCGGCGATGAACGCGATGAGAATGCTCGTCACTTTGAAAAAATAACGCCCCGGAATGATCGAAAGCCCGGCGTAGGCAAGGCCGCTGATTCCCACGCCAAGCAACAATCCCGTAACGCCGCCAGCGAGGAGCTCAATTGTCGAATCTTTGCTGGAGATCACGATGCCGTATAAAAATAAAACAACTTCGGCGCCCTCGCGGAGCATCGCCACGGCGATAACGGCGGCAAGAGCGGCCAAAGAGCGCGATCCGCTGGCGACATCCCGCCCAAGCTGGCGCAATTCTTCGCTCATCTGAGGTCCGTGGCGCGCCATCCAGACGTTATGCCAACCGAGGAAAATTACCGCGAGGCCAAGCACGCTGGCGTTGAAGATTTCCTGGCCTCTCCCCGCGAGCGCCGCCGATAGCGCGCCGGCGAAAGAGGCGACCAAGGCCGCGCCAAAAATCCCGGCGAGGATGCCGCCGCCGATGTAGCGCCAGCGAAAAGGTACGCGGCGCGTCACCGCCATGACGATGCCGACGATGAGACCCGCCTCGATGACCTCCCGGAGAACGATGATGAGAGCGCCTAGCATGCGACGATCCATTTATGCTCAAGCTTGGATGCGGCCTCCGCTCCCACCCTTCGTAGAGCCGCCTTTCGCTTCAAAGAAATATAAGTAGAGGATCGTAATCTCGGCATCAATTAATTTGCGTTATGTTAGAATTGTTAAAAAAAACATGCGGTCCACGGCCGAGATTAATCTTTATTCTATTACTTGGTTCTGAGATATTATGCGGCAAGCACCTCCTTGCGATAGTCTTCCCTGTGCAAGCGCGGAACCAGGGATTGACCGTTTCGTTTAAAGTGGGCGCAGCTCTCTGGCCAGCCATCTATGGTCTCCATCGCGACAAAGCGCATTTACGAGGTGCCCGATCCGGCGGATGGGGCACGGATTCTTGTCGATCGGCTATGGCCGCGCGGTATCAAGAAAGACGAGGCTCACCTTGCCAGCTGGAACAAAGACGTCGCTCCTAGCAACGAGCTGCGGCGCTGGTACGGCCATCAGACTCCCAAATGGCCGGAGTTCCGCCGCCGCTATCTGGGCGAACTCAACGCAAATCCCGCCGCTGCCGAATTGCGCCAGGAAATTTTTGATGCCACTCACAAAACCCAGCGCGTCACGCTCGTCTATGGCGCGAAGGACAGCGAGCGCAATAACGCCGTGGTCCTCGCGGATTTTCTCCGGCAGAGGAAAGCCGATCGCGCCTAACTTCTCTCGCGCAGCGAGGCCCAGAACCGGCGCCGGTCCGACCGGCGGAGCACATCGAGAGGAATCGTGCGGCCGATCCTGTCGGCGTCGAGAAGGCGCACGAGATCATCGGCTCCGGTGACGGTCGTGCCATCAAGCGCTAGCACAATATCACCGCTCAAGAGGCCGGCGTGGTCGGCGGGGCTTTTGGCTTCGACCGAGTTGATGACAACGCCGGTACGCTGGTCAAGGCCGAGGCGCAAGGCAATCCTTCGCGGCAGCGGAACCGTCCCCGCTCCAATGCCGAGATAGGCGCGGCGCACGCGACCATGGGCGACGAGCTCGCCGAGCACGAAGCTCGCGGTGTTCGAGGCAACGGCAAAGCAGACGCCTTGCGCGCCAGCGATAATCGCCGTGTTGATGCCGATGACCTCGCCCCGCGAGGACATGAGGGGCCCCCCCGAAATTCCAGGGTTCAGGGCCGCATCCGTCTGAATCACATCCTCGATCACCCGGCCGTTGCGCGACCGCAGGGACCGGCCGAGCGCCGAGATGACGCCCGCCGTCACGGTTGTGCCAAAGCCAAAGGGATTACCTATCGCAATGGCGATTTCGCCAGGGATGAGTTTTTTTGAATCACCGAGTTTTGCCGCTTGTAGCGTCACGTCTTCGTTGATGCGCACGAGGGCGAGATCCGTGTCTGGATCATCGCCAAGGACGCGGGCCGAAAAGCGCCGCCCGTCGAGGACGGTGATCTCCACCCGCTTCGCGCCCTCGACAACATGGCTGTTGGTGAGGATGAAACCGTCCGGAGACAGGATGACGCCGGAGCCCGCCCCGGAGCGCCCGCTTTGGCGGACGTCGAGGCGCACGACGCTTGGCGCCGTTTGCTCGGCGGCTTTTGCCACGACCCTAGAATAGGCATCGAGAAGGTTTGCGTCGCTTATGCTTCGATCGGGTGCCGCGCTGTCGTCTTGCGAAGTGTCGGCTGCCTCGTCTTGGGCGAGCGAAGGGAAGGCGTGCGGCTCAAAATGAAAGTCAGTCATGTTGCGAGATCTGGGGTCCCCAGCCGCGGATTAAAGGGGGCGCGGCTGGAGGCTGACTCAAGGAACGGCAAAGATGAGGCAGGCGACGTTTTCAGACTGAAGCAGAACTCTTGGCTCGTAATGCAAATGCAGAAAACTCTATTGAATTGACCCCTCACCAAGGTGTCCATGACCATGGCGATCCATAGGACCAGCCCTGGGATCCATTGTACCTGTAGTACCCCTGGGATCCATTGTATCTGTAGTACCCCTGAGATCCATTGTAATAAGAAACGCCAGATGAGCGTCTGACCCTACGCGGACTTGTTTCATCCTCAGCAACATTATACTCGCCGTCCGGGCTAACGCCGGTCACGACTACCCGCGTATTCTCCAAACCATTTTCCTTCACCAGCGCATAAAGTGTGGCGGCATTCTTAGGCGAGATACGCACGCAGCCATGCGAGACGGGTCTGCCAAGATTCTTTACGTCGAAGCTGCCGTGGATGGCGTGACCGTCCTTAATAAAGAAAATTGAATGGGGCATGGGGGAGTTGTCCCACTGCTTGCTATACCAAATTTCGTTCATAGAGGTGGCGGTATAGGTTCCCGATGGAGTTGAATATCCTGCTCGGCCAGTTGATACGGGCCATTCATATCTTTCTAACCCATTCACGGAAACGGTCATTCTTTGATTTGTTTTGTCGATGTCGACGAGGACAGCGACAGAGCCCGCATGAGCCGCCGCCGGAAAAAGGACCCATGCCGTGTCAATGGCCATCAACAAAAGCGCAATTCTCATCAATGGATTTAAGGATGTGCACATATGCCCCTCCAAGGCTGCGGAAACGAGCATATGCCCCGCTGCTTTCGAACACGTTAGTCGGAAACCGTCAGATGAACGCCGGACCGGCACAGAAGGTTCCGCTTCCGGCTGGACCGGAGGCCGTTATGCTGGGAGGGGACGGGTTTTGGCGGCCTTTTGCCGCCTGAGGGGCATCTGGCCGGGGCCGACAGTTATTCCATCATTGAATTGTTGACAACGAACTTCATCGGCTCCCAGCCAAGGGGATTAGGCTGGATTTCTAAATAACGCGAGCACGCCTGCGAACCCCCCGTTCTCCTGTTGAATCGATAACAAGAAAACTTCCAATGTGATGTGTTCGCCATTACGGTGGAGGGCCGGTACCGTGCCCCAATCTTGACTGCCGCGCCAGCTTGAAGAAGCGAGCGCTTTATGGAAACCCGTCCAATGGGCCTCCCGCAGCGAGTCCGGAACGATCAAATCCACGCGTTGGCCCAGGGCCCGACTTGCCGAATGTCCAAACGAATTTTCTGCGCCGACGTTCCAAAATCGGATGTAACCCCCAACATCGGCAAAGACGGCGGCAGGTCGAGCACTCTGCGCGAGGGCCGCACCAAATTCGCCGATTCCATTGTTTCCCAGCATTTTCGTTTCTCCTCGGTACTCCCCCTTCGCGCTCTCGAGGCTGTATGTTACGGGATCGGCGCGCTTTTGTTTTTATCGCGCAACTCAGATAAGAGTGGTCGCCCTAAAGATGCGACGCCCTCGTGAATCCGAAGAGGATGGCGAGGTGCCAGCTGACATTGCCGGAGCCTCCGCCTAGGTGTTGGGCGCTAGGCAACGTGGCGATTCGATAATCACCTACATACGATCGAAAGCCAGAAATTACTCTGGTACGGTAGAGACCATGTATAAATCATGACTGATGTCAAACGAAATAAAATCGCTGAGCCTCGGCACTTGAGAACTCTCCGTCATAAAGCATCCTGCACTCTGCCCTCGCCTGCTGTAACACGGTGTCCAAAGTAAGGTCTCTATCACCGGTCTTGATCGTGTCCGCACAGATCCAAAAGTCTAAGTAGAAGGCCCGAAAAATCAGGAGAGCAAAGGCATGAGCCGTGAGATACCTTCGGACCGGCCATCTGTTACCACCATGAAAGCCGAAATGAATGTGCGAGCAAGGGTGGGTGGCCTCGAGGTACTGGTGCTTTGAATACTCATACCGGACGTGAGGCGGATGTTGAGGACGCCTGATCTCGGAGACTTGATGAAGGACCTCGTCCACGTCAATGATGCCCTCGGCAACGTACTCCTGCATCTCCTTCAGTTCAGCCAATGTATCGGGTACGGCACCGAGGAAGGGGTTGGGGTAATATGCGAAGCGCACTCCATCGCCGCCACCGGCACCAAACTGGAAAAATGAGTAGTCCTTAAGTAGAATATTGTACTGGCTGTCACGCAATCCCACGAGATACAGTTCCTCGTAAGAGGAGACTGGACTAATTGCTAACTTCTTGAAGGCATCCGAAGCCTCTAGCGCTGTCGGGCCCGAAAAGAGTTCATCGACTTTCAGGGCCTTGGCGTACCTCCAAGACTTGTGGATCTGCGCCACGAGCTCGGCCTTATTCACTTACCAAACCTTGCTGAATCTCCTCCTCGATCTCCTCCTCCGAGAAACCGGCCGCACGAAGTTGCTTGAGGTACTGCTCTCGAGCGGCTCTTGCGGCGGCCTGCTTCTTACTGAACCCGCGCTGGATCGTCTCGATCTCCTTCAGATCCGGCATGGTAAACTTGATGTAGGGAGAGTTTGCGATCGCGGTGCGAAGTTCAACGATGATGGGCGACGCTCCCGGCGCGACGCCGCTAACGCGAAGCCAGGCCTTCGACCTAGTAAATGCGGTAAATATTTTATTGCGTCCATCCCTGAGCTTGGTCTCAACAGCATCGATCCCGACCGCTACGACGGCCGCAGCCTCGTTGCCCTTGGCACGATATACGGTCGACAGCGTAACTTTCCCGATGATGGTGAAGGGGGGCTCATTGTAAGGATCAGCGATGACGTTGTTCGAAGAGATACCTTCATTTGCAAGCATCTCAGCGATCTGCGCCAAGTAGTCGCGTGCGTTGCGGTCGTCTAGCGCGATTACGAGCACTTCCTCCGGTTGGAGGCCGCCGCAGATAAACGAACGGATCTTGGCCACAGCCCATTCCACCTCTGCCTCGAAGTTTGCCGCCTCGAACGAATCAATGATGGGGAATCCATCTAACTCCGCCACGCCCAACGGGCTATTACGATCGGGCCTCAGGATCTCAACTGGCCGACCGGTCTTGAGCGGGCCAGTGAGTACCTGGTAGCCGACGTCCTCCCAATGTTCAGCGCTTTCGAGCATTTGGACGATGTTGCCGTATACGCCGAAGCCTAGCGCGTGCGCGGTGACAAGAACGTCACGCTGATTTCGGTAAGCCTTGCTGAGTACCGCATCGTTGGTGGCGTCCGGTGGAAGCTGCGTCGCCGTCCGGTCGAGGTCAACGAGCGGCACACCGTCTGGACCACGGCCGAACAGCTCAATGGGCTGGCGAATCTTCACATTCATGATGTCTTGAAGCTCGTCATAGGCCCAGACGACAGACTTCTTGTCACGCTCTCCCTTGGCGAGCCGAAAGGCGAGCTTATAGAAGTTGTCGGGGAAGTCCTGACCTTCGTCAATGAGGACATGATCGTAGTACGGTTTGACGAGGCCGCTTTTCATGAGGTCGGCGCAGGCAACGCCGAATGCGGTTTCGCCACGTCCGGCGCGCTGCTTGGCGTCGAGAAGCTTAAGCGGCGTCCTCCCGCTCCGGACGCAGGCATCCGAGTAGACACCTGGGATCGTGCTGCCTCCCCAACCGTGCCGGATGTGCAGACGCTTCCAGTCGGGATCGCTGTCCGAATACAGCCGGTAAAATCTCGTGACCAGCGTCTTGATCGTCGCGCGCAGGCTCTTTGTAAAAAAAGTGATTAGGATCAGGCTTTCCGGATCGACGAGATGGATGTGAGCCGCCTTCATGGCCAGGATGACCGTTTTGCCGGATCCCGCTAGACCCCTGATCCGTGCGGGGCCACCCACATCCACCAATGCGATGCGTCGCTGCCTTTCGTCGAAGTTAGTAATTTCTCTTTCAAGCCGTGCGAGCGCGGCAGCGAGAGGTTGACGGTCCGGATGTTCGACTGGACGCCTGTTCGGTCTGCTCAACGCCTTTGCGCCCTCGACGACCGAGCGGACTTCGGCGATCGTCGAGCGTTCAAGCGTTGCGCCGCAGTTATTCTTAAGAAAGCCGGCAAGCGCGTCCAGGCTGCGACAAATCGTGGATTCGAAGTCGTCGGCGTCCTCGTCGAATGCGGTACCAGGGCTCAGAAAGATGATCGGATGAATGTCAACGATGGAGCCAGTCCGGCCTTTCCGCAATTCCCGGCTGCGTATGAGCCTAGAGTGCAAGTTGCTGACGAAATCGGCCAAGGCCGCGTCGATTTCACGGAGACCCTCGCGAGACTGCTGGAATATACTTGTATCGAATGCTCTGATGGCGACGAAACCATGTGATGGCGACAGGAGAAGGAGGTCAGGCCGAAAGATCGATGCCTCGTAGTCAGCATAAGCGGGAAAGTCGTAGTAAACCACACCATCCGAAAGCCCGAGATCCGCCTGGCGCTCCTTGAGAAAGTTGACCAGCGACCGGGAGGTGGGGTCGTTCTTCCAACGGCTGGTGGTCACTACAATTTCGATGGTCATGCGGGGGCTCGCTTTGAATAATTGATATTCCTGATAGCCCAGCCGAGTGCGCGGTTCAAAGTGGGAGCTCCCCAGCGTCCTTAGGATCTAGCTCTTAGAAGAGGCTTTCGACTAACGCCAGTTCCATCGGAAAAAACAGCATTTCCACCTCATTCCCAGGCGGATTTGTCCTCTCCCCTTGTAAGAAACGGGGGCGCCACCTTACAAAAAAGTTTCACGTGAAACTTTTTTGTAAGTTTTGGGTGCCCACCCGTCAAAATCTCGGCTAGGAGATAGGCTCAGCCCAAAAGACTCGCTTAGTCGCGCCATCCCCAGACGGCGCGTCCGAGCTCGGGCGCCATAATCCAGCGAGAACCAATGCCGAAGCGGACGGATATTTCCACCATCCTCATCATCGGGGCGGGGCCGATCATCATCGGCCAGGCGTGCGAATTCGACTATTCGGGCACGCAGGCCTGCAAGGCCTTGCGGGAAGAGGGTTATCGCATCGTCCTCGTCAATTCCAACCCGGCGACGATCATGACCGACCCCGACATGGCCGACCGCACCTATGTCGAGCCGATCACGGCGGAGATCGTCGCCAAAATCATTGCCAAGGAGCGCCACGCCGCGGCGGGCGGCTTCGCGCTTCTGCCGACGATGGGCGGCCAGACGGGGCTCAACTGCGCGCTGTCGTTGAAAAAAATGGGAGTGCTCGAAAAATACGATATCGAGATGATCGGCGCGACGGCAAAGGCGATCGATAAAGCGGAGGACCGCAAACTTTTCCGCGAGGCGATGGCTCGCATTGGCCTTGAAACACCGCGCTCGCATCAGATCAAGACGCTGCCCCAGGCGCTGGCGGCGCTCGACGACATCGGCCTGCCGGCGATCGTGCGGCCCTCTTTCACCATGGGCGGCACGGGCGGTGGCGTCGCCTACAACAAGGCCGAGTTCATCGAGATCATCGAGCGCGGCATCGATGCCTCGCCGACCAGCGAGGTTCTCGTCGAGGAAAGCGTGCTCGGCTGGAAAGAATATGAGATGGAGGTCGTGCGCGATAAGGCCGATAATTGCATCATCGTCTGCTCGATCGAGAACATCGACCCGATGGGTGTGCACACGGGCGACTCGATCACCGTCGCGCCGGCGCTGACGCTGACCGATAAAGAATATCAGACGATGCGGGATGCATCGATCGCCGTGTTGCGCGAGATCGGCGTCGAGACCGGCGGCTCCAATGTGCAATTCGCGGTCGATCCGAAGGACGGCCGCATGGTCGTCATTGAGATGAACCCGCGCGTCTCGCGCTCCTCGGCGCTGGCTTCCAAGGCGACGGGGTTTCCGATCGCCAAAGTGGCGGCGCGGCTGGCCGTCGGCTTCACACTCGATGAGATTGCCAATGATATTACGGGCGGGGCGACCCCCGCCTCTTTTGAGCCATCCATCGATTACGTGGTTACAAAGATCCCGCGCTTTGCCTTCGAGAAATTTCCCGGCGCCGATCCGACGCTGACGACCGCGATGAAGTCGGTCGGTGAAGCCATGGCGATCGGCCGCACCTTCGCCGAAAGTTTGCAGAAAGCGCTACGCTCGCTCGACATCGGCCTCTCCGGCCTCGATGAAATCGAAATCGAGGGGCTCGGCCTCGGCGACGATATGAACGTGCTGCGGGCCGCCTTGGGCCGCCCGACCCCCGACCGGCTGCTCATCGTCGCGCAGGCGATGCGGCACGGCATGCCGGCGGATGAAATTCACGAGGCCTGCGGGATCGATCCTTGGTTTATCGCGCGGATTGCCGAGATCTTGGGGCTAGAAGCCAGGGTGCGGGCGCATGGCCTGCCGGAGGACGCCGGGAATCTCCGCATGCTTAAGGGCGCCGGATTCTCCGACTCGCGCCTTGGCAATCTTGCCCGCCTGCCCGAGGCACGCGTGGCGGGCTTGCGCAAGAAACTCAACGTGCGGCCAGTCTATAAGCGGATCGACACCTGCGCGGCGGAGTTCGCCTCGCCAACGGCCTATATGTATTCGACATATGCGCCGCCCTTTGCCGGTGCGCCGGTTTGCGAAGCAAAGCCAACGGCCCGGAAAAAAATCGCCGTACTCGGCGGCGGCCCGAACCGGATCGGGCAAGGGATCGAATTCGACTACTGCTGCTGCCACGCGAGCTTTGCGCTCCGCGAGGCGGGCTTCGAGACGATCATGATCAACTGCAATCCGGAGACCGTTTCGACCGACTACGACACATCCGACCGGCTCTATTTCGAGCCGCTGACCGCCGAGGATGTTTTGGAAATTTTCGCCAAGGAGTGCGAGGCCGGCGAACTCACGGGCGCCATCGTGCAATTCGGCGGCCAGACGCCGCTAAAACTGGCGCATGCGCTGCAAGAGGCGCGGATTCCGATTCTAGGTACATCCGTCGATTCGATCGACCTTGCCGAGGACCGCGACAGATTCAAGCGCCTTCTCGACAAGATCGGTTTGAAGCAACCGATGAATGGCATCGCCTATTCGGTTGAACAATCGCGCCTCGTCGCCGCCGACCTCGGCCTGCCGCTTGTCGTGCGTCCCTCTTATGTGCTTGGCGGGCGCGCGATGGCGATTATCTTCGATAAGACAGCCTTTGATGATTATCTCCTCGGCACGCTGCCGGGGCTCGTCCCCTCCGAGATCAAGGCGCGCTATCCAAACGACAAGACGGGCCAAATCAACACGGTTCTTGGCAAAAATCCGCTGCTCTTCGACCGCTATCTTTCCGACGCCATCGAGATCGACGTTGATGCGCTCTCGGATGGCAAGGATGTCTTCATCTGCGGGGTGATGGAGCACATCGAGGAGGCCGGCATCCATTCGGGCGATAGCGCTTGCTCCTTGCCGCCCCGCTCGCTGCCGCCCGAACACATCGCCGAGCTTAAGCGGCAGACGAAAAGCCTTGCCTTGGCCCTTGGCGTGGGCGGCTTGATGAATGTGCAATATGCGATCAAGGAGGGCGAGATCTACGTCCTCGAAGTCAATCCCCGGGCGGCGCGGACCGTGCCCTTCGTCGCCAAGGTGATCGGGCTCCCTATCGCCAAGATTGCCGCAAGAATCATGGCCGGTGAAAATCTCGCCGATTTCGGGCTTAAGCGCCGCGTTTACGACCATGTCGGTGTCAAGGAGTCCGTTTTTCCTTTCGCCCGGTTTCCCGGCGTCGATACGGTGCTCGGGCCGGAGATGCGCTCAACCGGCGAAGTCATGGGGCTCGACCGCTCCTTCCCCCTCGCCTTCGCCAAAAGCCAGCTTGGAGCCGGCGCGAAAGTGCCGCGAGCAGGCACCGTCTTTGTCTCCGTGCGCGATGCCGATAAGCCGCGGGTTCTCGAAACGACTCGCCTCTTGGCGGCGCTCGGGTTCAAGATCGCCGGCACCGGGGGAACCGCCCGCTATCTTCAAGGGAAGGGCGTCAAGGCGCAGCGCGTCAATAAAGTCTCCGAAGGCCGCCCGCATGTGGTTGACCTGATTAAGAACGGTAATATTCAACTCGTTCTCAACACGACCGAGGGCGCACAGGCGCTTGCCGACTCACGCTCCTTGCGCCGCGCTGCGCTTCTGCATAAGGTGCCCTATTACACCACTCTCGCTGGCGCGATTGCCGCGGCGCAGGGGATACGAGCTTATCTCGCGGGAGATCTGGAGGTACGGGCCTTGCAGGATTATTTTGGTTAAGTGCTCGCACTGCCATGGCCGGCCAAAACAGCTGGGAGAATGGCTTAGCTCACGATAAGTTAAAGATAGTTGGGCAAAGCAATTAGTGGGAAGAACCATGAAAAGAAATTTTTTAACCGTAAAGCCGGGCATCGCCCGCGACCCTTAGGACAGCCCGTCCTGTAAGTTCGAGCGGCAACTACCGCTTGCGGCCTATCGCGCGAAGGTGTCTGTTACTATCTATTAGCATATGGTTGAGGTTTAGCGGGACTTCGCAAAAGCGAAAGGCTCGCGCGAAATATTATTTACGGTGCTCCCGGCGGCGCCGCAAAAGGGTAGGTCAGGCAGCGTTTAAGAAGGGCTACAACGAAAGAGAATGATGATGGAGAAATTTCCCATGACGGCGGCTGGCTATTCCGCTTTGGAAGAGGAGCTGAAAAGGCGCCAGCAGATCGAACGCCCGCGCATCATCCAGGCGATTGCGGAAGCGCGCACGCATGGCGATCTTTCGGAGAATGCCGAGTATCACTCCGCCAAGGAAGCGCAAGCGATGAATGAGATGCGCATCGCCGAGCTTGAAGATAAGCTATCGCGCGCCGAGGTGATCGACGTCTCCAAACTCTCTGGCAGCACTATTAAATTCGGCGCGACCGTGACGCTCGTCGACGAGGATACGGAGGAAGAAAAAATCTACCAGATCGTCGGCGAGAGCGAGGCTGACGTCAAGGCCGGCCGCGTCTCCATCACCTCGCCCACGGCGCGCGCCTTGATCGGCAAGAAGACGGGCGACTCGGTCGAGGTCAATACGCCGGGCGGCGGCAAGAGTTACGAGATCGTCAACGTGGCGTTTCAAGTGTGACTTAAATAGCAGAAGCAAAGCTTGCCGCCGCGAACGGGGCTTATAAGACAATCATCGAAGCCAGTGGTCATAAAGTCGCGCTGCGAGGGATTGTTATGAAAAAAGTAGTGCCTTGTCCGAGTTGCGAATCCACCGATAATTCCCAGCCATGACGGTCGGCGATTGATTTGCAAATCGCCAGCCCAATCCCCGTGCCGGGGTAGCTGGATTTTGAATGAAGCCGCTTGAACGGCTCGAAAATCACGATTGCATATTGTGGCTCTATACCGATTCCATTGTCGGCGATGGCAATGCGCGCGGCATTTTTATCGATAAGCCGGGCGCTGATATGGACCTTCGCCGGCAAATCCGGCTTGCGGTATTTGATCGCGTTGGAAACGAGATTTTGAATGAGACGTTCGAACTGGATGCGATCCGCTCTGAACCCCAAGTGAGGGGCGTCCACGGTGATTTCGGAGCCAGTCTCGTTAATCGCCGCCGACAAAATATTAAGGGCGCATTCGATTTCCTCTCGCATGTCGAGGTCTTGCAATTGTTGCGGGTCATTGATCGTCCTGCAAAAAGCCAAAAGATCATCGACGAGCTGGCGCGCCCGGAGAGCAGATGCCTGAATAACGTTCGATGCGTGGACCACCTCCTCTACATTCGATGTGGCGAAGGCTTCTCTCTGCAATTTCGAGAATGATACGATCTTGCGCAGAGGCTCTTGTAAATCGTGCGCGGCGACAAAGGCAAATTGGGTGAGCCGTTCATTGGCGATGTACAAATATTGAACGGCATGAGCGAGAGCGATACCTTTGAAAAAAGCTCCGAAACTAAGCACCGCCCCAGCGAGGCTCGCGAGGGCCAATCCGAGCAGCCAATGGCGCGCGACGGCGGCGGTCTGCTCGCGAATTGCGAGCAGGCGGTCTTCTTCGCTTTCGAAATCCGCAATTTTGCCCCTGATGGTTTCCATCAGCGATAGGCCTTCGCCATTCTGGACGAGCGCCAGCGCATCTTGCCGGGATCCTCCCTCCCCAACCGAAATCACGTGCCCCATGAAGGCGAACTTCCGATCGACCAGCGGAGACAGCGCGTCGAGGCGAAGCTGCTGCGAGGGATTGTCGCTGGTCAGCGAGCGCAATTTTTTTAAGGCGCAATTAGCGTCTTCGCAAACGCCTTTGCTGCGCTCCCGATACTCTACCTTGCCTGTCAGAGAATAAGCCCATACGCCCTCTTCCGCGTCGACCAATGTTCTGACGAGCAGCGCCGCTTCGTCTTTCACTTCATAGGTATGCGCAACCCAGCGCTCGGCCTCCGGGGCGCTAATACTCGCGAAGATTGCGGCCGCCGCCGCCAGAATGAGCAGCGTACCGCTCCCAATGGCTTGAGTGACCGCCCTGCGCGGTAGCCGCAGCCCCTCGACCTGCGGGAAAGAGAAGAGGTGGCGAATCGCCGCCGCCGCCGCCTCGATGGGGCGAAACCGATGATCGCTCTTTCGGGCAAAACTCATTCGTAACCTTTAATTATGGCACGCGTTCGTGACCTCCTGTTGACGCGATTTCGAGCGCCGATTTCTAAGGAACGCGCTGCGATGATGGGGTGTTTCTCCTTTCCATCCCTCACCGCGCGGCTCAAGAGGGCACGGGAATTGTGATGAAAAAGGTAGCGCCTTGCCCGAGCTGAGAATCCACCGATAAGTCCCAGCCATGACGGTCGGCGATCGATTTGCAAATCGCCAGCCCAATTCCCGTGCCGGGGTAGTGGGCTCTTGAATGAAGCCGCTTGAACGGCTCGAAAATCGTCGTTGCGTATTTTGGTTCAATACCGATGCCATTATCGGCAATGGCGATGCGCACGCTATTTTCATCAAAAAATTTGGCGGTGATATGAATCTTCGCGGACTGGCCCGGCTTGCGGTATTTGATCGCGTTGGAGACGATATTCTGCATCAGACGGTCGAACTGAATGCGATCCGCTCTGAACCGCAGGTGAGGGGCGTCTGCGGTGATTTGAGACCCGGTCTCGTTGATCATCTCGGACAGATCGTTAAGGGCGCATTTGATTTCCTCTCGCATGTCAAGGTCTTCCAAATGTTGGGCGTCGTTGATCGTCCTCGAATAGGCGAGGAGGTCATCGACGAGTTGGCGCGCTCGCAAGGAGGATGCCTGAATAACGTTTATGGCGTGGATCATCTCTGCTTCATTCGATGCGGCATTGGCTTCTCTCAGCAGATCCGAGAACGCCGCGACCTTGCGCAACGGTTCTTGCAAATCGTGCGACGCGACGAAGGCGAATTGGGCGAGCCGTTCGTTGGCGCGTTCCAGCTCGGAGGCATGTTGCCTGAGCGACGCTTCGGCGTCGCGCCGCGCCGTAATGTCGATAATCGTCGCGAGCACGGAAGTTCCGTGCTCCGTCACGATGGGCGTGAGACCGATTTCGACCGGGAACTCGCTGCCGTCGCGCCGCGTGGCCTTCAAATCCCGTCCGATGCCCATCTCTCGTTTGCTTGGGTTTGCGAAAAAGCTCTGACGCAGGGACCCGTGAGTATGGCGCACCGCCTGAGGAACTAAAATATCTATCGACTTGCCAATCAGGTCGGCCGTGACATAACCAAACATGCGCTCGGTTTCGGCGTTGGCGAATTGAATCAGGCCCTCCGCGTCCGCCACGATCGCCGCGGCGGGTGACGCCTCGACGGCGAGACGAAACCGTTCCAACTCGAAAGCGCGTTGCCGGAGCGCGTTTTCAGCGTCGAGCCGTGCTGTAATGTCGACAATCGTCGCGAGCACTGAAGTTCCGTGCTCCGTCGTGATTGGCGCGAGACCGATCTCGACCGGGAACTCGCTGCCGTCGCGCCGCGTGGCCTTCAAATCCCGTCCGATGCCCATCCTTCGTTTGCTTGGGTTTGCCATAAAACTTTGGCGCAGGGACGCGTGACTTCGGCGCGCGGCCTCGGGGACTAATATATCTATTGACTTGCCGACCAGTTCGCTTGCGTCATAACCGAACATATGCTCAACTTCGGCGTTGGCGAATTGAATCAGACCGTCGGCGTCGGTCACGATCATCGCCGCGGACGCCGCCTCGACGGCCAAACGGAACCGGTCTTCACTCTTTCGTACAAAACTCATTCGTGACCTCTTATTATCGCACCCCTTGGGGGCCTCTTGTTGTGGTGATTTCGCACCTTATTTCTCCGGTCAAATATCAATTTCAATATGCGCCGTGGCGGGTTACGCTGACGCGAGGGAGTAAATTACATGGGGTCAGTCCTCACCAAACCAAGGCACGCCGAAACAAAACCGCGCCGCGTCCTGATTATCGAGGATGATGAGGATGACGTCTTTCTATTGAAGCGGGCGTTTAAACGCATGTGCGACGATCTCGGATGCGATATCGAATGTGACGAGGTCGGCAATGGGCTCGAAGCGCTGGTCTGGGTGACAAGGCATGATCTCACAAACAGACTGCCGGACGCGCTTATACTCGATTTGAATATGCCGCGCCTCGACGGCATTGCGTTTTTGAAATCCTTGCGTCAAACTTTGTTGCTAAGAGAACTACCGGTCTTCGTGCTGACCACCACGACCGCCGCCTCGATTCACGAGAGGGCGATGGAAGCCGGAGCTAACCGGGTCTATGAAAAACAAATGACCCTGCCGCCCTGGCTACAATCGTAAAAGAAATTGCAGAGGAGACCTGGAGCGGCTCTCAACTATAAATTGTCCTTGAGGGTGACCTGGCGACACCCGTTCGCGAGGCCTGGATCGGGGTCACGTGAATCGAACCCGTAACTGGGGTAAAGCAGACTCGGGAGCGCGGCATGGTTTTGGAAATCAATCCACTCATTGCCATGGGTGTCCTTGCCTCGACGGCCGCGACGGACTCCGCCTATGTCTTCTTCAATTCCGCGGTGAGCAAGCACCGGCGGGTCGCGGCGGCCAATTGGAGCGCCATTTGGTACCTGCTGTCGGCCTTCGCGGTCATCAGCTATACGGAAAACGCGCTTTACGTCTTGTTTGCGGCGGCAGGCTCGTGGCTTGGCGCTTTCTCTTCGGTGACTTTCATCCGCCGCGGCGCAGAACCCCGCCAACACGGACCGCTGGGCCCCGCCTAAGTCCATTGATACTTATAGCTGTGCCAGCAAGGTCTCGGCGCTCGAAGCATCAACTTTGCCGGCCGCCGTCTCGATGTTGAGTTTCCGCACAATGCCATCATCGACCAGCATGGCGTAACGCTGAGATCTGACGCCGAGCCCTCGCGCCGTCAAATCGAGCGTAAGTCCCAAGGCCCGCGCGAAGTCGCCATTCCCATCTGCGAGGAAAATCATCTTTCCCCCGGCTCCGGCGTGTTTCGCCCAGGCATCCATGACGAAGACATCGTTTACGCTCGTCACCGCCACGGTATCGATACCATGGCTTTTGAATTGGTCGACGTGATCGACAAAACCTGGCAAGTGATTTTGGTCGCAGATGGGCGTGAAAGCGCCGACCACCCCGATGACCACGACTTTGTGCCCGCCGAAGATTTGGTCCGCGGTGCGTACCTCCGGGCCGCTTTGCGTCATCACGGTAAAGTTCGCTTCTGGGATAGGATCCCCCGGTTGAATGGGCATTTTTCTCCTCCCGCCACTTGAACATCGGGCTATCGGTTGCGCCTTTACCCGCGCGCCTTCACTTAGCTGAAGCATCCGCGAGGTCAACGGCGAACTCGTAGTTCCCCTGAGCGCCTATGAGCGTCAGGGTGGCTGGGATGCTGCCTTTCCCATCTGTTTCTGGATGCTCGACCGCCAAGATTAGAAACTCCTCGGGACCCGTTTTTTTCGTCTCGAAATACCAGCCGCTCGAGCCTTCGACGAAAATGTCTTCGATGGCCTTTTGGCTCGATAGGCGCCAGGTTGGCACGGCGGCGGAAGCATCCCGGGTGAGCGTGACGGGGGCATCCCGCGCCGGTAAAGGCGCCGGCACTGCTGCTTCGGCGCTGGCGATTTCGCCCGCTTCTGGGAGGCCAGCCGCTGCTTTAGGATCGAGCGTAAGCTTGACTTCTGTATGCTGTGGAAGACATATTTTCGCGCAAACCGCGTAGGATAATTTCAAATCGACAAGCACCGGGGAAGCGGCGTCTTTGGGTGTGACATGGAGTGGAAAAACAACGCCTTCGCGATAGCCAAACGCCTCTCCGCCGTCGCCTTCCTCGATGCGAGACGGTCCGGGGTAGAGGACTTTCAACTCGGCGATATTCGACGATGCGTCAAACGAAAAAACTGGAGGAGCACCGGCGCTGCCTGGCGTGCGCCAATAGGTCAGGGAACCTGGGGCAAGGCGAAGTTCGACGCCGGCCCGGTAGAAAGGATCGGGCGGTCCGCCGGCGGCAATCAACCGCGCCGAGGATTTAAACCCTTCGGGCCATGCGCTCGCGGCGGGATCACAGTATACTTCTCCGGTTTGAAAAAATAAGGAGAAGCTCGCATATGCAGCAAGGCAAGCGGTCTTCAAAGCCAGAGCGCGAAACTGGAAAGGAATTTGCACAGGGGTGCCAGAGGGAAGAATTCGTTGCGGTTGCGAGTTAAATTATTGGGCATTCCAAAAAGCCGCAACCGGATTGTTCGACTTTTGATTATAGCGACGAGGCGCGCATGGGATCGACAAAAAATAACGAATCCCTTTGGAAAGATGGAAAAGGATTTCTTGGGGGCCAACTGCTAATTGCCATGCCGGGGATGGCGGATACCAGATTTGCCCGAGCGGTTATCTATGTTTGCGCCCATTCCGAGGAAGGCGCCATGGGAATCGTTGTTAACCGCGCGGCCGAAAAAGTCGACTTCGCGCAACTTCTTGTCCAGCTCAAGGTAATTGGCCCGGATGAAGCCATCCGGCTGCCTCCCGAGGCGAGTTCGATACTTATTTTGAATGGAGGACCGGTCGACACCAGCCGCGGTTTTGTCCTTCATTCAAATGATTTTTCCATAGACAACTCGACGTTGCCTATTGGCGGCGGCGTTTCGCTCACGGCGACGGTCGATATTTTACGCGCGATCGCCGACGGATCCGGTCCCGATCAGGCGTTACTTGCCCTAGGTTATGCGGGATGGTCGCCCGGCCAGCTGGAAACGGAGATCCAGCACAACGGCTGGCTCAATTGCCCGGCGGATGCATCACTGATTTTTGATCCTATCTTAAGTTCGAAATACGAGCGCGCGCTACGCAAGGCCGGAATTAGCCTTGGGCATCTCTCATCGGAGGCCGGGCACGCGTGAGAAAGCTTTTGCAGCCGGCGGCCTAAGAGTTGCTTGGTGCGCCTCCCATCTTCGCGACGAACGAATCGCGGGCGAGCAGCGCGACTTCTTCGAGAGTTCCCGGCTCTTCAAACAGATGGGCGGCGCCCTCCACAACGCGCACCGCGACTTCGACGGTCATTGGCGCCGCCGCCTGGTTGAGGGCCAGGACTTCGCGTCGCAGCTGCCCAAGATCAGCAAGGTTGGCGCCTTGACATGTGCCAAAAACTCGGGTCCGGGCGGCCGATGGCCCGCTCCGCAATAGCAAAAACCAATAACCGCGCCCAGCGATGGGAGGGCAGCTCGAAACGGCAGCGGCAAAATTGGAAAAATTGTCGTTATTTTCCCTTGCCTGAGGAGGTAAAGAGGCGCATCCTTGCGGCAAATTGACGCTAATTTCGGCTGAATTTTTGGATCGGCTGGGCGTCAGCTCGATCTGCGCAGCCGGGTGATATGGGAGGCCGGCATGACCGTTGCGCGAATCCTCGCATCCAAGGGAAAGGATGTTTTCACGATCGGGCCCTCTTGCGCGCTCAGCGAGGCAATCGGTCAGCTCAGGGCCCGCAATATTGGGGCCGCCGTCGTCACCGATGCGCGTGGCGTCGTGCTCGGAATCCTATCGGAACGCGACATTCTTCATGCCCTCGCCCAAAACGGAGCCATGGCCCTTGACGATAGCGTTTCCAGACACATGAAAGAGCCCGTCGAGATACACGCGGGTGAGTGCATCGAAAAAGCCATGGAAAAAATGACGGTGCGCCGCTGCCGGCATCTCCCCGTGATGGCGGAGGATAAGCTTGCCGGCATTGTCTCGATCGGCGATGTTGTCAAATATCGCCTGGAGCAATTGGAGCATGAGCACCAGGCGATGCGGGAGTATATTGCGACCGCCTAACCGGCAAAGCTCGAAATTCAAGCCCCGGTTGAAGCTTGGACGTGAGCCGGAGCAATGTCTGACGGGATTTCCAAGAATCCGCTCAGGATCTCCGGCATGGCCCGGCGCGTTGCCTCCCGGCCAATCGAGATCAGCTCCTCTGCGCGATGAAAGTCGAAAAGACCGATTTTCCCGAGCCGCGCGTTGATGAGAACGTCGGGGGGATCGCCGGCAAGGCGCGAGCGGGAAATGCGCCCTTGAGCGATATTGAACGCATCCATCATGGCGTTTGCAATACCAGGCGCGCCATCCTCCCGTTTGCCAAATAACCGGCGAAGGTTGCCGCCCATGCCGCCGAAGATACGAGCGCTCAAGGAGCGCACGGGATCGCTGCCGCCACGGCTCATGTCTTGCAATGTCGGCTCAATTGACAAAGGGTCGTGGAACACTGTTCCGCGATAGGTGGTATCGCTGACAAGATTCACCGCGATGACGACTTCCGCGCCAAGCACGCGGCAGAGAGTGACGGGTATCGGATTGACAAGCGCGCCGTCGAAAAGCCAGCGGCCGTTGATCTTCACCGGTTCGAAAATGCCTGGCAGGGCATAGGACGCGCGGATGGCGTCGGTAACGCTGCCCTTCGTCAGCCAGATCTCGTGTCCGGTGGCGTATTCCGTGGCGACCGTTGCGAAGGCCTTCTCGAGATTTTCGAAGGTGCGGCCAGCGAACTCCTTTTCAAGCTCACGCCTGAGTTTATCGCCGGCAAGGAAGCTCACGCCCGAAAAAGACACGTCCATCATGCCAAGAACGCGCTTTTTTGTGAGGCTGAGCGCGAAACGCTCCATCTCCTTTAATTTGCCGGCGGCATAGGCGCCGCCGACGACCGCGCCGATTGAAGTGCCCGCGATGACGTCCGGGTAAATCCCCTGCGCTTCAAGCTCGCGCAAAACGCCGATGTGGGACCAGCCCCTGGCCGCGCCCGCCCCGAGGGCAACCCCAATCTTCGGCCGGCGAAATGTCGAGAGAGCCATTCGGTCGAGGCGCCGGACATCGCCAGCGCCACTGAAATTATCGCGAAAAAGCGGTGGCAGCCTATTCAATTGTTCCGTCCTTAGATGTGTGTTTCGGGCAAAATGCCTGCGCTTCGGCGTCCCTTGTAAGTCCTTGACGTTGGTCATAATCATTGGAGCTGCCTTATTGATCTCATGCTTTGGTTGTAAAATTCATAAGATAAACTTTAAGTTCAGCTCGGCTCTTCACTAAACCGCGAGGCTTACCTGAAGCCGAAATTGCCAATTTTTCAATGCCATAGGCGAGACAAAGTTCTGCTGCGACGCATCAAACAAACACCAGTGACAGCGCGCCTTTGTCCAATTTGACCTTGCGGTAGAAGCAGGAGCGGCGGCCGGTATGGCAAGCGCAGCCATCGCCGCCGGCCTCCACGAAAAGCAACAATGCATCCTGATCGCAGTCGGTTCTCATCTCGATGACTTTTTGGATTTGGCCCGATGTCTCGCCTTTCTTCCAAAGGGCCTGGCGCGAGCGGGACCAATAATGCGCAATCCCTGTCTCCAACGTCAGCCGCACCGACGCGGCGTTCATATGCGCAAGCATCAAGACTTGCCCATCGCGAGCATCGACCGTCACGCAGGCAATGAGCCCATCGGCCCCATACTTTGGGGCAAAAATGGTGCCTTCTTCGCTGCCCGCGAGGCTTGGTTTGATGAGCGCGGAAGTCATTATAGCTCGTCCAAGGTTCTGCGTTTCGGCGGCGCGGGTCACTTGCGGTGCAACAGCCCCAAAAAGCGGGACTGTTCGGCAGGATCGTCGCGGAAAGCGCCCGTAAACTGGGTCGTCACGGTTTCCGATCCATATTTACGAACTCCTCGCATTGACATGCATAGATGCTGAGCCTCGAGCATCACCGCGCACCCCCGGGGGCGCAGATGCTTCTCGATCGCGCCAACGATCTGCGCCGTCAGCGCTTCCTGGGTCTGCAGCCGCTTGGCAAAAATATCAACGAGCCGGGCGAGTTTCGAAAGCCCGACAACACCAACCTCGGAAGGGTAGTAGGCAACGTGGGCCATGCCGAAGAACGGCACCATATGGTGCTCGCAATGGGAGGAAAAAGGGATGTCGCGAACGAGCACGAGATCATCATAGCTGTGGACTTCCTCAAACACGCGCGAGAGAGCACTGGCTCCGTCATCCCGGTACCCAGAAAAAAATTCTTCGAAAGCCCTGACGACGCGCTTTGGCGTATCTTTCAGGCCTTCGCGGGAAGGGTCATCGCCAGTCCAGCGCAACAGCACCCGTACCGCCGCTTCCGCTTCCTCGCGGGTGGGGCGGCAAGGCGGCGAATCGCAGGGTTGGGGTAGTGGGCGTTCAAGTAAGGACTTAACCACGTCATCCATGTGGTGCCTCCGTGAGTTTGAATGAGCGTCGCTGGCCTTGCCCTTTTGGGGGCACCGGACGGACGGTTGCCCGGGGAGTTTCGCCTAGAAATTTGCCAGATCTCGTTCGCCAAACCCTAGCTTCCTATATAGGATGCGAATGCTCGCGTCATCAGATCCTTCGACGAAGCAAAACCTATGGTTGCCGACATCTACAACTCACGTATTCTTGATTTGGCCGGCAATATTTCGCGCCAAGGGCGCCTCTGTGCGCCGCAAGCGACAGCGCGGGCGCATTCCAAGCTTTGCGGTTCCACCGTCATCGTCGACTTGGTGATGGCGGACGGTATCGTCGTCGATTTCGCGCATGAGGTCAGGGCGTGCGCTTTGGGCCAAGCGGCGGCGGCGATCATGGCCCGCCATGTCGTCGGCTCTAGCGCCGACGAATTGCGCTCCTTGCGTGTTAAAGTGCGCGCAATGTTGAAGGAAAACGGCCCGCCTCCCGAGGGAAAATGGGGGGAGATTGCCGTGCTTGAGGCTGTGCGTGACTACAAAGCCCGGCACGCGTCGACCCTATTGACGTTCGACGCGACGGTCGATTGCGTGGATCAGATTGAAGCTACAGCTGGCCAAGCCGCCAGCCAGGCGGCTTACGCCGAGGCGCAAGCGCGGCCTTAGAGCGCATTGCGCAAAAGTTGACAGACTTTTGCGATCAGAATGCGCTCCAATTTTTGTTTTGGCGCGATTTCTCGTCGCGCGCATGGATCACGCGAGCGGAAAGCGCGCTAGAACCAATTGAAGTTGAATGTGTAAGCGAGGACGGCGCCGGCCGAAAACTCGATAAGCGAGCCGACGCGGTTGGGAATGGGGCTGCCTCCCGCGCTGCCAACGAAGCGGCTGGCGGTGCCAAAGGCTGTCACGCTCCACTCTGGCGAAAATTGATATTTGATTGAACCTGCTCCGCCCACCGAAACCAACCCGCCAACCGCCTGGTAGGGGTAAAGATTGGGATTGAGGAAGGCTTCGAACGGGCTGACGGAGAAGTACGCACCCACGAACTGATCGTCGCCCAGCCGGAACCTCGGTCCAATGGCGGCGGTGAAGGCATCGTAGCGCCCAACGAGGTCGAGCTCGACATTGCCGTCGAAGCCTTGAGCGCCGCTGACGCCCTGGCGCGCCTCTAGGCGCGCGCGAAAGAAGCTCGTTGGCCAAAGCTCGAGAAAGCCGCCGAGCTCTGCCGTAAAGCCAATGTTGTGGAGGCCGTAAAAGCTATCATTGTTTCCGAGGACGCCGAAGCCGCCGCTCAAAGTGCGCTGGGAGATGAAGCGGGCGACTGGGCCAGCCTTGATCCAGGGAAGATCGAGCAGTGCAATGCCAAAGCCATCGTCTGGGGAAATGAAAGGTTCCGGTTCGCCTGGCCGGTGGTAGGCAAGGTAACCCGTCGGCCAAATCGATACGCTTTTGGCACCAGGGAACGAAGTAAAGAAATCAGGTCCGAGTCCGACCGTGACGACCCAGCCGGGAGAAGGTGCCGGGGCGAGAGGCGTCAAATCGGCGGCATTTGCGCAAGCCGCGATCAATGTGATGGCGCTCGCAGAAAAAAAACGTTGTTTAAAAGACATGTGGCCACCCCTTGTCTTGAACGCGTAAAATGGCCCGCATTATGGGGGGTTGGTGGCCCACCCGCCAGTGTATATCTGCAACAGTCAGCCGCAAATTCTTGCAACCTTGGCAATGGAAATCTTGTCGCGCAGCGGACGCTTTGCCGCACATTTGCTCATTCGTGCTTATCAGCTCACCTTATCGAGCCTCGTCGGCTGTCATTGCCGTCATTTGCCGACATGCTCGTCCTATATGGACGAGGCGATTGCGCGCCATGGCCTGTGGGCTGGCGGCATTTTGGGAATCGCCCGGTTTTTGCGATGCAATCCGTGGGGCACGGAGGGTTTCGATCCAGTGCCGGAGAGCTTGCCAGCTGGCGCGCGCTGGTGGCGGCCCTGGTCTTTTTTGAGCCGTGCCACCGGCAAGGAAGGATCAAGGCGGCTCCGGCCCTACGTCCCGTAGTTTGCCTTCAGATAATCGGCGATCACCTTGGCATCCGCGTCATCGATGGGAGCTCCCATGGCGCGGATCATCTTCGTCACCTCCGCATCCCATTTCTCAGGGGTAAGAAATGGCGAGTTCATTGGGATATAGTCGAGGCTGTGGCACGCGGCGCAATTTACCTCGACTTTCTCGACGCCCGGGGCCCTTTTGAGCTCGACTTGCTTTTCCGCCGCGAAGGCTGGCGTCGCGGCGAGCGCGGCGAAGAGCGTTAGCGTTAGATTACGCATGCGTTTCCTCAAGATACTTCTAGGGTGATGCTGTGCATCACGTTGTGATTGTAGCCAGGAGGGTTTTGAATGAGGTCCGCGGGTTGCGTCTGGCCAATCTTGTTGGTTGTCCGTGCGATAACCGTGTGCTTCCCCTCGGCTGTTGGCACAAAGGAATAATTAAACATCCGGAATGCGAAACGCCCGAGATCCTCGCCAAGCTTCGCGTCGCGCCAGCTCTCGCCACCATCGACCGATACTTCAACGGATTGGATGCCGTAGCCGCCGTCCCAGGCAATCCCCGCGATCGTCGCCGGTGTGCTGATACGCAAACGGCCGCCGCTAGATACGCTGGTGATCAGCGAATTGACCATAACCTCGGTGATCGGCGTATTGACCGCTGTTTCCTGCGAGACAAAGCGCGAAACAACCGGGAATTTGCCAAGCGGGAGACGATACGCCTGACTCATCCAAAAGCCGCTTTCGGGTTTCGTCACCGCCTTAATAGAGGTTAGGTGCTTCATCCAATAGGTGCCGGTCCACCCCGGAACGACGAGCCTCGCCGGAAACCCATTGAAATGCGGCAATGGTTCACCGTTCATCTCATAGGCAACGAGGGTTGTCTCCTCCAGCGCCTTCCAAACGGGAATGCTTTTGATGAAATCGGGTGTCTTGTCGACCACGGGTTCGTCCGCGCCATCGAAGACGACTTCAATAGCTTCCTTTTTCAAGCCAGCTTTTTCGAGAATGTCTTTTAAGCGTGCCCCTTTCCAGCGGGCGCAACCCATGGCGCCATATCCCCATTGGACGCCGGGGACATGCGGTTGAAAAAGGCCACGCCGATTGCCGGAGCATTGATTGACCGCGACGACTTCCGCTTGTGGAAGGGCGCGGAGACCGTCGAGATCTAGTTCTACTAGGCCGTTGGCGCCTTCGCCGCCAATCGTCAGCCGCCAGGTCTTGGCATCGACATCGGGGATATTCGCTAAGTGGTAGCGCACGAAGAAAGCGTCATTTGGGGTAATCGCGGTTCGGAAATACTCTAAGGGCGTTTCGTAATTGGGTGGGCGGGAGCTTAATCTGATCAGCGGCTTTTTTCCCGGCAGGCTATCTAAAGCCGCTTGTGCCCTTGTTCCGGCGGGAAGCAGCGGGGACAAGTCAAGGGAGGGGGCGTTCGGCGTGGAGCGCGCTCGCGCAGCAGCCAAAAGACCCGATCCCGCTAGGGCCGCGCCATTCCCGGCGCCTTTGAGCAGAGTTCTCCTTGTGATCAAATTTTCTCCTCCCTAGATCTACCAAACATCAACTCTTTAGCCATTCGTTTGAATATCACGGCGAAGCTTGGCTTTTTTTATTGAAACGAAAAATTTGTAGAGTTAGAGATTATCGCCCATTTGGATGAGATTTGGTAATTATAAGGCATCCGGCTCGCTGGGGAAACTGGGCCTCTGCTTGAAATGGCGTTAATTTTGCGTAGGCGAAGGTTCATAAAAAGTTTTTGATTATTCATGCGGGAGGTCCCTGTGTGGAACCTGCTAAGGCAGCTTGTTCAAACGGACGAGTGTTCTTTCCGATGGAACCCAAAAAAAGACCGTGTCCTGGTCCGGCATCCGGCCAATTTTGAGGAACCATCGAGGGAGCGGCCGCCTGAACGCGCGCCCGATAGGCAAGGATCATGTGAGACATTTGCTCCGGCGAGCGGCGGCTTACATCCATTCAGAGCCAATCGCGGCGTTCTAGGGGCCATTAAACATCACCCACTGATAACGGCTGCCCTCACCGCCGCCGCGCTGACGCTTTGTCGGGGCGCCGAGGCCACGCCGGCGGTCGCCAACGGCACGAATATCGGCGCCGACCTCCGCGCGCTTTCTCTCTCCCCCTATAAGCATGCGAAAGCCGAGCTGTCTCATCAGAAAATTCCGGTGCTGCTGATAGGCCCAGCCACGCCCCGCAATATGGGGGAGGCGGCCCCGCTCGGAATTTCCATTCAAGATGCCGCCGACGGCACTCTTTTTTTGCAGATCAAAGGCTTTGCCTCAGGCACAAAGCTAAACGTCGGGTTTGCGCTGGGGAGTACCGATTGGGGTTTGTTTGCGCATGAATTGAAAAATGCCCAGGTTCAGCCGCCGCCAGATTTCGTTGGCACCATGGACCTCATAGTCGATCTCTACGCCGCGGACGCCAGCGCGGTCGACCATCGGTCCCTGCAGCTCACATGGGTTAGAGCCGGAACGGAGAACCGGCTCGAACCCCAAGCACGGGCCGGATCGGGAATGAAAATCCAAGAGCCGCCTCAAGAGCCGCCTCCGCCACGGACCGGGGCCCCAACAGAAAGCCAGGAGGCGCGGCGGGTTCAGCCAGAAACGAATGGCAATTCTCAATCACACGAAATCACCGGCCTTGTAAAACGCGGCGAAGATCTGATTTCGCGCGGCGATCTTGCCGCCGCCCGTCTCCTTCTGAGGCGCGCCGCTTTTGTTGGCGATGCCCATGCGGCCCTGCTGCTCGCAACCACTTACGATCCAGGGACCTTCGATAAACTGCACGTCCACGGGTTACTTCCGGATGTCGCGATGGCTCGGTATTGGTACAAGAAAGCCGAAGAGCTTGGATCACGGGAGGCTTTGCAAAGGCTCAACGCGTTAGCAACGCAACCACAATAAGGCGAAATCAAGCTTTATTACTCAATATCCATTTAACTCATTCATAAAACCAGAAAGCGGAACACTGTTATGAGCTACGGCAACCAGTATAAGAAAATGCTTTTGCTTTCATTGCTGCTTCTATCTTGGCCTTTCGATGCTTGCAGGGCCGCGCCGGAGGCTTCCTCTTATGAAGAAAAGCGAAAAGAAACAAACGACATCGCCGTCACAATCGTCGTGTCTGGTTTGGGTTGCACCTGCGCGCGTTTCGCCGACGACATGAAGAATGTTTTAAATGATCTGCAGCCGGGGGGGTTGCGTGTCTTGCCTGTATTGGGCGTTGGCGGGTTGCAAAATGTCGATGATATTTTATTTTTAAAAGGGATCGACATGGGCGTCGTCGACGAGGATAATCTCCGCCTCGTCAAGCAAAAAAACCCCAGCCTTTACGCGAACATCGAGCAGCGTATTCAGTATATCACGAAACTTTACAACTCAGAATTTCATGTTCTTGCACGGGATGAGATCAAAAGCTACGACGATCTGCGAGGTAAAAAAGTCAATTTCAATTTGAAGTCTAGCCAAACCGAAGCGACCGCGGAGGTGATTTTCAATGCTTTGCACATCGATGTCCAAAGAACGAATTTTGACAACGACGACGCAATCGAAAAATTAAAGAATGGCGAAATCGCCGCCCACATCGTGCTTTCGGGAGCGCCGCAAGCGGCGCTCGCCAAAGTGCGAAAGGAAGACGGGGTACACTTTCTATCTTTGGACGAAGAGAGCCTGCCCAAACACGACTTAAGCACCATCAATACGGCTTACCTTCCCGCCGAATTATCACATGAGCTTTACCCCAATCTCATTCCCGAGGGGACGACTGTTCCAACCATCGCCAACCGAGCGCTCCTCGTCGCCTATGCGTCGCCCGAGGGGTCTTTCCGCTATAATAAACTCGTGAAATTCGTTGACGAGTTTTTTGGAAAAATCGGTCAATTTCAGAGCAGAGCCCGCCATCCGAAATGGAAAGAGATCAATCTTTCCGCGGAAATTCCGGGCTGGACACGGTTTAAGCCAGCGGCCGATTGGCTTGCGGCGCATCAAAATTTGGCATCCGCGCGGGCGGATTCTTCTTCCGAGTTGCCCCCAGAACTCAAGCCCGCCTTCGAACGATTTATTGAAGATTATGCGGCATCGGCGCGTCATCGAAGTCTAACGACGAGCGAACGGGAAAAACTGTTTAGCCAATTCATGGGATATATGGAATCGCAAAAGGCAAACCAGCCGGCTCGGTGACAGCCTGGTTCTAGGAAGGCGTGATCCCCTGATCGGGCTAAGAAGCCAGGGCTCGTTAGTCAGCGGCCGCAACTATGGGTCGAATTTGCGGCTCGCACTAACCGCGAAGTACTGCCGGCGATGGAATTATCGGGCTGCGGACATCTTTATCCGATTTCAATCGATATATTAATTTATACCAATTGAATATATGCGCTATTATCAATGGTAATTTAATTCAATTCCTTGGCCTATAGCCTGGCAAAAGAATTCTGCTATGGTAGATTTAGTTTCCACGTGACATTGCAGTAGGTGCAAGGTTGGGAAATCTGCTGGAGCAAAAGTCTCCCCGCGAACCTCGAAAGAGTGGCAGCAGGGTAAAAGAACACGGTGAGGACTTATTCATCAAGTTTTCACCTTCGATCACCGCCGCAAACGAAGATCGAGTGCGTAGAGGACAGTTTTTTCGCGATGGTATTAAACCGCCAAAATCTTTACAGCCTCGACTAAGCGCAGGTGGCAACTCCGGGGCAATTCCAATTTTGCGCTGGACCGCGGCGGTCGGCGTGGCAATCGGCTTAAGTGCCCCAATCATTTGGATCTCGAAGGCAACCGAAACTGTTGGCGTGACCGAGGACGCGGCCAACCAAACCGCGTTGTCCCATTCCCCAGCCGAAAAAGCGCGGGCTGAGCTGCCGGATCGGCAAAACCCACAGCTCGTCGTCGCTCCCCCCGCGCCGAGGCGCGCGGGGGAACCCGCGCCGCTCGGAGTTTCGATCCAAGGCTCAGCCGATAACCTCTCGTTTTTAGAAGTCAAAGGACTTGCTCCAGGAACAAGATTATCCGTTGGCTTCGCCTTAGGCCCAGGCGAGTGGGGATTGTTCGCGAAGGAACTAAGGACCGCCATGGTCGAGCCCCCCGCGAGCTTCGCCGGAACTATGGATCTCACCGTTAGGCTCGATACCGTGGAGTCCATAGCAATCGATTACCGGACCCTGCGTCTTGAATGGGTGGGCCGCGGAGCTATCGCCGAACAAGGCCCGGGGGGAAGCGCACCGCCTGCTATAGCGAACGAAATTCCTCGATCCCAAGAGGCCGCGGCTAGCCCCAGCGAGGCCGCCAGCCCTCCGAGCCAACAAACCGCCGATATCGTGAAGCGCGCCAAGGAAGTGCTTTTGAGCGGCGATATTGAGACAGCGCGGCCGCTTCTGCGGCGCGCCGCCTTGGCTGGCGATGCCAGCGCGGCACTCGCGCTCGCGACCACCTACGACCCGATAGCTTTGGATCGGCTGCACGCGCATGGATTAGTCCCCGATGCCGCCATGGCGCGCTTCTGGTACGAGAAAGCTCAAGAGCTCGGTTCACGTGAGGCCTCGCAAAGACTCGAAACTCTGGCCATCGAGACGCGCTAACCACTCCGCGATACGTGCAAATCACGAAGAAAGCCGGCGAGGGGGAAGGGGATGAACATCAGTAAAAAACACGCCAAACACGCGTTCGTGCTTTTGCTAATGGTGGTGTTTTGGTCTCCCCGAGCTTTCGCAATTGAGAGTCAGGTTTTCCCTCAAGAAGTGAAGAGTGAGATGCTCCCCCATCCGGTGAAAAAAGCCGGCAGCGCGTCTCCCCCTTATCACGAGAAAAAAAAAGAAACGAATAACCTTTCCATCCTCACCATGGTGGTGTCAGGCTTAGGCTGCACCTGCGCCCGTTTTGGCGACGATATGCGCAATGTTCTCAATGATCTGCGGCCTGGCGGCCTCAGGATTCTACCGGTTTTGGGGAACGGCGGCCTGCAAAATGCCGATGATATCCTGTTTTTAAAAGGGATCGACATGGGCGTTGTCGAGGAAGATAATCTTCGCCTCATGAAGCAAAAAGATCCGCGCTTATATGCCGGTATAGAGAACCATATTCAATATATTACAAAACTCTACAATTCCGAATTTCACGTGCTGGCCAGGAACGACATAAAAAACTTCGACGATCTGCGCGGAAAAAAAGTCAACTTCAATCTCGCTAAGAGCCAGTCAGAAGCCACCGCCGAGGTTATTTTCGATGCCTTAAAAATCGAGGTGCAAAAAACGAATTTCGATAACGATCGCGCCATCGAAAAATTAAAAAATGGCGACATCGCCGCAATGATCATACTCTCCGGCGCGCCGCAAGCCGTGCTGGCCAAAGTAAAAAAGGAAGACGGCGCGCATTTCCTAGCCCTTGATCAAGAGAGCTTGCCTAACCACGATCTCAGCGCGATCGATGCGGCCTACCTCCCGAGTGTCTTGACGCACGAACTTTATCCCAACCTTATTCCGGAAGGAGAATCCGTACCAACGGTCGCTAACCGCGCCCTTCTTGCCACCTTTGCTTCGCCAGAAAACTCCCCTCGTTATAAAAAGCTCGCCAAATTCGTCCAAAAATTCTTCGATAACATCGACGAGTTTCACGATAGCGCCCGCCATCCCAAGTGGAAGGAAATCAATCTTGCCGCGCAAATCCCCGGATGGACGCGATTCAAACCCGCCGCGCAGTGGCTCGCCGCGCACCAAAACGCTTCAGCGCCGCAAACGTCAAGCCCACTCCCCGACTTGCCGCCGGAACTGAAGCCGGCCTTCGAGCGCTTCATGCGAAATCATGAAGCAACGGCGCACCAGCAAGTTCTCACAGCCAATGATCAAGAAAAACTCTTTAGGGAATTTATGGGGTACGTGGAGACGCAAAAGCTGACTCCGCCGGCGCAGTGAATCTTGCGGTTGCGATCTTCCGCGGGTGGTGGCCGCCCAGATTAGCTTAGAGGCTCCGGACAACGGCGTTCGTTCGTAAGCTATTTTGGACGTGGAGGATCGTTATGCAAAGCGAACTGAACCACAAGAAATCCTCTATAGGAGGGAGTATCCCGTATCAACATGGCAACAACCTCCGCCGCTTTATTGCGATTGTTGCCTTCGCCTTTGCCTGCATTGTAGCTACTGCGTCAACACGCGCTCAAAACGCCTATATTACGAACGCAGGCGATAATACTGTCTCGGTGATAAACACCGCGACCAACAGGTGATCGCGACGCGGCGCGATTCACGCCAGCCCGCCAAGATTTCGCCGATTCGTCGAGCGTCTGTTTGGTACGGGGTAACGCGCGTTGCCTGCTTATATAGCCCGTGTTATGTTAGCCGCATGGACAATGAACCGCCTTGGGTTGAAGCATTTGTGCGCGCCCTCAGAGAGAGGATCGCTGAAGTTCGGCGGCTGCACCTTGCGCCATTGGAGTCCGGGAATATGAAAATTCTGAGCGGCGGGACGGACGTAACAGATCAAGAGATGGAATCTCTGAGGCAAAATATCGCCAGCATCGAGGCGGTTCTGGCCCAATATCGCCCCACAAGTTGATCTCGATACGCAAGGGACAAATTCGGCACACGTTGGCCTGGTCGTGGAAATCGCGGCGGGGGCGGGGCCAAGCATCTACTACTGGCCAAGATTGGCATGAAAACCTTTTCAGCAGAACAGAGAGACATCCTGGCCCGCATGGGGCTAGCGTTGCTGTTCATCCAAACCACGGAGTTTGTGATAGAATTTTGTATGAAATATGTGTTGCCGGCTGGCGGCGTTGTAACGTTGGAGATGCTTGAGTCGCAACGAAGCGGCGAAAGGAAAAGAACTCTCGGACAATTCCTTCGCGAGTTGAGAAAGCGGGTCGATTTAGACGACAGGTTTGACGCGATCCTCGATGAGTTTTTGCAAAAGAGGAATGAACTCATCCATCGGATTGATGACATACCGGGGTGGTCGCTTGACCATGAGGAAGGACTCAGGGCGGCCCGCGGCTTTATGGATCGTGTGATGCAGCTAAATCACGTGGTCTTAGAAGTATTCTCTGGACTTGTGCGCGCGTGGCAGAGCCAGGAGCAGATAACAACCGAGTTTGACAGTCTCCTCGGCGACATCGACCAAATTTACAGTAGCTTGGCTTCCAGAATTTTCTTTAAAAAATCGACCTAACGTCCACTAAGTTGTCCGGTATGCCAGCACACGCTGACAGTCTGGAAATCATCCAGCCGCTTAGTTGTAGCTGCGCCCAACACGGTAATCGCCACAATCATGGTTTAAAATAGATGCCATGGTCACCATCAAAACAGGCGCGCATCTCTTGGGGAGTACGGTCGAGGCAGCGGCCTCGCCCGACGAGGCGGTGCTCGAGCGCGTCGCTAATTCGCACAAGGGCGAAAATTATATCGCGCGGTTTACGGCGCCGGAATTTACTACGCTTTGCCCGGTCACGGGCCAGCCGGATTTCGCCCTCCTTGTCATCGACTATCTGCCGGGCGATTGGCTCATCGAGTCGAAGTCCCTAAAACTCTATCTCGCCTCCTACCGCAACCATGGGGCGTTCCACGAGGACTGCACGCTGAGGATCGGCAAGGATCTTGCCGCGTGCCTCGAACCGCGCTGGCTGCGCATCGGCGGCTATTTTTTTCCGCGCGGCGGCATGCCGATCGATGTGTTTTGGTCGACGGGAAAACTCCCCGAGGGAGTCTGGGTGCCGGACCAGGGCGTGCCGCCCTACCGGGGGCGGGGATAGACCCTCACACCAGCCGCGATTGCTCGATCGCCGCGGCAATGAAACTCGCAAAGAGCGGGTGCGGCGCGAAAGGGCGCGATTTTAGTTCCGGGTGGAACTGAACGCCGATGAACCAGGGGTGGCCGGCAAGCTCGATCGCCTCGGGAAGAAGCCCGTCGGGCGACATGCCCGAAAACAGAAAGCCTTTCCCGGCAAGTTTTTCGCGATAAGCCGTGTTGACCTCGTAGCGGTGCCTGTGGCGCTCGGAGATGGGGGTCGTTCCATAGATCGCGGCGAGCTTCGAACCGGGCATGAGCTCCGCCTTGTAGGCGCCGAGCCGCATGGTGCCGCCAAGATCGCCCTCGGCGGCGCGGATCTCAAGCTCATTGCCGCGCATCCACTCGGTCATGAGGCCCACGACCGGCTCCTTGGTTGGCCCGAACTCCGTTGAATTGGCGCCCGGAATGCCAGCAAGTGCGCGCACCGCCTCGATGACCGCCATCTGCATGCCGAAGCAGATGCCAAAGTAAGGCACCTTGCGCTCGCGGGCAAAGCGGGCGGCGAGGATTTTGCCTTCCGTGCCGCGCTGGCCGAAGCCGCCGGGGACGAGAATGCCTTGGACATGTTCGAGGTAAGGCGCGGGATCGCGCGTCTCAAAAATTTCCGACTCGATCCAATCAAGATGCACTTTGACCCGGTTGGCGATGCCGCCGTGAGTGAGCGCCTCGATCAGCGATTTATAGGCATCCTTGAGGCCCGTATATTTGCCGACGATGGCGATGGTGACCTCGCCTTCTGGATTCTCCAGCCGCTCCATGACGGCGTTCCAGCGGCTCATATCGGGCTTCGGCGCCGGTTCGATGCCGAAGGCGGCAAGTACCTCTTCGTCAAGTCCGGCCGCGTGATAGAGGCGCGGCACTTCGTAGATAGAGTCCGCATCGCGCGCTTCAATGACGGCGCTTTCGCGCACATTGCAGAAGAGGGCAATTTTGCGCCGCTCGTCTGGCGGGATCGGGCGATCCGTGCGGCACAGCAAGATCTGCGGCTGGATGCCGATGGAGCGCAGCTCTTTCACCGAATGCTGCGTCGGCTTGGTCTTCAGCTCTCCCGAGCTCGGAATGAAGGGCAGGAGGGTGAGGTGAACGTAGATGGCACGGCCGCGTGGGAGGTCGTTGCCGAGCTGGCGGATGGCCTCGAAGAAGGGCAGGCCCTCGATGTCACCGACGGTGCCGCCGATTTCGATGAGGATGAAGTCGGCGCCGCCATTGCCGTCGAGGACGAAGGCTTTGATGGCGTTGGTAACATGGGGAATGACCTGGACGGTAGCGCCGAGATAATCGCCGCGCCGTTCCTTGGCGATGATTTCCTGATAGATGCGCCCCGTCGTGATGTTATCCTCGCGTTTGGCGGGGCGACCGGTGAAGCGCTCATAGTGCCCGAGGTCGAGATCGGTCTCGGCGCCATCCTCGGTGACGAAGACTTCGCCATGCTGATAGGGGCTCATCGTCCCCGGATCGACGTTGAGATAAGGGTCGAGCTTGCGCAGGCGCACCGTATAGCCGCGCGCCTGCAGGAGGGCGCCGAGCGCCGCCGATGCGAGACCTTTGCCAAGCGAAGAAACCACGCCGCCGGTGATGAAAATATACCGCGCCATGGGATTTGAGCCTTAGCCTGTTTGCCGCCGTTTGGGGAGAAAGATTTCGCAATCCCCCCAGATTTCCGCGAGTGGCCGGCAAATTACTTGGTTGGCGGCAAGGCAGGCGGCAGCTCGGGCTTATAGGCCTTCGACGCGGGCGGCGGCGTGGCGGGTGCTTCCGCCGGCGGCAGAGCGTTGTTGGGCAAGGCCGGCAGCGCGAGGCTCGGCCCCTTCGGCGTTTCTTCTTGCTCCAAGATACTTGGCGCGGTTGACGGCTCGGCTGGCCGCTCGCCGCCCGGCAAAGCGACCCCCGGCGGCAGTTCGGGCTGGCCTTGATTCTCCATCTTTTGCAGCTGCTCGAGGAGATTGCCCTTGCCAGCGCCCTCTTTAGCCGCCCCCTTCGGCTCCACCGGCGTGAAATTCTGTTCGATCACTTCGGGGGCCTGATTGAGCCGCGCCATAAGCGTGAGGCCAATGCTCGTCAAGAAGAACATCGCCGCGAGGATCGCCGTCGCGCGGGTCAGCGCATTGGCCTGGCCGCGCCCCGTCATGAAACCGCTCGTCGAGCCAACGCCCAAGGCGCCGCCCTCGGAGCGCTGCAGGAGAATGACAGCGACGAGAGTGATGACGACGAGAAGGTGAACGACGATGAGAACGGATTGCATGAAGGGCCTTTCGGGTGGAGGCCTGCTCTCTATCAAAGAAGACGGCCTCGCGGCAAGCGCCGCGCGTGGAGTTTTCCGCCGGGCTTGACAGAGAAGTTAGTTATGACTTACGGTAAGTAATGGCTTACGCATGTCTCGCCATCGATGCTCTCGCCACTCTCGGCGACCCGACGAGACGAAGCCTTTTCGAACGCCTCGCCGAGCGGCCCGCGGCAGTCGGCGAGCTTGCCGCTCAAATGCCCATTAGCAGGCCGGCGGTCTCGCAACATTTGGCGGTCCTGAAGCGCGCCGGCCTCGTTACGGAGACCGCTCAAGGAACACGGCGCATCTACCGGGTTGATCCACGCGGGATTGGAGCGATGCGAGACTGGCTCGACTCTCACTGGGCGCAAGCCCTCGCCTCATTTGCGGCATTCGCCGACGATCAAGGAGAAGAAGCAGAATGAGCCTCGCGCCCGTCATCCACACGGTAGATGTTAAAACATCACCCGCGCGCACCTTTGAATTATTTACAAAGCATATGAGCCGCTGGTGGCCAGCGGGCAAAACCATTGCCAAAAAACCCCGTGTTGAAATCGTCCTTGAACCGCGCGTCGAAGGCCGCTGGTTCGAGCGCGATGCGGAAGGCGGCGAGACACAATGGGGCAAGGTGCTGATCTTCGATCCGCCAGGGCGCTTGGTGCTGGGATGGCAGCTCAACAGTCAATGGTCTTACGACCCCGATTTTCTGACCGAAGTCGAGTTGACCTTCACCCATCTTGAGAGCGGCGGCACGCGGGTGAGGTTAGAGCACCGCAACCTCGAACGCTTTGGCGCCGACGCTGAAAAAATCGCCGGGCAAATCGGTACTGGCTGGCCGGCCATCCTCAATGAATTCGGCACCTACGCCGGTGTTTCCGCCAACGGAGGAGAGACAAAATGACGACCTTTATAGTCCATACGATACCGGGGAGCCCATTTGCCCGTGCGGTCGGCGCGACCCTCGAGGAGAAGGGCGCACAATGGCAAATGGCGCCCGTTGTGCCGGGAAAGCATAAAGAGGAGCCGCACCTCTCGCGCCACCCGTTCGGACGCATGCCGGTTCTCGAACATGATGGGTTTCTCCTCTACGAGACGCAGGCGATTCTGCGCTACCTCGATCGGATCCTGCCCGGCCCGGCGCTGACGCCTTGCGCCCCGCGAGCGGCAGCGCGCATGGACCAGGTCATGAACATCAGCGACTGGTATCTCTTTCCGGGCTGCGCCAATGTCATCGTGTTTCAGCGCGTCATCGGGCCGCGCCTCCTGGGCCTTACGCCCAACGAGGCGGCGATTGCCGAGGCGATGCCGCGTGCTCATCTCGTTTTTGACGAGCTTTCACATCTGCTCGGCGATCAGCCCTATTTCGCCGGCGATGCCCTGAGCCTTGCCGATCTCCACCTTGGGCCTCAGATCGATTTCTTCGCCTTCACCCCGGAGTGGAAAGCGCTCACGGTCAAGATCCCAAATCTCGTTGCTTGGCTGGCGCGCCTCAATGCGCGGCCCTCCATGCAAGCGACAAGCTGGGAAAATATTGCGGCCAAGGCGGCATGATATTTTGGGGTCAAGATGCTTTTCTGGCCCGAAGCCATACCTTCCCATTCATCGCAACGGCGAGCCTCGCCGCGGAGGAAAATCTGCTGTCAAGGATTGTGACCGCCGGAGGCGGCGTCGCTTCGCGACGTCCTTTACAGCAGATTTTCACGCGGCATTTGGCTGCCCGCGCGGTGAACAGATTTTTATGCGCATGAAGCGCCGTCATTGCGAGGAGTGAAACGACGAAGCAATCCAGCCGCGAAGGCTGTTCTCGCTTGCGTCGAATGCTTCGTCGGCGCGCCCCGCCTTGCGCTTTGCCGCAATCCCGGCTGATATCACGCGCCACAATCCAACCACGGGATCCCCATGACCAAACACGTCGCCGTCCTCATGGGCGGGCTCTCGGCCGAGCGCGAGGTTTCGCTGCGCTCGGGCGAGGCCTGCGCCAACGCCCTCGAAGCCGAAGGTTTTCAAGTCACGCGGATCGATGTCGATCGCTCGATCGCCGAGGTGCTGGCGAAACTCAAGCCCGATGTCGCCTTCAACGCACTACATGGGCGCTTCGGCGAGGACGGCATCATGCAAGGCATCCTCGAAATGCTGCGCATCCCCTATACGCATTCGGGCGTGCTGGCCTCGGCGCTCGCTATGCGCAAGGACCGCGCCAAGGACATTTTCCGCATCGAGGGAATTCCGGTTGCTGAGGGGGTCACCGTCGACCGCGAAACGGCGGCGAAAACCCATGTTCTGCCGCCCCCTTATGTCATCAAACCGCTCGATGAGGGGTCATCTGTCGGCATTATGATCGTCAAAGAGGGGGCGAATGGGCCACCGCAAGAATTAACGGGTCCGGGGTTCGGCTATGAGAAGGTTCTCATCGAACGGTTCGTCGGCGGGCGCGAGCTGACCTGCGCGGTCATCGGCGAAAAAGCCTATGATGTCATTGAGATACGCGCTGCTGATGGGGGCTGGTACGACTACAATGCAAAATATGCGAAGGGCGGCTCTATCCACGTACTTCCTGCAAATCTTAAAGGATTTATTTACCAAAATGTTCAAGAGTTGGCGCTCAAGGCGCACAGGGCGCTCGGCTGTCGTGGCGTGAGCCGGACAGATTTCCGCTACGACGACTCTCCCCAAGGGGGCGGCGAGCTCGTGGTCTTGGAAATCAATACGCAACCGGGAATGACCGAGACTTCGCTCGTGCCGGAACTTGCGGCCTATGCGGGCCTGAAATTTGGTGAGCTTGTTCGATGGATGGTGGAGGACGCCTCCTGCGATCGGTAAAGGTGTTGGAATCTGGATTGGCGCCATCGGCGCTCGCCTTTGCCGGAAGCTTCCCGGTGCCGGCGCTCGCCCCGCGCCGCGCCGCCATCATGCCGCCGCCGCGCCGCAAGCGGCACGGCTTTGGCCAAAAAATTTTCGAACTCCTCGCCGGACCCGGTATCGGTGCTGGCTTTTCGCTCGTGATAGTCGTGGCGGCCATTGCCTATGGAGTGGTGCGTGGCGGCCATTACGATGCTTTTGTCGCCAAGAATGGCGAGCCGTGCGACGTGCTCGCCCAAGCGTTTGGTTTTGCCATTAGCTCGGTATCGGTTTCGGGAAACCACGAGCTCACCGAGCGCCAGATTCTAAGCTTCGCCGGCATTTCGTCACGCGACTCCCTTCCGTGGATCGATGCCGAAAGGATACGAGAGCGGCTGCAGAAGCTGCCACGCATCAAGGCGGCCGCCGTCACCAAGCTTTATCCCGGCCGGCTGCTCATTGAGGTGGAAGAGCGCCAGCCCTACGCCCTATGGCAGCGCGATGGCGAGGTGCAGATCGTCGCGGCGGATGGCCTGCCCATAGCTCCGATGCGTGACCGCCGTTTCATTCACCTGCCGCTTGTGGTGGGCGATGGCGCCAATGAGAAGCTCGCCGATTATATGGGGCTTCTCGAAGCGTCCGGATCATTGCGCGATCGCATCATCGCGGGCGTTCTCGTCACCAAGCGCCGCTGGACGCTGAAAACGGACAGCGGCATCGAGATTCTGTTGCCGGAGACGAATCCGCAAGCCGCCCTCGCGCAGCTCGCCACGCTTCAAGAGACTTCCAACATTCTCGACAAGGACCTCGTATTCATCGACCTTCGCCAGCCTGACCGGCTCGTCGTGCGGCTCACCGAGGAGGCCGCGTCGGAGCGCGCGGCGGTTTCTCCTCCTCCCAAAGCCAAGGCGAAAGGCGGCCATAGATGAGCCTCAAGCACTTGCCGCCGCGCCTGCCGCCGCTGCCGGCCAAGAAAAGCGCGGTCCTTTCGGTCCTTGATATCGGCACGTCGAAAATCGTCTGTCTCGTCGCGCGGCTTAACCCGGGCGATCAAGCGACGGCGCCGCGCGGGCGCACGCACCGCTGCCGCGTCCTTGGCATTGGCCATCACCGCGCCCTTGGCATGAAGGGCGGCGCGGTCATCGACATGGATGCGGTGGAAGCCTCCATCCGATTTGCCGTCGATGCGGCCGAACGGATGGCGGGCGTTCAAATCGAAGGCGCGATCATCAACGTCACGGGAGGCCGGCTGGCCTCGCGGCTTTACGACGCGAAGGTGGCGATCGCCGGGCGGGCTGTCACGCAAGCCGATATTCACCGTGTCCTCGAGGCTTGCACGGCGCGCGGCGAAGCCGAGGGCCGGGCGGTGCTGCACTCTCTGCCTGTTGGCTTTGCGCTCGGCGAGACCCGGCACATTCAAGATCCAACGGGCATGGTCGGCGAAGAGCTTGGCGCCGATATGCATGTGCTGAGTTGCGACGCCGCCGCCGCCCGCAATCTGATGCTGGCCGTAGAGCGCTGCCATCTATCGGTCGAGGGCTTGGTGGCGACACCCTACGCGGCCGGGCTGGCGGCCTTGGCGGAAGACGAAGCGGAGCTTGGCGCCGCGCTGATCGACATGGGCGCCGGCACGACCTCGGTCAGCGTGTTTTTTGGCGGTCATCTTGCCCATGTCGATGGCTTCGCGGTCGGCGGCAATCACGTCACCACAGATGTCGCTCGCGGCCTCGGCGTATCTCTCGCCGACGCCGAACGGCTGAAAACTCTCTACGGAGCGTGCTTGACGTCCGTGACCGACGAGAGCGAAACGGTGGCGATCGTCCCGGCGGGGGAAGATCCCGAGCGCCCGACACACCTGCCGAAAGCACAGCTCATTTCGATCATCAAGCCGCGTGTCGAAGAAATCTTGGAACTCGTTCGCGATCGCCTCAAGCAGGCGGGTTTTCCCGCCCATGCGGGGCGCAAGCTCGTGCTCACCGGGGGGGCCTGTCAGCTCACAGGCATGCAGGCGGCGGTGAAACGAATCGTTTCAGGGCAGGTGAGGATCGGCCGGCCGCTCGGCATCGGCGGGCTGCCGGAAGCGGCAAAGAATCCGGCTTTTGCCGCGTCGGTTGGGCTTTTGATCTATCCGCAGGTGAGCGGCATCGAGCATTTCCGCCCATCGCGGCAAGCGCAGACGCAGAGCCGGCAAGAGCCAGGCTATATCGGCCGCGTTGGCCGGTGGCTGAAAGGTAGTTTTTAAGCGTGCGTGCGGCGCGAGTAGTGCGGCGAGTAATCGCGGTCGCGCGATTAAACTGAAGTAAATCCCGAGCGTCCTTGAACGGCGCTCCAACGTCGAGAGGCCAGACGATGACGATCAATCTCAAAGCGCCCGAACTCCGGGAACTAAAACCTCATATCATGGTCGCGGGCATAGGCGGTGCCGGCGGCAATGCTGTCAACAACATGATCGTCTCGGGCTTGCTCGGAGTCGAGTTCATCGTTGCCAACACCGACGCCCAAGCGCTCACTTCGTCGAAGGCCGAGCGGGTCATTCAAATGGGCCTGCAAGTCACCGAAGGTCTCGGCGCGGGCTCGCAGCCCGAGGTCGGCCGCGCCGCGGCCGAGGAAGCGATCGAGGAGATTCGAGATCATCTCTCTGGCGCCCATATGGTTTTCGTCACCGCCGGCATGGGCGGTGGAACCGGCACTGGGGCGGCTCCCGTCATGGCGAGAGCGGCGCGCGACATGGGCATTCTGACCGTCGGTGTCGTCACAAAACCCTTTCAGTTCGAGGGTGCCCGGCGCATGCGGGTCGCCGAAGCGGGCATTGCCGAATTACAGAAGGCGGTCGATACGCTGATCATCATTCCGAACCAAAATCTATTCCGCATAGCGAACGAAAAAACCACTTTCGCCGATGCCTTCGCGATGGCCGACCAAGTGCTCTATTCGGGTGTCGCCTGCATCACCGACCTGATGGTGAAGGAAGGTTTGATCAACCTCGATTTTGCCGACGTGCGCGCCATTATGCGCGAGATGGGCAAGGCGATGATGGGGACGGGCGAGGCTTCTGGCGAGAAGCGCGCCATTCTCGCCGCCGAGGCGGCGATCGCCAACCCGCTCCTTGACGAAACCTCGATGAAGGGTGCGCGCGGCCTCCTCATCTCGATCACGGGGGGCAATGATCTTACCCTTTACGAGGTCGATGAAGCGGCCGGCCGTATCAGGCAAGAGGTCGACGAGGATGCCAACATCATACTCGGCGCGACCTTCGACGAAAACCTCGATGGTATCGTCCGCGTGTCGGTGGTCGCCACCGGTATCGATCATATCGCCGGCGCGGCTTATCAGCCGACGGCCGCCGAAACACGGATCGCGGAAGTCACCAATCGCCTAAGGTCGCAAACGGGGACTGGCGCGCGGCCAATCGAGGTCGCGCCAGCGGCCCGGCATCGTGCACCAGCCGATCCCTATGCCGCCGACTATGATTCGCAATACGGCGAAAAATCCTCGGGCGCGCCGCATTACGCCGCGGGAGGAGCCGAGCAAGGGGTTCAGATTCAAGAGGTCCTTCCACAATCGAGACATTATGCGGCGCATGCCGAGCCAACGGACCCGGCCGCCGATCCTTACGACAGCAGCCCGTTTTTGCCAGATTCGCCTGCCGTCCGCCCGCAGAGAATGCCAAAAATCGACGACCTGCCGCTTCCAGGGCAAAATCAAATCCGGGCTCTTCGTGGCGAACTCAGCGACGAGCATCCCGAAGCCAAACGCCGCTCGCTGCTCGAACGGCTCGCTTCCTTTGGCCTCAGCCGCCAGGAAAGCGCGCAAGTACCACGCGGCCCGCTGCCTCCTGCTCGCCAGCCCACCGCTCCGCAGCCCTACCGGCAGCCTCAACCGGGCCCCGTGCATGCCGAATATGGAAAACGCCCGCAGCAACACCCGCCAGCGCCCATTCGCCCCGTGGCGCCCGCGGATCCCTATGGCCGCGCTCACCAGCCCCGGTCTATGGAAGAGGATCAGCTCGAAATACCCGCGTTTCTGAGGCGCCAGTCGAGTTGAGGGATGAGCTGAGAGGAAGCAGCCGAATCGGTACGACCGCTCGGGCCTCGCCTGGTTTTGGCATAGGCTCTCGAACGCTCGCCATGCGCGTCAAGTAACGGCGGGCGAGGCTCGCTTTTGGACCCTCTAGGCGTTATTTTTGCAGCCGCACGTGCATTTCACGGAGCGAGCAATGATAGAGTATTGGCTAGTTTTAATCCTCTCAACTGGCGCGGCATCAGTACCTCCCGCGCATGTGGGAAACTTCAAGAGCCAGGAAAGTTGCTTGGCCGCGGCAAAAAGCGCGCAAACCTACAAGCATGACCCAGATGCCAGCATCGCCCGCCCCGTATTTATGTGTATACAGGCCAACGAGAGCGGGCTTAACCCGCCCCACTAGAGCGGGATGAGTTTGTCTGAATCGGCGCGGAGATCCCCAATAGCCGAGTTTCTGATTCAAGCTTAATCAATGGGTTTGCGCGAACGCGCCGTTGCGCGGGTTCGGGCAGGTAGGGATGCCACTCGATGTGCTTCCACTGCAACACGCAGAAGAGCAACTGGGTCTAGTAGTCTTGCATAATTGTCCCTTCTCCGCCGCCGCCCGTGTAAGATAGACTGTCATTTGACGTCGCACCAGAAACTCGTGGCGCAATGGAGAAGAGCCTTGACATCCGGATATCGAGCCCCTGCCATCTCAATCCTGGCCCTGCTGATCTTAACAGCAGCCTCCTTCGCGGCGTTCGAAACCAAGCCTCTCTCCAAAACCCACCGGCTCCGGCATCAATGCATAGATCGTTGCAGGAGCGAGGCGACGGTCTGCACCACTAAGTGTCAGACCGAGGATTGCCTCGTCGCCTGTACCGAGCCCATGGGGTCCTGCATAGATAAGTGCAGGGAGATTTATCCGCGCAAAGCCCAGTAAAGCAAACACCTCGCGGCGTGGACTCTGCTCAAAACGAGATGCGATGATTCCAAGTGATGAGTAGCGGTAGTCAAGTGACGTGCGAAGGGCGGCAACCATGAAGACGGACGGCGGCAATGCAAAAGAAGAAGAAGGAGAGTCTCCCTCTCAGCTGATAGATGCGAGGATCAACGAGCTGAACGATTGGCGGGGCGAGACGCTCGCGCGCGTCCGGATGCTTATCAAGGAAGCGGACCCCGAGGTCATCGAGGAGTGGAAATGGAGAGGGGTTCCGGTGTGGTCGCATGCCGGCATCATCTGCACTGGCGAGACGTACAAGAATGCCGTGAAGATGACCTTCGCCAAGGGCGCCTCGCTCAAGGACCCTGCAGGTCTCTTCAATTCGAGCCTTGAAGGCAACACTCGGCGAGCCATCGATTTCCACGCCGGGGAAAAGATTGACGAAGAGGCGCTGAAAGCGCTCATCCGCGCCGCCGTGGTGCTGAATACGTCCTCATCCGCCAAGCGGTCTGGCCGAAGCGGTAGACGTGCTGAGGGGCGCGAAAAGTAGTAGCGGGAACATCTCCGGCGGCGGTCGCTGGAGCGGTTGCTTTCATCTTGTGGAGGGATATCGATGCAGCCAGAAACGCGATTAGGGAAACCTGGCGCAATGGCCAGGAAGGACAGATCAGCCGTCCAAAGGCAATTAAACGGGCAATCCGTGGCCGAGCGACCACGATTTTTGCACGCGCGTATATTGCCTCTGTAGGCGCCACCGCAATAGGAATTGAGGCCGAACCCTGACTTGTCGCGCACTCCTAAAGCTGCTTTAGATAGGCGGCATGCCAGGCCGAGTCCTTTTGGCCCGCCCGCATCGGCCCGCCGCAATTATCTTGGAATTCTAAATGCAGTCCTCCTCCTTTTCTGATTATCTCGCTGAACGCCGGACGCTGCTTCGCAAGCTCTCCTATTGGCGCGTTGCCGCTTTTCTCTTTTTGATTATTGGCCTTATTTTAAGCGGCCTTCGCATCTTTGGTCCAGAGGGCGCTGGTATTCACACCCCTCATATCGCGAGGGTTGCCGTGGATGGAATCATCACGGGCGACGAGGATACGCTAAAGCTCATCCAAAAAATCGGGGACTCAAAAAGCGCCGAGGCCGTGCTTGTGACGATTGATAGCCCCGGCGGGACGACATCTGGGGCGGAACGGCTTTACGATGGGCTTCGCCGTCTCTCGGCGAAAAAGCCGACGGTCGCGGTCGTCGGAACGATCGCTGCGTCGGGCGGCTATATCGCCGCGATCGGCGCGGACAGGATCGTTGCACTCGGCAATTCGCTTGTCGGTTCGGTTGGCGTGCTTGTTCAATATCCCGATTTCTCGAAACTTCTCGAGAATATTGGCGTTAAAGTCGAAGACGTAAAATCATCGCCGCTCAAGGCGACTCCCAATCCCTTCGAGCCGACAAGTCCCGAGGCGCGCGCCGCCCTCGAGTCTCTCGTGAGCGATAGTTATTCCTGGTTTAAAACCCTCGTCAAAGATCGCCGCGCGATGAGCGATCCGCAACTCGCAAGCGTCGCTGACGGGCGTGTCTTTACGGGCCGGCAAGCGCTCGATCTTCACCTGATTGATGAAATCGGCGGCGAACGAGAAGCCATCGCATGGCTCGCCAAAGAAAAAAACATTTCGAGCAACCTGCGCGTCCAAGATTGGAAGCCGGAAAAGACGCTGGAGCGCTGGGGCATATTTAGCTTTGCGGCGGCTGCCGCGGATTTGGCCGGCCTGTCTCGCATTCGCATTGCCTTAAACCAGCTCGCGGGCGCCGCCGAGGAGCGTATGCTTGACGGTCTTTTATCGATTTGGCAAGCTCCCGCGAGCAACTGAGGCGGGTTGCGTAAATATATGCGTAAATAATTGTCAAAAAGGCTATTGGGGACGGAGCCGATGATCAAATCCGAGCTTGTACAGAGGATAGCCGCCCGAAACCCGCATCTTTACCTCCGCGACGTCGAAAAAATCGTAAATGCGATCTTTGATGAGATCACTAACGCACTCTCTCGTGGACATCGGGTTGAGCTGCGCGGCTTTGGGGCATTCTCGGTTAAACACCGGACTGCGCGGGTCGGGCGCAATCCGCGGACCGGAGCTCACGTTTCCGTTGGCGAAAAAGCCGTTCCCTTTTTTAAAACCGGAAAGGAAATGCGAGAGCGGCTCAATGACAGCCATGGGGCCCAGCAGTGAGCGCTTTGCCCGCTCCTATACTGGCGGGAGGCCGCCTCGGTCGCGCCGCTCTTTGCCCCTACCAATTTTGAGAATTTCATTTAAAAGCTTGCCGCAGAATTTCATTTCGCCGGCGAGACCACATGAAACAAATCATTAGGTATTTTTTTCTCATCCCCATCGCACTGGTGGTCCTCGCTCTTTCCGTTGCCAACCGGCATCCTGTTACGATCTTTCTTGATCCTTTTGCCGAGAGCGCGCATGAGGCAACCCAGCTCTCGCTGCCTCTCTACATTGTGATGCTGCTATCGACTTTGGTGGGGATTTTGATCGGCAGCTTTACAACCTGGGTCGAGCAGGGCCGCCACCGGCGAATGGCGCGGCGCGCCCGCAAGGAAGCGAGTTCCCTCCGTGCCGAAATTTCACGCCTATCACGCCCGGGAGATAAGCGTAAAGCGACCTGAGCCGGGGCGCGCCTTACGCTGGGATGAAATGAGTTTACTCGTAAAAGTTTGTGGTCTTTCAACCGAGGCGGCGCTGGATGCGGCGGTGGGCCATGGTGCCGATATGGTCGGCTTTGTGGTTTGTAAGAAAAGCCCTCGTCATATCTCGCTGGAGCTCGCGGCGCGCCTTGGCCGGCGCGTTTTCGGCCAGACACGAAAAGTCTTATTGACGGTTGATGCTGAAGATGCCGCGATCGCTGCGGCCATTGCGGCCCTTTCCCCGGATATGCTTCAGTTGCACGGCTCGGAAACACCAGAACGCGTTGCGTCAATACGCGCGCGGTTTGGCCTTCCCGTTATGAGGGCGATTAGCGTCCGCCAAGCAGCCGACCTTGCCGCCGTTCCGCTTTTCGATGCGGTCGCGGATTATTTGCTCTTCGATGCGAAACCCTCGCTTCAAGACGAGTGCCCCGGCGGCAATGGCGCGCGTTTCGATTGGAGCTTGCTTGAGGGGATCCAGGCGCGCAAACCTTGGCTGCTTGCGGGCGGGCTCGATGCTACGAATGTCACTGATGCCATCACCCACACTAGCGCTTCGGGAGTTGACGTTTCTTCGGGAGTGGAAAGCGCGGTGGGTATAAAGGATAGCGGCAAGATCGCGCAGTTTATTGCGGTGGCCCGAGCAGCCTCGGCTGAGGGACGAGTCCATCAATTTCGCAATCAGCAAGAAAGAGGCCGGCGCGGTGTCGCATCCACTTAACTCCTATCGCACAGGTCCGGACGAACGCGGCCACTTTGGCATCTTCGGCGGGCGCTTCGTCGCCGAAACCTTGATGCCGCTCATTCTCGATCTCGAAAAGCATTATGCCATCGCAAAAGAGGATCCCTCTTTCAAGGGCGAGCTCAACCATCTCCTCAAACATTATGTAGGAAGGCCGAGTCCGCTCTATTATGCCGAAAGATTAACGGCATACCTTCGCCAGCAGGCCGCCGCTGCCGGGCGCCAGGGCGGAGCAAAGATCTATTTTAAGCGCGAAGAACTCAACCACACCGGCGCGCATAAAATCAACAATGTGCTCGGCCAGATTCTTCTTGCTCGCCGGATGGGCAAAACTCGTATTATCGCCGAGACAGGCGCGGGCCAGCATGGCGTTGCCACGGCGACTGCCTGCGCCCGCTTTGGGCTCGACTGCGTCGTCTACATGGGGTCTGTCGATGTCGAGCGGCAAAAACCCAATGTGTTTCGCATGAACCTTCTTGGTGCCAAGGTTATCCCCGTCGAGTCCGGCGCCAAGACCCTCAAGGACGCGATGAACGAAGCCTTGCGCGACTGGGTCACCAATGTCGAAAACACATTTTATTGCATTGGCACGGTGGCAGGCCCGCACCCCTACCCCGCCATGGTGCGTGATTTTCAATGCATCATCGGCGAGGAAACGAGGGCGCAGATGCAAGAAGCCGAGGGGCGCTTGCCGGACTCACTCTTCGCCTGCATCGGCGGCGGCTCCAATGCGATCGGGCTTTTTCATCCCTTCCTCGATGATCCGTCCGTCGAGATTTATGGGGTCGAGGCGGCCGGTTACGGCCTCGATAAAAAACACGCCGCCTCGCTTGCCGGCGGCCGGCCAGGCGTGCTGCACGGCAACCGCACCTATCTGTTGATGAATGAGGACGGCCAGATCGAGGAGGGCCACTCCATCTCGGCTGGCCTCGACTATCCTGGCATCGGCCCCGAACATGCGTGGCTGAAGGAGAGCGGCCGCGTCACATACCTTTCCGCCACCGATGCCGAGGCGCTGGCCGCCTTCAAACTTTGCGCCGAGCTTGAGGGGATCATTCCCGCCCTCGAGCCCGCGCACGGGCTCGCCAAGATGCTCGACATCGCGCCATTAAAACCGCAAGACCACCTCATGGTGCTCAATCTTTCGGGGCGCGGCGATAAGGATATCTTTACTGTTGCTAACCACCTTGGCGGGATGAGTGCGGCCCAGCCAAGTTGACCAAAATTCGCCGCTTTGCGAAGGCTCATTCTGAAAGCAGATGAGCATGAGGGAAGCAGCGGTGAGCGGCAACCGATCCTCTTGGCCGAGCTTCGCGAAAGTGTCCCGCCATGCCAGCCTTGCTTTTCTTCTCACTGCGCCAGCGCCCACCTTCGCCGGGCCTCCCTTCGTTACCGACGACCCAGAGCCCGTCGAATACCAACACTACGAGACTTATTTTTTCACGCTGGGATCGCTCGCGGCGGGCGAGGCCGCTGGCGTTGCGCTTCCAGATCACGGGCGGAGGCGAAGCGAAGGCGCAGCCCTCTGGAACCGAAACGGCAGCCGCGCGTTAAGGACTTGAACTACGCTTGCTGGGGGAGCACTCGCCAGGCAGTTCCGGGTGGGGAACACCGCGTTCGGGGACACCGCGCTCTTGAGCAATACCATTAGAAGCGCCAATGGTGCGCTCGATTGAACGCGCAAGGCATCCCTTGATTCAGACAACCGCCAAATCCGCCTTAATTGCACTGACTGACGAGGGGACTTGCACGGTAAATGTTGATCCTTCGCCTTCCTTGCTCTTGACTAAAATGCCTCCGCCATGGAGTTCGATCACCATTTTGACAAGATACAGCCCAACTCCAGTTCCGACGATACCCGAGACATTACTGCCTCGATAATAACAGGTAAAAAGGTTCGTGAGGTCTTTTTCAGGGATACCAAAGCCGCCGTCTTTCAGGGCGACGAATGTGCGGTCGGCTTCAGTCCATGCGCTGACGCTTACGGCACTGCCTAGTGGCGAATATTTTATGGCGTTCGATAGCAGGTTGTCGAATGCCTGAAAGAGCAACTTATTATCGCCAATAATTTGCAGATCTGGCCCGTCATAATTTTCGAGAATTTGCGCCCGCGGCGAGATTTCGCGATGCAGGTTGCAAACATCATGAAGTGTCTTGATCAGATTCATTTCCGCTGGATGGAAATAGAGGCCGGTAGACCCATCAACGAGACGTGAGGAGTCGAGCAGCTTGTCGAGCAGACGGGTCATCCGCAACACCGCGCCACGAATTTTGCTCGCGCGTGTTGCTATATCGGCGGGCTGAAGCCGATCATTCATGCCGATTAGCCTTTGAGCTTGGCCATCGATGACGTTCAAAGGCGTGCGAAATTCGTGAGATGCCATCGATACGAAATTACGCTGTAGCTGCGTTAGGCGCTGTTCATACCCCAGCTTTTCCTTGAGCATCGATGCCTGCTGCGCGAGGCCCCGCTGGCTAAGCATAAGCTCGATAGCATTACTGCGGAACACAACGACGGCGCGCGCCATATGACCGATTTCGTCGCGCCTTTTGGTACAAGGAACCTCGACATCGGTGTAATTGTCCGCCAGCCTATGCATGCAATCGGCGAGGTGAAGTAGCGGGTCCGATATTGCGCGCCGGGCGTAGATTAGCGCGGCAGACACCATGCCGCCGGAAACCGCCATGGCTATGGCCATCAACCATTGTGCCTGACGATACGCCGCGTCGGCACGCCGGCTTGCCTCAAGGCCCTTGGCCACATTGTTTTGTGTAAGCAAATCGAGCGCATCGCTGGCGGCATTATAAGCGGATCGGGATGTCGTTCTATATATTGCGATCGCTTCGGCGTTTCGTCCAGCCGGCGACAATGATCGCTCCTGCATGGCGATCTTTTTATATTCCCCCCAGTTCGCGTTGAACTGCGAATATAAATCGTTCTCGGCGGTGTCATGTTGCATCTGTTCATACTGCAGTTGAATCTCTGAGACCGATTGGTCAAGTACCGCTAACTCCTTTTCGCTTTCCGAAGCTTCCAAGGGTGTCGATGACAAGAGGTTCTCACCCTCGGCAGCCCGGAAGTCAGAGGTGAAATTGTTGAGGTCGCCCAGAAGACGCGTGGTCTTAAGCCAATGATCGCGGATGTCTGCCGAGACCTTGTCGAGATCGCTGAGACGCCAAATACTAAAGAAACCGAGGACCGCTACCAGCAAAAGAGTGAAAAAGAACACCAGGGATAGGTGGAAGCGGATTGAGCGCGGCTGCCTCAATGCGATCGAGTCCCATAGGGAACGTATCGGCTTTTTCTTTAACACGGTATACTCAATCCTGATATGATACGCAGATTATAAACTGTAACCTTCGCCCCGCATTTCAATGGAAGAAGGACGGCAACGTGTTCGGCGCGGTAGCCTCGTTACCGGTTTTACGTTCTCCATTGACCGAGCCCAAGGTGATGATTATGGCGCGATCATCCGACCGGCGGCCGCCTTGACAGCAGCCTGGATACGGGTTAAGGCGCCAAGTTTAAGCCTTGCATTATCGAGGTGAAAATCAACGGTCCGTTTACTCAGCTGGACAATGTGCGCGATTTCGGTAGAAGTCTTTCCGCGCGCTGCCCAGGTCAATGTTTCCACTTCGCGCTCGTTCAATTCCGCGAACCTTGGCCACATCTCGGCGCGAGCAACGCCAGCCAAGCGAGCATTGATAATGAAAAAAAGTATTTCGAAATCTATCGGCTTCGAGACGTAATCGTCTGCGCCTAGTTGGCGGCCCTTGAGCTGATTGTCGCGGTCGGATAGCGCGGTGAGAAACACGAATGGCATGTTGCCGAAATTGGCACCAAGCGCGCTTACCCTTTCAAGTAGTTCGAAACCCGACATGCCTGGCAAGCAGATATCGGAAAGTACGAGATCTGGCTTTTCCTTTACGATGACCGCAAATCCGTCCCGGCCATCGTAGGCGATACTAATTTTAAATCCCCGTTCGAGAAGTTCCTCCTCGATTAAGGCTGCGGTTTCGCAATCATCCTCTATGCACAAAATCGACTTGCGATGATCCACGATGAGTCTCCTGACTCTAATCAAAGCTGGCGGGACTTTTCGTCAGGACACTCGGGACGCCGCCAAATATCAGGACGTGACCCCGGCGAAAGCTTGCCAAGCCGACGAAACTCCAAAAGCAATTTTAGTGCCGAGCGGGAACTCCTACTCCCCGAGGAATCCGCTCGCCGCCTTCAGGCTCATAACTGCTTGCAAAAGAGGCATAAAAATTCAAGATAAAACGAATTGATTAAGTCAGCCAAATATAACACGGCGGCCCCGCGCTCCCATATTGAACTTGGGAATCCGGTGACTCATGACTCGGTGGGGTCAAACCGCTTTTATAGGCAAAGCGCCCCGCAGGCCTGCCTGTTCTGCCTAAATGCCGAGATTATGCTTTGGCGCATCCTCAATAAAATCGCTGAATTTCGCGTAAGGGATCGCTGAATTTCGCGTAAGTGAAAGATCTCCCTCCGCTGGCCGGGGAGATCGAGATTGCCCCGATAGTAGATGTGATTAATCGCTGACAACAGTAGATCAGTTTTAGTGGCCCGCTAGGGCTCGTTACAATAGCGAAAGCTTCAAAATCAAAGATTGATTTCAACACAAGCTGCGCCTGCACCGCGGCGACTGTGATTTGTCACAGTGATCTTCCCCAGTAGACGCCAGCCACGTCAAATTGCGACAATGCAACATACCTGCACAAAATTTAGGCAGGATGGCTCGCAACCTCAGCTGGAAACCATTGATGGGATTGAAAGATAAACACAAAAAGCCGGGCCGCCTCGGCGCGGTCCGCCTTGGCGTGATTACGGCAGTGGCGGCTGCTGTCCTGGCGGTCGCATATTTTACCGGGCTCGTTGGGAGCCATCCGAAGCCGACCGTGTCGGAATCTACCAACGAACAGCCCGATACCCTGGAACTCTCCGCGAAGCAGGCTGCCGGCATCAAAGTCGAGCCCGTCGCCGATCATTCCTTCGCGCAGGAAAGTGGCGCCGTTGGCAGCATCGATTACAACGAAGACATGGCGGTGCAAGTCTTCACCGTCTATCAGGGAAGAATCGTCCAGCTATTCGCCAAAGTCGGCGATGACGTGAAAAAGGGGCAAACGCTCTTTACCATAGACAGTCCCGACCTGGTCAATGCGGAGTCCACACTGATCGCTGCCGCCGGGGTACTGGAGCTGACGACGAAAGCCCTCGCTCGGGCCCAGAAGCTCTTTAAGGCGGGCGGCGGTCCACTGGCTGCCGTCGAGCAGGCGGTTTCCGACCAACAAACGGCCGAGGGAAATCTTAAAGCGGCGCGCGACGCTGTCCGGGTTTTTGGCAAAACCGAAGCCGAAGTTGATAACATCGTTGCTTCCCGCAAAATCGACCCCTTCCTGATCATCCCAAGCCCCATCGCTGGACGGGTGACAGCCCGCAGCGCGCAGCCCGGGCTTTTCGTGCAGCCGGGGAATCCTCCTGCTCCCTACACCGTTGCCGATCTCTCGACCATGTGGATGCTCGCAAACATCATCGAGAGCGACATCCCGAACTATCATCTGGGCCAAAAAGTGTGGGTCACGGTAACGGCCTATCGTGACCGTGTCTTCTCAGGAAAGATTACCACCATCGGAACGACCGTCGATCCGAATACGCACAGAACGTTTATCCGCTCCGAAATTGACGATCCCGATCATCTTTTGCTGTCCGGCATGTATGCGCATTTCGTGATTGAGACCGGCCAGCCAGTCCGCTCGCCGGCGGTGCCTGCGGCCGCCGTCGTCCGGGAAGGCGACGGCACCATGACCGTCTGGGTCCCCGCTGACACAGAGGGCCGCCAGTTTGTGAAAAGGATCGTTGAAATCGGGTCACGGCAGGATGGCTATGATCAGATTCTCAGCGGCTTGAGAACCGGGGAACGGGTAGCGACGAATGGCGCCTTGCTTTTGAGCAACATGCTTGCGCTGAGGACAGCCGCAAAGGATTGAGCGGTTGGACCAAGGGGGCTCACGCGGCCAACCGCTCGGTCTGCAGGAACTTACAAAATTTAAATTCAAAGATGGATAACTTCAGAGTGAGGAAGAAGTGCTAAAGGGAATTCTCGCATTCGCGCTTACCCGCCGCACGATCGTTTTAATGGGGCTGCTCGCCTTTGTCGGCGCGGGTATTATAGCCTACAAGAAGCTGAACATTGAGGCGTACCCGAATCCAGCGCCGGTCATTCTCGAAATCATTGCCCAGGCCCCGGGTCTCTCCGCCGAGGAGATGGAGCGCTACTACACGATCCCGATGGAAGTCGGTCTTTATCCCACTCCAGGCATCGACAGCATCCGCTCGACGTCATTCTACGGACTCACCTTCGTCAGGGTGACGTTCAAATATGGCGTTGACTATTTTTTCGCCTATACCCAGGCGGCGCTCAGCCTTCAACAGAATGTCAGTCTTCCGGGTAACCAGACCCCGAGTATCTCGATGTCGAGCACGACGGGCGAGATCTTCCGCTACCAAGTCGTCGGCCCGCCGCATTTCGGCTTGACGAATCTGCGCACCATCCAGGATTGGGTGGTTTTGCGGCGCCTATTCACCGTTCCAGGCGTTGTCCAAGTCAACTCATGGGGCGGGACGACCAAGGAATTCGAGGTCCAAGCGGATTTGGAGAAGCTCGAGGCCTACAGCATTACCGTGCCTCAACTGCTCACTGCGCTGGGCAACGCCAATATCAATGTCGGCGGCCGCGAAATCACGCTTGGCGACCAGTCGGTCAACATCCGCGGCGTCGGTCTCATCGATGATGGCGGCAATGAAGATCTGACCAAGGGGGACAGGGTTGCAGACATAGAAAGTGTCGTCCTGACGCAGGTCAATGGCGTTCCCGTGCAGGTCAAGGACGTCGCCAAGGTAGCCGTAACCTATATGCCAAGGCTTGGCATCGCGGGCAAAGATCACGACGACGACGCGGCGCTTTCGATCGTCGTTATGCTTCGTACCTTGCACACCAATGACGTCCTGCCCAAGGTTAATGCCGAAGTCCAGAAATTGAACACTGACGGAACCCTGCCGCCGGGAGTCAAGCTGGTCCCTTACTATGATCGTAGCACGCTGGTTAGCGTCACCACGCATACGGTTCTGCACAATCTCATCTTCGGCTGCCTGCTGGTTTTTTTCATTCAATGGGTCTTTCTAGGAGACTTGCGGAGCGCGATCATCGTCGGAGTAAACATCCCGTTTGCGCTGTTATTCGCCATCATCCTGCTGGTGATCCAAGGCGAGGAAGCCAATCTTTTGTCGGTGGGCGCTGTCGATTTTGGCATCATTGTCGACTCAGCCGTTATTCTCGTCGAGAATATCTTCCGGAATTTCCAATTGCCGCGGCAAGAAAGACGGCGCCTTTTGAATCATTTGGCGGAAGGCGCCTGGGGAACCGACCCGACAAGCTCGGTCCGCACTTCGACCATTAAGAATTGGACGAATCGGCTACGCCTCATCTTCATCAGCGCCCTCCAGGTTGATAAGGCGATTTTCTTTTCGGCGACGATTACGGTGGCGGCCTTCGTTCCGCTATTCACCATGCAGGGTGTGGAAGGCCAAATCTTCGGCCCCATGGCACGGACCTACGGCTATGCGCTGGCCGGTGCCTTGATCGCGACTTTCACCGTAACGCCGGTCCTGGCGTCAATGCTGCTGCCCCTGCATATCGAGGAGACGGAGACAATCCTGGTCCGAATGCTGCGGGCGATTTATTCGCCGGCGCTAAGATGGTCTCTCGCCAATCGCAAGGTCATGCTCGTGATCGGATTGGCGTTCTTGGCTGCGACGGGCTTGCTCTGGACCCGCCTCGGCAGCGAGTTCCTGCCGGCCCTGGAAGAAGGCAATTACTGGATTCGCGCTTCGCTGCCTCCATCAATGGGGCTCGACGCGGGAACCGACGCCACCAGAAAAATGCGGGAGATTCTGTTGCGCCATCCGGAAGTTATCACGGTGGTCTCCCAGCACGGCCGGCCAGATAACGGCACCGACGCCTCGCCATTCTCGAATGTCGAGCTTTTCGCTCCTCTGAAGCCATTCGATGAGTGGCCATCAGGACTGACCAAGGACAAGCTCACCAACCAGCTGCAGGAGGAGTTCAACGACGAGCTGCCGGGCGTAACATTCAACTTCTCGCAATATATTCAAGATAATGTCGAAGAGGCGATCTCTGGCGTCAAGGGCGCGAACTCGGTCAAGATCATTGGCCGGAACCTCAAGGTTCTCGAGGATCTTGCCGGCAAAGTCATGCATGAAATGGAACAGGTACAAGGGATCACCGATCTCGGGATATTCCACGTTCTTGGGCAGCCGAACCTGAATATCCAGGTGGATCGCGACAAAGCCGCCCGCTTCGGCCTCAATACCGGCGACGTCAACACCGTTATCCAGGCCGCGATGGGCGGCGCAACCGCCACCACCGTGCTCGAAGGCGACCGCGCATGGAACCTCGTTGTTCGCTTCCCACAAAAGTACCGTGACAGCATCGAGGCAATAGGCAACATCAAGGTAGCGGGAGGCAATGGCGGCAACGCTTACATTCCGCTGAAAGAGCTTGCAACCATCAGCCTGGACACGGGCGCCTCCTATATCTACCACGAGAAAAGCGAGCGCATGATCCCGGTCAAGTTCAGCGTGCGCGAACGCGACCTTGGCGGAGCGGTCGCCGAGGCGAAAGCCCGGATTGCGCGGAACGTGGAGGTTCCCAACGGATATCGCATCATATGGGCAGGCGAGTTCGAGGATCTTGAACTTGCCCAGCAGCGACTCGCTATCGTCGTTCCGGTCAGCTTGGCGTTGATCCTCGTGCTACTGTTCAGCTTGTTCAACTCGCTGCGTGACAGCCTGCTCGCCCTTGCCGGCATCCCGTTCGCCGTGGGAGGCGGTATCATCGCGCTTTACATGTCCGGTCTGGATTTCAGTGTGTCGTCGGCAATCGGTTTCGTGTCGCTGTTCGGCGTGTCGGTCATGGATGGTATCCTGATGATCACTTATTTCAATCAGGTTCGGATCACGGGCATGAGACCGCTTGAAGCGATGTTTCATGCCGCCGAGCAAAGGATGCGGCCGATGCTCATGACGGCGCTCTCTGCATGCATCGGCCTGCTGCCAGCCGCGATGTCACACGGCATCGGTAGCCAGGTGCAGCGTCCTCTCGCAACCGTCGTCGTCGGCGGCATGCTGATTGGGCCGATCATGCTGCTGGTCGTCGTGCCCGCTCTGCGGATGATGTTTGTTGGCGGAGACGACACGCCGCCTGAGGGACAGGCCGAACGAAGGGAGGAGGCGTTGGATGATGTCTAAGCTGCGGAGTTTGGCACGCATAGGCCTGGGCGAGAGAAAAGCGATACTCGTAAGCCGGAAGGAGACTACTTGAAAATTTTCTTTCGTACACTCGTGGTCACGGCGCTCATGGCCATGGCTACCAATATTTGTATTGGGGCTACCGCCAGCGGCAGTGTGATTAAGAAACACGAGTCTCTGATTGATAAGAAACGGCAGGCCGCCATCCGGCCATCCCACCTGCTGGCCAAGGGAGCTGCGAGGATCAAGGCCGCACACCTCGACAGTGCTCTACGCGGCGCAGCGGCCGTGGGTAACCAAAATGCCGGCGCGGGCGCCAGTGGTGCGACGGCGGCAAGCGCGTCGCTTGCGGGCGCGGCACCGGCACCTCATGCCACCGCCGCAGATCCCCGGGTACCAGCGGTGCGCATGATGCCAACGCCCGGCGCGGCGAGCCCCTATACAATCATAAACGGCACTGGTATCAAACACTCTGCATCCTCACTCGCCGTGCTCGGCGGTTCGTCAATGAGCAAGGGCAGCACAGCCGCCGTCAACGGAAAAAGCGTGCAGAAAAAGCATTAACGTGGAATAGGAACGCGTGCGACGACTAAAAATAGCGAGCTCTTGGGCGACTCCATGCACCTCTTGGCCAGCGTATCGTGTGGAAATAGAGCTCGCTCATGTCCTTTTTTCAAGCCCTTTGCGAACTCGTTCGTTCCACGGCGGTGGTTGAAGCTTCGAGACGACTCAAGCCGGGCCAGGGGGTAAGATTGAGGTTGCCCGAGGCGTAATCGAACGCGAAGGCGGAATCCGGCCCTAAACGGATCTGAGCGACGTAGCGTATCCGACAGGTCTCGCGGTGCTCGCGATACAGCGAGCATTTACGCTGCGATGTAGGCGTGCTGGATCTGGCCACGATGGAAACTCCATTCGGACGGTGTTCAACGTGACCAAAACCGTGTAAGTTTTTGCGAGATCGCGGTTGAGATCGGCCAATTGGAGTAGGAGTCGGTTATGCCCATCGAAATGATTCTGACGATCATTTCGAAAGATCGACCGGGGCTGGTACGAACTTTAGCGCAAGTTATTGCCGACCATTCGGGCAACTGGATCGATAGCTCGATGGCGCGCCTTGGCGGAGAATTTGCGGGAATTTTGCGCGTGAACTTGCCAGAGCGCACCATCGCGAGCTTTGAACAATCACTGGCCGCTCTCGCTGAACAAGGTATAGCAGTGACCGTTCGCCGTGACAGCGCGGCCCCAAAACCGCGCGGTCGAAGGGGGCATCTCAATCTGACCGGCGTGGACCACCCAGGCATCGTTCGAGAAGTATCGAGCGCTCTGGCGTGTCATGGCGTCAGCATCAATGAACTACACACTGAAGTATGCCGTGGCAGCATGACCGGCGAGCCGCTGTTTACTGCAGAGGCCATCGTCATTCTTCCCCCAAGCTTAACCATCGATGAGCTGCGTACAGAGCTGGAGCGCATCGCCAATGACGTCATGGTCGATCTTTCATTGACCGAGAGTGATAATGCGAAGGCAGACTGATTTCCGATGGAGAGGCCGTGGTAGGATCGGGGACAACCGACGACGAGCACTTCCGATTGCATTGATGCCGCGATCGAAGTTCACTTGATCTATCTGATGCGGCTGGTAGCTACTCTTACTATTGCAGGACAAGTAATACCCTCAGCCATGCGACCAATTGTGTGACCTATGGCATCGCTAGAGACAAGGTTCGCATTCTTCGCAACAATTGTCATCTTACGCTGGTGAGTATGGAATTGGCGCGCATTGTGTAAAATATCGCGCGGCAGTGCATCGGCGATCATGACTTCGGCCGGTATCATCAGCTCGGAAGCACCTTTCGATTCAGCGAAGGCCTGAATGTGGCGCGCGTCGCGTCCAGCGAAATGGGCCTGATTACCGCGCGCGGCTGGCGGGGCTACTTCCACGGAAGCCTCAGTGGGTGCGCGCCCTTTTGGCGCGCACGCTATTTCAGCTCTCGGCGGTCCACGGGGGCCGTTTCACTTGGGCTGGAAAAAAACTCGCGCCGATGTCCCCGGAAGTCCTCAATGCACGGCTCGAGAATCTAACGATAAAAACCCTCGTTATGAGACTGTGAATTCAAACGTGCGGACACCTATGCGGTGCAAATTATCCCCGACTTGGAGGGTCACTCTATGACGCCCGGACGGAATGTCAGCATTTTTGGCGAATAGGCCAGAGCCGCTAAGGTGAGCGTGTTCAACGATCCTCTGCGTAATATCGAGAGCAAGCGACCCATAGGTCGCGCGAAAAGATGTGAGATCGATGGTGGCGCCTTCTTTGGGAAGGAAGCGGACACGAATCGTAACTGGTGATTTTATGGGCTTGGTTGGGTCCGGTTGATCGACTTCAATCATCGGCGCATCAGGAGTACGGCTTAATGTCCGTGCTAGCGGCTGAGGCGTAGCCAGCGAGTCTTCAAATTCCTTCTTGGTTACCAAGGCCCACCCCGCGGCACGACAAACATTTGCAAATAGGACAAGCGAGCCAAAAATAAGAGTTCTTCGGTGCATCAGCATCCTCCTGTGATCCGACCGTTTCACCCCATGCACGCAAGGATATCTGAATTGGGCGACACCTAGGGCGGAGCCATTAGCGCGCTAATATCTGGCCTTCACTGCACCGCCGGCTTTCGATTTTACTGTTTAATTATCCAGCAGATGCGGCCTCAATTCAATCTTGAATCGAGTTCAACATAGACTGGAGATCCTCATTATTTCTAGCTCCTAAGCTGTAGTCACGAGGCGTTGAAAACCTGTCACTGTCATCCGGGACAGAGGATCGCCCGGTGTGTTAGGTGACTTTGACCGGGACTCGGGAAAGTCCGGATGCACATCTATGATGCACGCATTGTTAATATTGCTGGGTCTCCGAACCGGCTATAACAATGACAGAGCTAGCCCTACTCTCCCGTAAAGAAATATTGCATCGCGACCCCAAGTGCTTCCTGCTTGTCGGCTGCCTCGTTTACGACGGCAGGAAACATTTGGTCAGCAGGAAGAGCCTGAACAGGCTTCAACGAAGACAAAGATTCATTGCTCGCCACCACCATCAGAAGCTGGGGCTGCCTGCCACGGCGAAGCTGCTCGGCCGGTATCCCGAAGGTCAGGGGCCGCTGGCCTGACTGAACGAACTCAGTTACGTTTTGAACCACGCCATCATCTTGGATTAGTAATAGATCTATCTTACGGCCGCCGGAATCGGTGATCATTCCAGTAAGCGACTGGCCATCGTAGTGCACGCGCTCCTCTAGCTGGGGTGCGCGATCCATACCGGATTTCATGCGATTGAAAAATGCCAGGGCGTCGCATTGCGCCGGCGTGACCAGCGCTGCGTTGATGGTCGCTTCAAACCCATTCGCCGCCTTGAATTCGCGGTCGAGCGAGTCGAAGGGTTCACGCGAATTGCCGGCAAGATCGATGGTTGCCGAGCTATCGGTCACATCGTAAGACGTGACCGAAAAGCAAGGGCCGGTGCGATAGTTCTTGATGAACTCGGCGGCTTTTGCTCGTGGCGGCAGCTCTGTCAGCCGGCGCGGTTGTGTCAACAACCAATAAGCGGCCGCCCCACCTCCAATGATAGTGATCAAAGCCGCTCCGAGGACAATGTACGGGACATCGCGCCGCTCTGGCCGGCCCTTGCCGGTCACAGTTGGAGGGAGGATTCGGAAATAGTCAGCGACCTCGAGCATTGAACCCGGGCGCAGGCTGGGGTCCGGCTGAAGCATCTTTTCGAGGAATGGGTGAATACGCGGATCAACCCCTTCCAGATCTGGCACAATCCTCCGCTTTTCGATAATTTCCGCCTGAGTTTCGCCCATATCGACAGGGGAACCTCGCAGCGCCTCGGCTATCACGAGACCGAGACTGTAGATGTCCGACTTAGGTGTGAGAGAAATATCTTCGTCACGAATGGCCTTTCCGTTGTAAAGGCCAAGCTGCTCGGGCGACGCATAATTGTATTTGCCAACGAAGCCCACATTGATGACCGTTGCTGCAGCGAGGGTCGAACGAGAGATGCCAAAATCGATGATTTTTGCTTCATGGACATCGCCATTTTGAATAACGATATTGCCGGGGGAAATGTCGCGATGGATTGTTCCCTTCTTATGGGCTGCATGAAGGCCGAGCGCAATCCGTTCTGCAAGAACGCAAACTGTTTCAATTGGCAAGGGCCCGCGCTGGAGGACTTGCGAGAGGGTTTCGCCCTCCACGAATTCCATCACAAGGTACGCTCGCTGCAACAGCGGGTCGACGGCAAAAACAAAATACCGGACGATCGCTTCATGATGGAGGCGAAAGAGTGCGGCTGCCTCGTTTCGGAACATCGCAATCGCTGCCTCGCTGCTAGCGAGGTCTGCACGGATGACTTTGATTGCGACTTTATCTCCAGTTTCGATTGAATGCCCTTTATAGACCTCGCCCATGCCACCGCTTGCTAAAAAAGCGTCGATCTCAAAGAGGCCATTGAGTTTTGTGCCGATTGGAATCGCGAAGGTGGAAAAATTGCCGATGGTTGCGTCTTTGTGCGGTGGGGAGAGTGCCAACTTACTCTACTCAACTATCGATGCTTCTTTGTCCGAAATGTCGATTTCGAGCGACAAGCTCGCCATTTTCCTGCCGGGTATCTCCGCGCCCAATAGCTTGCTCCGTAGGGTCATGAGCGTGTGATCATTCAGCGAGAAGATTACCTGTCAGCATGCCAGAAAACAAGGCAGGCCCCGGCATGTGGCGGGTGGCTAGGGCAACGGGCCGGAATTCGGCGCCGCCTATAGTCCACCAAAAGCTGCGGCTAGCTTCTGCCGCGGCCCAATCCGAGTGGCGCAAGGCAGCAAAAATTTTTGACGGCGAACTGTCGTCGATCGGCGCCACGACGCCGCCGGTGAGAGTTCTGATGACGTTTGGCGCACCGATCGGTGAATAAGCAACAGGCAACGCCAGATGATCGAGCGCTCTGCATATTTGATCAAATGTGACACTTGGACAAAGTGTCGACAAAAGGAAATCCTCACCGGCCGCGAACCAAGGGGTATGCGGTTCGAATTCAGGCGGCGGCACAGCCAACCCCTGGGCCGCGCTAGCGAAAAGCACCAGCGGGAAATAGCGGCCTATTTCATCCACCGAAGGCATAAATGCGCCAAGGATGGTTGTTCCGCAAATCTCCGACCCAAGCCAGAACCGCCAAATTGGCGCGGTGAGAAAAGCCGCTTGCCATTTATCGCGCAATTCTGCCCGGCTTGCCGATACGCCTGCCTGAAGCCACGGCTCCCAGACAGACAGAAATCTCTGCGGCGCATTGATCGCGACGAAGTCGCGCTTGCAGGGGAGTTTGCCAAATATACCACAGCGCATCAAAATTCTAGAGCTCGCTTGGACAGTGGAACTCCTTCAGTGCCGGTAAAGTGAAAGCGTTCAGCACTGATCCTACGCCGATTTGATATTGAATTTGGCGCCCTGCGAGAATGTAACTGACGACAACTTTATCCCCGCGAGCAACCGGAGCTCCTGCATCGACGAGGCGGAAGAGGGACCATGGGCCGTAGCGTTCGATCACCGTCGGCTGTTGGCTTTGATCTGTCGTCACAGTGATCGCAGCGTGACCCGTGCCGGCCCCGGGCCACTGCACCACCGTGGGCGCATTATTGCCCGGCGCGCTGGCAACCAGGGTGCCATTAATCTCCATCTTGATTGCAGCGTTCGGCGAGGGTGAACCGGGAGCTGCGGCCGCAGGGGCAGAAGGGATGGCGGGAGGTACCACCGTCAAAGTCATGGATGGCAATAGGCCTCCGGTTGCGAAGAATGTCTCGCGGATCTGCGCGGCCCGCTGAAATTCCCTCAGCGTGCCGGTCGAGGATGCAAGCGCGCGCCCAATCGCCGTATCCTGCCGCCAGCTCCAATTTTGCTTGGAAGTGTCGATATATTGAGCCACCTCACTTGTAAAAAACTTGTCAATTGCGCCCTGCGGAGCGAACAGACGTCCGAAATCGGCCAGGGGTACCTCGCGGTCTGAGCGTGCGAAGGGGTACCGGTTCGTAACGATCTGCTGGCAGATGCCAGTCACCTGATCCTTGAGCGCGCGACCCAATTTCGCGTGGAAACTCGTGGTAAGCTCTCCATCAAATTCGCTTGCGGCCGCTTGCAACATCCCCGCGAATGGTTGCGGAAGGCGGTTCGCGTTAGAACGCAAGCTCGCAACCGCGGTCTGTAACTGCCCAACGGCCTGTTGCCCTTGTGCAGCAGAGTCAGAGACCAATAGATTCTGGTAGATATCAGCGAGATTAGCGACTACCAAATCAATTGGCCGGCGCGTTGCTTCGCCCTCAACGAGAATGTGATAGGCTTTAAATTCTTGTTCGATTTCACTTCCCGGGACTGCCGCTCTCGTCCCCAACAACGTAGCCTTTAGATCGTCATAGCCCTTGCTGACGAAGCCAGGCCGCTCGCGGGTAAGCGCTGTCTCGTCACGCACCGATTCGAGAAGCTGCTTTATGGGCGAGGTCGCAGCGGAAGCAGCGGCAAGCGCGACATATTTCGGCTTGTCGGCCATCAAACGCTTCAGTTTGAGCTTTGACAAGGAATCGTGCCAAGCAGCAGAAAAATCTTTGGCGTAGAGAGCGAGGAGCTCGCTTGTAAGGGAATTATATTGTGCTTCAACCGCCGTTTGTTCACCCGCGCTGCCGAGAACCCAGCGGTTGTCTCGAAGTTGGTTGGCGACGCCGCCCAAACGCTCGACGAATAATCTACGAAACCCGTCATAGGTGAAAAAGGCAGGAACACGGATTGTGTCCAGACTTCCGCCTTCGACAGTCGTAAAGACGAGGTTGACATCTGGCCCTCCGTGACGACCTGGTGTCCAATCCGGAGCATCGGAGGCGCTGGCTTGGGAGCGCAGCAATTCGTAGGCGCGCTGGGCGACACTTAAGCGGGCAAGCGTCGCCTGCGTGTCTGCAATGAGGGGGCCGTCCAGGGTAACCAAAAGATCCCTGGCGTTTGCCAATTCCAACATCGCCTGGAAATGTTCCTCCAGCAGTCTTCGGCCATCGGAATTGGCGGCGCCGGGGTAAAGATTGTCGGCCCAGTCACGCCGCAAATAGGCCTGCAGGAAGGCGGGGTCAGGGGGATGCAGGCCACCGAGCATGAGATATGCCTTTAGCGCATCATAAAGAGAGCTCGGGTTCGTGCGATTGGCTTCGAGTTGTTCCTCGAGCCGATAAAGCAGACGGGGTCTGAGAATACGTTCGAGAGCCGTGGCGTAGGCCGCCTCGCCAGCCGATCGTAGACGTTCAGCTTGACTTAGACCAAAAGTCGCCGCAATTGGCACGGGGTTACCGCGCGAGCCGTACCCCGCCGGCAGTTGCCGGAGGTAGTTCAAGGGCGGCAGTATTTTGGCGAGATCATGATCGGCTATTTCAGTTTCATCTAGCAGCGGGCCAGCACTCTTCCGGTACTCGGCTGCTGCTGATTTTGTTTGCTCGATCAGCTCCTTGTTACGGTCATAGCTTGTCCACCAAGCTAGCGAAGCAGCCGCGCAGGCGAGCAGCAAACCGCAGAGCGCCGCAGTCTTGATGACCCGCGCCCGCAAGACAGCAGCCCGGTCAGTGGACACCCAAGCTGCCTCGCCGATCATAACTTTGCTGATGAGATCCGTGAGGAAATAACTTTGGCCACGGCCGGAATAAATATCGCGCGTCAATCCTTCTACCTTGAAGGTTCGCGAGAGCGCTCCGATCAGCTGATCGATAGGTGTGCCTTCTTGAGTTCCCGAGGCAAAGTAAAAGCCGCGCAACGTGGCATTTGCATGATAACGCGTCGGCTCAAAAATCTGATTGAGGAAATTTGTTACCGGTATTTTCAGCTTAGCCAACTGCGCAGGTAAGCCAAACAGCGCCACCCGCGCTTGAGGTACCGGCTCCTCCTGCAAGCGATCGGTAGTCATTTCGTTGAGACGGGCGATCAAGGCATCGAATTCGTTTGGCACCTCGCCCACCATATTCGACCGCTTGTTCGCGGTCTGGAACGTGGCTCCCCAAACCTGCTTGCGGCTCATTTCGTCCAAATTGCTAAAATACTCCCGAAAGCCAGCAACAAGATCAGCCTTTGTCAAAAGGACATAAACGGGAAAGTCGACTTTTAAACGTTGATGGAGTTCAATGAGCCTAGCACGGATGGCATTGGCATCGGCATCTGTCGCAGCCGCGTCCGCCGTCATAATTGTGTCGAGACCTATCGCGACGATGACGCCATTGATTGGCTGGTGCGGGCGATTTTTCTTGAGAAGATCAAGGAAGGCGAGCCAGCTCTTTTGGTCCGCCTGGGCGTCGGAATCGTGGGTTGTATACCGTCCTGCGGTGTCAATCAGGACGGCATCCTCCGCAAACCACCAATCGCAATAACGGGTCCCGCCTACGCCCGCAACCGCAGCAGGCTTCGTTCCTCGCGCGAGAGGAAATTTCAGACCCGAATTGGTGAGCGCTGTTGTTTTGCCGGCGCCCGGTGGGCCGATCAAAAGGTACCATGGCAGATCGTAGAGAAAATTGCCTTTTCCCTTGTGGGCGCCCTTCAAAGTCGTGAGTGCATCCTTCATCCTCTCAGCTAACACTTCCGCATCGCTGTCGGCCTTTGATGACTCCGTGATATTCTTGGCAATGTCCTTGCTTTTGGCTCTGCGGCGCCAGAATGCGAAGCCAGCGAGCGCCGCCGCTGCGGCGACCAAGATGGCGATGATGATCTCCCGGATGATCGGGTTTTCGAGCGGACGCCAATCCCCAAAAGAGATGAAAGGGCCCGCGATGTAGACGAGTGCAGCTAGAGAGACGAGGCCGAGGCCAGAGGCAACAATTCTCGCAATGTCCTTGCTCAACATAATACGGTCTTACCCCTCAACAGTAAGGCGCGTATTGAGGCGAACCTCAGTCGCTGCGCGCCAGCATGATTTCGACACGGCGGTTTTGCGCCCGTCCCTGCGCGGTATCATTTGACGCGAGAGGCTCGTAGTCCGCTCTGCCATCGATCTCGATACGGCTCGGATCGGAAAGGCCGAGCCGCAAGACATTAGCGACGGCCTTCGCGCGTTCCATAGACAATTGCCAATTCGAGGAAAACGGGGAGGTCCTCGACAGTTTGACATTGTCTGTGTGGCCGATGACGCTGATTGCGCCAGGCTCTTTTTCCAGCGTCTCAGCGATCTGCTTTGCGATAGGCAGGAACTGGCTCCTTAGCGTTGCTTGGCCTGAGTCAAACGGAACAAGATCGGATACGATGATCTTGATCTTGGTAGCGGTCTGCGTGGCATCGACCTTGCCAGCAGCTATTTCCGGCGCGAGCGCGAGCCTAATTCGCTGCAATTGGGTGAGCTTGTTTGGCGGCGGTGGAGGCGGCTCTGGTGGCGGCGCGGTGGGATGCCCGGCAAGCTTGATTTCACCTCGCGAGTGAAGGCCCATGAGGTCTGCCGCTGCGACCTCGGCACCGCCGGAAAGCAACGTGCGAAGTGTCAGAAAGAGCGTAAAAAGCAGGAGCGTCGCGGCACTGAAAACCGTCCAAAAAGGCACCCTGACCCGCATCACACTGCGCCCCAAGGATTGTCCGCGCCAATGGGGCGAGAGATTGCGCTCGGTGCGGGGGCGGATCTTGCGCAAAATCTCGTACAGGTTGCGTTGGATCTCTTGTAATTTACCCGCGCCACCAGAAGAGGTTCTATGAATTCCTTGAAAGCCGAGGGCAAGACAGGCGTGCATTAGCTCAAGGAGTTGATAATTTTGCACTGGATCCATCTTGGCCCGGTCGAGTTCTTCAAAAAATCGAACGCCGCCAATCCGTTCCCTGAAAAATCGGGCCAGCATGCTAAACTGCACCCAGACATGGCGTTCCTCGGCCGGAATATTCTGGACTATGTCATCGGCGGTCGCACAAAGAATATACTTAGCCGTCTCCGCTTTTTCGGCTGAAATGCCGGTGGCGCGAATTTCTTTTTCGAAAAGCATCACCGTGGCGGCGACTCGATCCATGAGGCCAGCAGGGGAGGCCCTCACCAACGTCACCCGTAGGCGTCCGAGAAGCTGCAAAAGGGGGCCTGCCGCCTGCATAAGCGGATTTTCATGGGGGACAACGAGTTCCTCGACGCGCGGCACTTCCTCTTGGGTTGGTGGCTCGGCGGGCGGGGCGGAGTCATAACCCCTAATCCATTCCTCACCCGGCTGCTCGCCCCTTGCGAAAGGGACAACACTTGGCGAAAGTGGGGGCGGCGTTGCGCCCGATGGAGCCTGTGGCCGCCGGCCTCCAGGGGTTGGACGGAACACAGTCTTGTCGCGGCCGCCGAGCCTATCGAACGGATTGTCCTTATCGCTCATCGCTTATCTTCCAACACAGCCCAGAGTTCGAGCTCGAGGTCGGGCCAATCTCCCGCAAAGTGCATTCCGATGGAGGCCGCGGCGCTGAATTCGGGCCAAAGAGGTGAATTGCGATCAAGATAGAAATAGACGTGATCGACGATCGCTCGTATTTGTGGTGGCGGTGTCGGCAAATGGATGAGTGGGATGCCGGGCAGATGCGCATGGACGATCTCGTTCATCTTTGTATTGGGACCGACCTTGAACAGATTAGGAAAGCTATTTTGGATTTCGATAAGCGCGCGCTGCGCCGAGACCTCCAGCACGAAGCTTGCAACACGAAACAAGTTGCGGTCTCTAATCGGCGACATGTAGGCATTCGCCGCCCGCTGAATTAGCTCGAGCCGAATGGCACGTCTGCCAAGACGCGCGCTAAGGAAATCCTGAAGGTCACGCATGACCGGAGCAAAGGAGGCTTCAATATTGTCATGATCGTAGAGGGGATAGAGTCTCGCCCGCCGCTCGTGCGTCGCGAACGTCGCGAGTTCGCCAGCAAGGCGGATAAGTTCCGCGAACAAGCGCTCGGGATGAACGTAGCGGGATGCCCGCATGTGCTGCAAAACAGGTAAGTGACGATTAAGGAGCTGCAAGACTAGATAATCGACGCTTTGAAGCCCTCCGCCGGCTGTGGGATCCGCTGCATAGCGGGCAAGTTCATCTAACCTGTTTTCAATCCAGCCAATCACTCGGTCAATCCAACCGTGGACCGTGCGATGTGCGTGACAAACAAGGACCGGAGGCGAGAACTTCTCGTCAAAGACTATCGTTTTGTCGCGAATTTCCACGATGCGGGAAATTGGCAGGCCTTGGAACCCAGGCTTTGCAGTCTTACGCAGGTCGAAACTTAGACGAGGGTATGCAAGATCGATTTCTTCTTCGATTCTGAGCGAGGACGTAGAATCGATGAAGGTCTCCGTCCCGATCGCAAAGCGGCTTGCCGCGTCAGACTCGAGCACATCGACCTCACGGCTATTGGCGACCGCGGTTGGCATGGAAAGCCATATGATCTGCTGCGCGGCGTTTGGGGGTACATCGATCGGGGCTGGAATTGGGCTGTCGTTCGGAACGTCGAAAGGCGTTCCATCGGGCATGACGCCAGCAGCCCGCCGGACTGAAAATTTGCTTTGTTGAGCTAGGTCAGAGTCGATTTCGATATGGAAAAAGCCCCACGGATATGGCGTGATGTAGCGGCTCCGGGTTTCGATGAGGTGCTCGAAGTAGCGGTCGCTTTGTTGCAGGTGATGCGGCCGCAGAAAAAGCCCTTCCGACCAAACGACCTTGCTGTACCATGACATTAAAACCTCACTTCCCTTGCGAGCGTTCCCCGTTGTCGCCAGTGCGCGCAGCTGCCTGGTCATAGCAATGAGAAAAATACAACATGAAGGCGCCTAATAGACCGTTGTCGTGCCGATGGGCCTTGGCTTTCCAGCGTGCGACATAAGCGTCCCAGAGTTTCGCCTTAGGGGAACCAATCTTGGCGAACAAGCCGCGATCATTTCCCACCATCTGCTCGATCGCATCCGGATCGAGGTCTTCGACGAGCATCTTCACGGCGCCTTGCATGGCGGCTAGTACGTCAATCTCATGTTGCTTGAGATCGGTGAAAGTCTGTTGCAAGGCACGGCCCGGCTCAAGATAGCCCCGCATAGGCGGTCCGAACAAGAGCCGCAAAGCGTCGGTTGGTGTTGGCGAGAACTTGAGCGGATTGTTGCCAAATGCCTCGATCATGGTTTGGGAGCGGCTTCCGGCGATCCGCTTTGCGGCGAGTCGGGCATGAAGAAGCTGGATTAGCCCTTCGACAACAATCCGGAACAAGGCACCAAGATGCCTGCCAAATTCTTCCGGGTCTTGCTTGGCAATGGCATCCGCGGGAAGACCCGCTGCTTCGGCAAATCGGCTTGCGAAACGAACCCCCGTCGCCGCAGGCCCTTCGGGCTGTGCCGGCGTGGTCACTGCTACCGAGCTCTCGGGAGGGGCTGGCGATGGGGTTGAGGAAGGCGGGGATTGCCCTGGGAGCGGCTGTCCAGAAGGCGCCCCTCTCATGTAAAGATCGCTGGGCTCGGTGGAGTCCCAAACCGGGCGCTGCGGCTCAGGAAGCGGTGGAGCGGCAGGCTCCGGAGGTGGGGCCGGAAGCGGCGGCAGCCAGCTCACATCACCGTCAACCTGACCAGACGGGATGGCGTCATGAGCAGTTGATGGAGGGCCGAGCGGGTCAAAGACATCCATTGACCAATCGAGGAAATCAGACGGCTGCGAACGGCGTTGCGCCGGCCGCAGCTCCCGCGGGTCGATTGGCGGCGGCGGCTCCGGCGCCTCCCAGGTGTCGGGATAGGCCGAAGCGCGAGGGACAGAAGCTTTTGTGGACTCGGTCACAGCGGAAACGTCTGCTGCGCCCTCATCCGAGGGGTCGATCTTCACAGCAATGATGTAATCGCCAATCGTCAAGCGATCGCCGTCGCGCAATCTGTGCGGTCCTTGGATGCGGTTTTGCGCATCATTGAGAAATGTTCCATTGAGCGAAAGGTCATGCAACACAAAACCGCCGTCTTCATACCGGATTTCGCAATGCTTGCTGGATATGAAGCGGCTCGGATCGGGGAGAGTCCAATCAAGCGATGCGTCGCGGCCAATGTCGATCCCGCGCCTACCGGAAACAGTTATGCTCGTTGGGCCCCCATCCGGCAGGTTTATGTGGTTTTCGATCGTAAGGCGCAGCATCGTCTTGCCATTCATGCCTGCTTGGCGGTGCGGCGGCAACCGCCATTTTGAGAGGGATTTACGCTCTGTGCGAGGATCCTCACGCCAGAGCTGGGTTGTGACGCTCGAACAATTGACTGGCAGGTGAAGCTACGCGGACTAACTTGGCTGTCAAGTGCGCTAGCATACACAGTGCACTCGCTGGCTGATCGGGAGGCGGTCCCGTTATACAAGCGCGGCGGCAGGAGAAGCCCAGAGCCCTTCACATAGATACCGCACCGCAAAAGGCGTAAAACCCTGGGCACCTTCCCTGTAGCGCACTTCGTAGTACTTGCCCAGGATGAACATTTGTCGACCGGTGCCGGCGCCTTCTACCTCAATTCCTGAGTCCCGGGCTAGTCTAAACTGCAGAAGAAAACTTGGTTCGAAACTGGTTGATCGCCGATCGGGACGTTGCTACGAAAATCGGTTGAGGAGAAGTGGTGTGCCTGGACGTCCCGCCGCGAGAGTTCTTGATCTGGTTGCTCACCCGGCGCCGGGCGTCCTGACTCCTGGCCCCGGCAGCGTCAATGTAATCATCGGAGGCAAGCCGGCGTGGCGTGGCGTTCTGGCCGCAGCCGCAGCCGCCATCGAGGCTGCCAAAGAGGCGTCCGACGCGACGATCGAGGCGGCGGAAGCGGCGACCCTCGCCGCCGCCGGAACCCCCGGAGCACCTGCCGCCAAGGCCGCCGAGGAGTCCGTCAAGGCCACCGCGGCGGCCAGCATGGGCTCGATGATTGCCGGCGTAGCGGCTGGGGCGGATATTCACGCCTGCACGACGCCGCTGCCGGTTCCGCCACATGGGCCGGGCGTCGTCGTCGACGGCTCCCCATCTGTCTTGATCAACGGTCTGCCGGCGTGCCGACAGGGCGATACGGTTGTCGAACCTGTCGGGCCACCGGATAAAATCATTCTCGGTTTGCCAACCGTATTGATCGGAGATTGATGGGGATGCTCGTCCCCCTTTTCTACGGCCATCCAGTTTTTCGAGAAGAAAACCCGCCCCCGCGTTTTGACCTTATCGCTCCACTCCGAGTATAGTCGAGTGTAGATATGTTTCACTAACCCTGGTTCGCGAGCGTGGCGCCATACTCGATGCATGGCTTTATAACATCCGGGACCTCGTCTTGGGGAATTCCTGCTATAGCTATGAACAAGCCGGCCCTGACAGCACGGGCTGTTTGCTCCGGAGGCGGACGCACATAACCATATTCAGGCGGGACGACGCTTCCACCCGACCAGCCGGCGGCCAGCGCCATCCACGTAGCCGGTAGCCCGGCGTCGGCTCGGCTGCCGAGTTCGAGCGCTGCGCGGCGGTGCGTCTCGTCCGGTTCCCGCACCCAGTCCTCGGCGGCGTCGAGCGTCGCGGCCTCCGCCTGCGAGAATTGACGCCTTACCGATCGTAAGGACTGCGAGCCCCACCACACGGCCTGGCGGCGCGGCAGAATGTATGCGCAGAGCGAGATGGCTGAGTTCCAGGCCGCATTCGTCGTCAAGGATCGAAGAAACGCCATGCATCCTTCGTCGGACGCAGGAATTCCGACATCGTCCGCTGCCGTCGGAAATGCGTCGTAGAGGTCGCGTACCGTGGGAAACCGCGGAAGCGCCATGATTGATCTCAGTTGATCTTCACGGGAAGGCCTTGAATCACGCACGTCGTCTCGGCCTTGATCGTGATCGTCGGCGCCTCGAGCGTAATTCCGGTCGGGTCGATCGTTATCTTGCTCGGCCCCACCTTGAGCTCGATCTTCACCTTGGCAGAGGTCAATATCGCGCCACTCGATACGTCGAGAACTCGATCGCCATTCTTGATTGTGGTTTTATGTGAAGGGCTGCCTGTCGGCGACTCGAAATTCTCTCCGATCGTGACCATCTCACTATTAAGAATCGTGACATTATAATCCTTTTGAGCGTGCATTCTAATGTTCTCGGAGTCCTTCTTGTCCTCGAACATGAACTCGTTATAGCCTCCATGCCCTTTGGACGAATCGGATTTCCGCCCCGATTGCGTTTTGTTGGCAGGCATTTCATAGGGATATTTATTATCCGCGTTATAGACCGCGCCTGTTACAATGGGGCGGTCAGGATCTCCTTCGAGGTACTCGACAATAACTTCTTGCCCGATGCGGGGGATGATTTGACCACCCCAACCTTTTCCCGCCCACACCTGAGCGACGCGCGCGCGGCAAGATTGTTTGTTTTCCCGATCCCAAAAAAAGTGGACGAGGATCCGGCCGTGCTCATCAACATCAATCTCTTCACTCGTTCCCTCTTCGGCAACGACCCTTGCTGTTTGCGGGCCATGGACAATCGGGCGCGGAGTAATAAGAGGAGCCCGGAAGCTGTTATCGCTGGCAATAAATTCATAAGACCCGGAATATGTCTCACCATTTTGGAATCCAGCCGAACGGTAGGATTCTGATTGATAGCTGTGCGAGGCGCGCAGGATCAGATACTCCTTGTTCTCGGCATTTTGGGGATGTTTTTCGAGCGTCAGTAGGGCGCCTGCGAAGAGGCTCACCGCATCGCCTTCGCCATACCGGCGCTGGTCCATTGCCTGCTCCGCCTGCAGGCGCACTTTCGCGTAAGTCTCTCCGTCATCCTTCTGTTTGAACTTGCCGGGATAATCATATATCTCCATTTTCGATCTATTGTAGCTTGCCGAGCCTTCCGCATCGGATTTTAGATCGGCGTTGGGCTGCAGATAATCGTAATCGTTCAACTCGAATTTGCCGCTGCGGAAACGCCGTTCCGGCCGCCAGTGGAAGAGGTGCTCTTGATCGCGCCGGCGGTGGTATTCGTCAGCAATAAAAGGTATCTTGGGATGACCCGGAACGGGGTTGTGCGAAGATTTTGAGTCGGCAAGAACGAGCATATGCTTGTCCTTGGAATGCTCGAAGAAATAATAGATCCCATGCTGTTCCATGAGGCGCGAAACGAAGATGAGGTCCGTTTCGCGGTATTGGACGCAATATTCGAGCTCGGGAAAGGTCCCCGTAGTCGCGTCGCGAAAATCTGAAAATCCTCTGTCCCGGAAAACTTTTTCGATAATATCTGGCGCCTTTTGATTCTTAAAAATGCGGCAGTTGCTGGTATGCGAAAGGAGCCACAGCCAAGGCCGCAAAGTCAATCGATAACGGAAGAGATCGGCCTCGGCGCCAAGCCCCTGTACTTGGACGAGGACACCGTTGAAGATCCGTTCAGGGCCGTCGTATGTCCTAAACGTCAACGAGCAATTATTGCCAATCGCCTTGTCAAAATCGATGCCCTTCTGCTCACTCAGCGCCTCTATTCGAAACTCGAACAGCTCGCTCACCGCTTCGTTTCCATCGAAGCGGAGAGCCACAAGCACATCCTTGCCAAGCGGCGTCTCCAAGGACGCAATGCGCCCTTCCTGACTAAGATGAGAGAGCCCTTCTGCCATCGAACCCCCGATTATTTCTATCAGTTGACGATACCTAAAGATCCAGCCATAGTCGATACTTGAACTGGGTCACTCTTTATGTTCCCGGCCGCGCGATCTTATAACCTTGCCAGCCGCTAGCGGTAAGGGAGCGTTTGATGACCAACCTCTCGCTCGACACTCTGACGGCACCTATTTCTGCTGCCGATTCCTGCGGCCCGGATCTCGACGTCGTCGGGGATGCTGGCTATCTGACCTTCATGGCGGCGGCCGAAGGCCTCCTCCCCGCGACATTCTACTACCCGAAGAGCCATGGCGATCCATCGCGCCGCGACAAGCCGTTTGACCGGTCAACGGTCGATTTTGCTTCTCAGTACGAGGTTATCGCCAATCTCGGCAAGAGAACACGAGACCTCCGCGTCCTCGTGCTGCTGGCGAAATTTCGCGTTCTCGACCGCAGTCTTTCGGGGTTCATCGATGCTATCGACGCCGTTGCGGTCCTTCTGGAGCAGTACTGGGACACGGTACATCCGCGCGGCGAGGACGGCGATTTCACAATCCGCTTGGTCACTCTGCAGTCGCTCGACGACATGGTGCCGGTTATTCTACCCTTGCATTATGTGCCGCTCTTTGAAGACAAGCGCGCAGGTGCCGTGACCTATCGCAGCCACCTCCTTGCCGAGGGCGAGGTCACTCCGCGAGGCGATGAAGACAAGCTCGACCTTTCTTTGATCAAGAACGCCTTCGCTGAAGCTGCGCTGCCGATTCTGGTCGAACGCCGCGATCAGTTCAAGCGATTGAGCTCGGCGCTCGCCCGTATCAAGGATGCCTTCGCGAAAAATGGGGGGCGAACAGAAGCTATAGCATTTGATAGACTAACGCCGCTCGTCGAAAAGATCCGAGCTCTGCTCGAGTCCCACGTCGCAATGCGAGAGCCATCCGCCGCGGAGGCGGCGCCTCCTGCTGGCCCCAGCGAAGAGGGCGCCGGAGACGGGGCGCCAGCGGCGGCCCAGGCGGGAGACATCGCGAATTTTGCCGATGCCGCCGCCGCGCTCGCTGCGGTTGCGGCTTACTATGCACGCTATGAGCCCTCGAATCCGGCGCTCCTTTTGGTCCGCCAGGCCGAGCAACTCATCGGCAAGTCTTTTTTCGATGCGATCCGCCTGCTTGTTCCCGCCCATGCCGATGAGATCAAAGTGCAGATCGGAAAGGTACATGGATTTGATCTGCCCCTCGAGCGCCTTGCCGAACTTGCTCCGGCGGAAGGAATCTCCGACGGCACGACCGAAAAAACGTTCACGGCGACGACACGCGAAGCGGCGCTCCGGCTGCTGTCCGACGTCGCCTCGTTTTATCGCGCGGCGGAACCTTCGAGCCCGGTTGCTTATTTGATCGAGCGCGCGCGCGCGCTGACGGGCAAGGATTTTTTGGGACTCTTGAAGGACATGCTGCCGCCGGACACGCTGAAATCCTTGGAGGGCGGGAAATAGGGCTTGCCGGTCGCCTTAACCCCGTTCGTTTGCTCGCAGTGCCAACAACGCGAACTGGCCATAGTTATCGGCATTAAGGACGGCCAGATCGGGGGTAGCCTGGGCGAGTGCGATATCTGAGTTAAGATCATTCGCAACGTCGCCGGGGGTCGTTGGCATGCCGTTAGCATCCAGGGTGCCGCCAGAGCCGACTTGGGGAACGTCCGAGGCGTTGAAAACCGCATGGGCGAACTCATGGACCAGGGTGCAGACCGTGGCGTCGGAGCTCACGGCGCCTGCCGTTTGGAAGTCTTGTTGTCCCCGGACCCCTTTCCGAAAGAAGAGGGGGCCGATCCACACGTTGATGTAGGGTTGGTGTACGGCGCTACCCCGATGGGTCCAGGCAAACGTCTTTTCCTCGCCCAAGTAGTAGCGCGCATCAATGCAACAAATCCCCATCAAAACGCCGCCACGCGGGGCATCTAGCTTCGTCCTCAAAGTGTTAAAGTTACTCAGGACTGTTTGCCGGCGACGATCTGCCTGCGGAGTGTCACAAGGCCCAAAGAGCTGCCAATAGCGCTCGCCGGGTGAATTCGGGAGCGGAGGCGTGGTACTGACCCTAACGCTTATGATTTCTCTGATCGCCCAATCGACCGCCGCTATCGTCCGCCGGACCGCTTCATTGATCCGCCTAATCTCCGGGTGTGTAAACGGCGGTGGATGCGGAACGGTTAGAAGGGGCGGCGGGTTCGTGGGATCGGGGACCAGCGACCAACCCATTGCGTCTTGCACCGGGATAGCGTTCGCTGGAGCCGCCGCCGGCTGCGCACGCGCCAGCTGTGCGGCGGTCACATGATGATGCGCCCTCGCATTATTCAGCGCAACATTCAGCTGCTGGGCAGTGACGACGGGCGCGCCGGGTACGACGGGCACGCCGCCTCGCGGCCTGACGGTAGCGGTGCTAAGCCCATATTGATTTAGGACGAGATTTAACGCTGATTGATACTTTTGTCTTTTTGTATCATCAATGTGACTGAACTCCGCTATCACAGATGCTTGAGGGGGGTTGTTGCTGGCTCGCAATACCGCAATCAGGGGGGCTAGAGATTTCGGCTCTTTACCATTGTTGGCACCTTTTGCCAGTTGCAGGAATTGCGGTAGTTTCTGCCAAGGCATATCCTTCTCCCACGTAATTTACCCCGCGAACTTTTCCCACTCATTATTGCCGGGCATGACAGCCTCCTTAACCGGCATTCCCCAGATAGGTCTCGCGGGAGCCCAATCCTGTCTCATTCGACTCCCTTGGCGAGGCGGAGCGGCCGCCTCCCTGCGGAAATAGGTGTCCCCTATCCGCCCCGGATCGGCCGGCCGACAAAGGTCAACTGGAAGTAATACCAAATCATACCGATAAATCTACAATTGACAGGCAGGAAGTTTTCAGCTCAATGTGCAGCTCTGGGATCGGCGCTCCAGCTCATGCCTACTGTCGCATAGAAACCTAAAAGGGGGGACAAAAATGGCAACGGGGGATGGCGGCCAAAAATTCATCTCGCGCAACCGCCCGCCGCGGGTGCAAATCACTTACGAGGATCCCTACAACGCGGAACGAAAGGTTGAGCTGCCTTTCGTCATGGGGGTACTTTCCGATCTCTCCGGCACGTCGGCGGGCGTCGAGAAGGCGGAGGTTGCGGACCGTACCTTCCTCGATATCGACATGGATAATTTCGAAAATCGGATGGCGGCCATCGAGCCGGGTACATCTCTCAAAGTGGACAACAAGCTGGGCGACGGGGGCGGCGAAAAGCTCTCTTTGACGCTGCGCTTTAAGAAAATGGATGATTTTAGTCCTGCGGCCGTCGCGCGCCAGGTTCCGGCGCTCGCGAAACTGCTCGAAGCGCGCAATCAGCTCAAAAACCTCCAACTCTACATGGACGGCAAGGTCGATGCCGAAAGCCAACTGAGGAAATTGCTGAGCGATAAGGAACTCATGGCGGCTCTCAGCAGCAAGATGGCTGGAGCGAGCGGAGAAGAATAAAGATACCGCTTCAATCGCGGGGAGTGAACCATGTCCGACGTCAACAACGCCACGCCGCAAGCCGCGCCAGAGGCCTCCGAGGCTGCCCCTCCGGTCGAGACGCGCAATGTCGACGAATTCGCGAGTCTGTTGAAGCAGAGCTTTAAGCCACGCACCGAGAGAGCCGCGGCCGAGGTGGAAAACGCGGTCGCGACGCTCGTCACGCAGGCGCTCGCCGATCAAAGCGTGATCAAGGGGGATGTCCTCGACACGATTGAGGAAATGATCGCGCGCCTTGATGAGAAGCTTAGCGAGCAGATGAACGAGATCCTGCACGCGGAAGAGTTTCAAGAGCTTGAAAGCACCTGGCGGGGCCTGCATTATCTCGTCTTTAATTCCGAGACCGACGCGCAGCTCAAGATCCGCGTTATGAACGTCTCGAAGAACGAGATTTCCAATAATCTCAAGCTCTACCCGGGCGCACGGTGGGATCAGAGCCCGCTATTCAAGAAGTTCTACGAAGCCGAATACGGTCAGCTTGGCGGTGAGCCTTTCGGCTGCCTCATCGGCGATTACGAATTCAGCCATTTGCCAAAGGATGTGCAGCTGCTGCGCGACTTGAGCAAGGTTGCCGCGGCCTCGCATGCGCCATTTTTCGCCGCAGCTGACCCCACTCTCATGGGTATGGACAGCTGGAACGAGCTCATGAATCCGCGTGATCTGAGTAAGCTCTTCGACACGCCGGAATATGCCGCGTGGAAGGGTCTGCGGGATGCCGAGGATTCGAAATATATTGGGCTATGCATGCCGAGAGTCCTCGCGCGCCTGCCCTATGGCGCCAAGTCAGAGCCCGTCGAGGAGTTTTCCTTCGAAGAGGACACTGACGGTCACAGAGGCGAAAAATACCTCTGGATGAACGCCGCTTATGCGATGGCGGTCAACATTAATCGCGCCTTCAAGGAGTATGGATGGTGCAGCCGCATCCGCGGTGTGCAATCGGGCGGCGAGGTTATAAATCTGCCGACCCACACCTTCCCGACAGATGACGGCGGCGTCGATCTTAAATGTCCGACGGAAATCGCGATCAGCGACCGGCGCGAGCACGAGCTTGCGATATCGGGCCTGATCCCATTGATCCACCGGAAAAATACCGACAAGGCCGCCTTCATCGGCGCGCAATCCGTCTACAGGCCAAAGAAATACGAAGGAAAGGACGGCGTGGCGGCGACCGCCTCCGACAATCTCAAAGCGCGCCTGCCCTACATGTTCGCTGTGTCGCGTTTCGCCCATTACCTCAAATGCATGGTGCGCGATAAGATCGGCTCGACGAAGGAAACGGAAGCGCTTCGCATCTGGTTGCAGGAATGGATCACTCAATATATCGATGGGGATCCCGTCCACTCCACCGAAGATTACAAGGCGCGCCATCCGTTGACGGAAGCACGCGTGGACATTTTTCCGGATGAGGAAAACCCCGGCTATTATGCTGCTCGTTTCTACTTGCGCCCCCACTACCAGCTCGAGGCCATGGACATTGGCCTGAGCCTCGTCTCGCGCCTTCCCGCGGCCCCGAAGTAGTAATTTTCATTCGAGGTACGGGGGCTTCGGGGATCCTTTAAAAGAAGAATTATGACGATCAACGGGTGAGCGGACTGCGTCAACGGCAGCCGAAGCTAAAAAAGGGAGATTGCTGTGTCTGGAGACATTTTTTTGGATATTGAAGGTATCGAGGGCGAAAGCAAAAAAAAGGATTTCGAGAAGAAGATAGAAGTTGACAGCTTTTCGTGGGGAGAATCGAACCCGACCTCATTTGCTTTTGGCGCTGGCGGCGGCGTCGGTAAGGTACAGATGCAGGACGTAAGCTTTACCAAGCCTATCGATAAGGCGAGTCCTAAACTCTATCAAGCGTGCGCGAACGGCGATCATATCAACAAAGCGACATTCACCTTCCGCAAAGCTGGCAAAGAGGCACAAAAATATCTGACGGTCGAGCTCACCGAGATCATGATTTCGTCGATTGCGTTGTCGGATAGCTCCAACAGCGAGCTCCCGCACGAAAGCGTTTCAATCGCTTACGGAAAAATCGTGTTCGGATACAAGCCACAAAAAGACGACGGCACTTTGGATGCCAATATGCCCTTTGGCTGGAATATTAAGGAACACAAGGCTGAGCAGACCTAATTAACCCTCTCTGCCGCGCGCCCATCCGGCCACAGAGCGCCGGAATTGCCTTGCAGCGCCGGATCGTTGAGGAGCCTTTCGCCGCAGGAAGAAAGTTTTGGTATCGTTCGCGCCAAGAAAGAACCGGCTAAGCCCGCCGTTGATGTATGCGTTTCGCAGCGCCCGCGAGAAAAGGGACGCCAAGCAAAGGCTGGACTTGCGCGATGAGGCCGGCGAGCGGGTCATCGCCGCCCGCCGGGCGGCCGCCCGCACAACGATCAGCGAGCCCCATTTGCGCCTCGAAGTGACGCGCGATCTCGAGGCTTTGGTAAATTCAATTGCCCTCGAATCGAGCGAGGATTTGTCGGAGTTCGAGGCGGTTCGCAAGTCCGTCTTGAATTATGGGCTTCCCGACATAGCCAATCGCACGATCGATGAAGCATCTGTCAGCCAAATCAACAAAGAGTTAGAGGCCGCGCTCGAAACTTACGAACCGCGCCTGATCCCCGGGACAATCAAGGTCACGCGCGATAAGGGGCTCGATAAGTTGGAGCTCAAAGTCCGTTTTCTCGTCCGGGCGGAGCTTATGTGCCATCCCGTCAATGTTCCGGTCGAATTCGTCGCGGATGTCGAGACAAATAGCGGCAACATTTCTTTGAAGTCTACATAATGCATGGATCAGGAGTTTCTCGATCATTACAATCGTGAACTGAAGCTCCTTTACGAGCATGTGGCTGAATTTGCCCAACAATATCCTGGCGTCGCGGAACGCCTGGGCGGGCTCATCGAGGATCGAATGGATCCGATGGTCGCGGGGCTGCTTGAGGGCGCAGCCTTCCTCGCGGCACGTGTGCAACTTAAACTCAAACACGAATTTCCCGAGTTCACTAATAATCTGCTCGAACAACTCGTTCCTGATTATCTCGCGCCGACCCCATCTGTCATTTTGGTTGGAGCGGCACCTCCCTTTGGCGATGCCGCTCTACGAGATGGGCAGACAATTCCCCGTGGCTCTTATTTCGATGCGACTTACCGCCAGCTCGATCGCCAGGTAGCCTGCCGGTTTCAGCTCACAACCAAAATCACGCTCCTGCCGTTCGATATAACTAGGGCGGATTACTTTGCGTCGCCGGGAGCGCTGCAGGCGCTTGGTGTGCCGGCTGCGCCGGATGTGCTCGCCGGATTGCGGCTTTCGCTGCGTCATCGCAGCGCCGCGCGGCTCGAGGATGAGCCGCCTGAGGGAGAATGTGCCGATAAGTCGGAGTTCTGGTTTTCAGGAATCCGGATACCCGAACTGCCGGTTCAGCTGCTAGGCCAGGAAGCGGACGCGATTGCCCTCTACGAGCAAATATTTGGCAATTGCGTGGGTCTATACTTCCGCTACCTCGATGAATTCGGCGACCCGGCCGTGATCCCCGCCTCGCGGGACTCGATAAAACCGATCGGTTTCCAGAGCAGCGACGCTTTGTTTCCTCGCAACGAGCGAATCTTTTCGGGATTTGATTTACTTCGCGAGTATTTTGTCTTCCCGCGCAAGTTCCTTGGCTTCCGACTGACGGGCTTGGGCGCTATTTTCGCCCGGCTGCCGGCGCGCTCGGTCGATGTCGTGCTCTGCTTCGACGAGGTCAATTCCCGCCTGCAATCAGCAGTGAAGCCAGCGGCATTCTCGCTTTACTCTGCTGCGGCCGTCAATCTCTTCGAGAAAACGACTGACCGCATTCAGATCAAAGCAAACCGGCATGAACATCATGTCGTGCCAGATAGGAGCCGCTACCTTGATTACGAACCGCACCGTATTCTAAGCGTCCAGGCTCACTATCCAGGCGGAATAGGCACTGTCCCCGTGCAGCCGCTTTACTCGTCCGAGGCCGGGAATGGATCCCACGGTTCGCTCTATTACACGGTCCGGCGTATGCCGCGGGGACACACTGCCAGGGAGAAAAAATACGGTTTGGCGGCAGATTATGTCGGAACCGATATGTTCGTCTCCCTCGTCGAACCCGCTGGACACGGCGAGCAATTCTCGGTCGCTGAACTTAGCATTCGGGCTCTTTGTTCTAACCGGCATTTGACCGAGCATTTACCGGTTGGGCAAGGAGGAGCGGATTTTCGGCTGCTCGACAATGTAGCGATCCCTCTGCATTGTCTCACGCCACCGACGCCGCCCCGTGGAGCTATCGTTTCTCAGCTGAGAAGCCGCGACGAGAAAGCTTATGCTGGCTCAATCGCTTGGAGGCTCATCAATCTGCTGAGCCTCAACCATCTGGGGCTCGTTGAACGCGGCGCGGGACGGAATGCGCAGGCCTTGCGGGAAGTTTTCTCTATATTTGCTGATCTCCGCGACAGCGCGACCGAACGGCGTATTCGCGGGGTGAGCAGCCTAGACAGCCGTCCCGTCGTCCGCCGCCTCCGGCAGCGCGACGGAGTAGGAGTCGCGCGCGGCGTCGAGGTAACGGTGACCATCGATGAAAGGGCCTATGAAGGCAGCGGTATTTTTCTCCTCGGTGCCGTGCTCGATCATTTCTTCTGTGAGTATGCCGGCTTCAATCATTTCACCGAGACGGTCATTCGCAGCCTACAGCGCGGTGAGATTATGCGATGGCCTGTCCGGGTTGGATCGCGGAGGTGTTTATGATCTCCCCGGCAATTCAGAAACAGCCATGGCAGTATGATTTTTTCTCAGTTCTCCGCTGGCTTGAGCGCACCCATCCAGAGCGCCCTCGGATTGGCGACGCCGCTTCGCGGCGCGAGGAATTTGCGCTGCTCGGCCAGGACCCGTTCATGGATTACCCGGCTTCGACCTTGAGTTTGTTTGAAGTTGATCCATCGGGCCCAGCGAAGATCCGGACGAAATTCCTGGGCCTGCTTGGCCCGCAAGGGGCGCTGCCGCTTGCGACAACAGAGGAAGCCTATGGCTGGTTCCTCGCCGACGACGATTCCTTTCCGCGTTTCCTCGACATCATCAATCATCGTTTCCTGCAGCTATTCTTTCGGGCCTGGGCCGACGCGAGGCCTGTTGCCCAGCACGACAGGCCTAACGAGGACCGTTTTGAAACCTATGTGGGTTCATCGATCGGCACCGGTTCGCCGGTATTCCGGAATTTAGACACCGTCTCTGACCGTGCAAAACTTGCGTTTGCAGGCCTTCTTGGGTCGAAGGTCAAATCGGCGGCGCGTCTTAGCGCTTTTATTCGCGGTTATTTCAACGTCGATAATGAGATCAACGAGTTTGTAGGCTCTCGATTGATCCTCGATGTGCGCGATCGCCCAAGACTCGGTGCCGGAGTGCTCGGCGCCGATATTCTCATCGGCGCCACCTTCTACAGTGTGCAAGATAAGATTCGCATCCGTATCTATGTCGACGACATGAGCGGCTACCGCCGTTTTCTTCCCGAGGGGGACTGTAGCGAGCCCCTCGTCGACATGGTGTTTTTTTATACCGGCGACGAGATCGATTGGGATCTCGAGCTCGCGATTCGAGCGAAATCCGTCGAGCCCATAAAGCTTGGACACAGTGGCGATCTCGGCTGGACGACATGGATGGCGCCGGACTGGTCCGCCCTCGAAACATATCGCTCCGACGCCAGGTTTAATCCCGCCGAGAGATTACGTGCCAAACGGGCTAAAGCATTTACACGCAACACTGGCGCTAGAGGGGGAAATGGCTGAGATCAACATCGAGGCAGTCACCGGGAAACTAAACCGTATCGGTTATGAATCCTTCATCCAGGCGTTACGGCAGGCCAAAAGTGGGGGCAACCGCAACGTTGAGTTGGCTCATTGGCTCGCGCACATTCTCCAGAAAGAACGCAGCGACGTAAGCCTTACCGTCGATCATTTCAAGCTCGATCGCGCCAGGCTCGCATCCGATATTGCGCGAGCGATCGATGGCTTCCGGCGCAATGAGACGGAAATGCCCGGAGTGTCCAACACCGTAATCGACATGCTCGATCGCGGCTGGCATTACGCGACACTGTTTTTCGGGGAGACGCAAATTCGCACCGGGCATATTCTCGTCGCTGGGCTGAAGTCTCTCGAACTGCGGCGATCGTTGGTCTCCCTTTCACCGGAGTTCGGCAAGATTCTGGCCGACACCTTGACGGACGAGCATCGCACCGTCTGGGCCCGTTCGGAAGAAGAAACGCTTCAGCCGATGGACGGCTCGGGGCTGAGTGCTGCGGCTGGTCCTGGCGGCACTGCCGTTTCAGCAAAAGGGACGACCGCACTAGACCGCTTTTCGCAGGATCTTACTGCCAAGGCAGCTGCCGGAGAGCTCGATTCTGTCCTCAGGCGTGACGAAGAGATCCGTCAAATTGTCGACATCTTGATGAGGCGGCGTCAGAATAATCCGATCCTCACAGGTGATGCCGGCGTCGGTAAGACGGCCGTGGTTGAAGGGCTGGCGCAGAGAATTGCTGCAGGCGACGTGCCGCCTGCCTTGCGCAATGTCCGCCTTCGCGCCCTCGACATCACGTTGATGGAAGCTGGCGCATCAATGAGAGGCGAGTTCGAGCAGCGGCTGAGCTCTGTCATCGACGAAGTGCAGGCGTCGCCGCAGCCGATCGTTCTCTTCATCGATGAAGCGCATAGGCTGATCGGCGCTGGCGGTGCCGCTGGCATTGGCGATGCAGCAAATATTTTGAAGCCCGCTCTGGCGCGTGGCACCTTACGCACGATCGCAGCAACGACATGGTCCGAGTATCGTCAATACTTCGAGAAGGACCCGGCGTTGACCCGAAGGTTTCAGCCAGTGCAAGTCGACGAGCCCGACGTTGGGCGTTGCTGCAACATGCTGCGCGGCGTCCTTGGTTCCATGGAATCCCATCACAAAGTTCGGATATCCGACGCCGCCATTGTCGCGGCGGTACAGCTGTCACACCGCTATGTCCAGGCACGGAAATTGCCCGATAAGGCGGTGAGCGTCCTCGACACGACCTGTGCGCGCGTCGCGATCAGCCAAAATACAATGCCGGCCGCAATTGCGGATACGCGTGCCGCACTAGCAGCGCTCGCAAAAGAAAAGTCTGGCCTCGTCGCGGATGTTGACCTTGGCGCCTCAAACGACCCACGTATTGCGGCCATCGAGGTAGAGACCAAAGCACTCAACGAGAAGCTTGCCGTCCTAGAAGACGAGCACGCAAAGGAACAAAAGATTGTCGAGGATATCCACCGCCTTCGCGCAGAGCTGCAAGGCGCAGGCGAAGGAGGACAGGCGATACTTTCGTCTCTTCAGGAAAAATTTGCAGCGCTTGCCGTAATCAATCCAGAAAAGCGGATGATTTACGCGCATGTCGATGACCAGGCCGTCGCCTCTGTCATCTCCGACTGGACGGGTATTCCGGTCGGCCGCATGGTTAAGGACGAGATCGAAAATGTACTGAGGCTGCCCGAAATCCTTAACCAGCGGGTCATCGGCCAATCACATGGACTGGCGATGATCGCTAAACGCATAGAGACCAACCGGGCGAGACTCGACAATCCGAGCAAGCCTATCGGCGTATTCATGCTCTGCGGCCCGTCTGGTGTCGGCAAAACCGAGACGGCGCTGGCGCTCGCGGAGGCGCTCTACGGCGGCGAGCAAAACATCATCACCATAAATATGTCCGAGTTCCAGGAGGCGCACACCGTCTCGACGCTGAAGGGTGCGCCGCCAGGCTATGTCGGCTACGGCCAGGGGGGACGCCTGACAGAAGCGGTCCGACGGAAACCCTACAGCGTCATTCTGCTCGATGAAATCGAGAAAGCACATCCAGACGTGCACGAGATCTTTTTTCAGGTCTTCGACAAGGGCGTGATGGAGGACGGCAGCGGCCTACGGATCGATTTTAAGAATACTCTCATCATTCTGACTTCAAACGTTGGGACCGAGCGAATTGTAGAGCTTTCGGCAGACCCCGCCTGTAGGGAGGATATTGAGGCAATGGTGGCGGCGATGCGTCCTGATCTTCTGCGTGTGTTCCCCGCCGCGCTTTTGGGACGCATTGTCGTTATTCCGTATTTACCGCTGTCCTCCGATGTTCTAGCTGGGATAGTCCGGCTTCAGCTCGATCGTATCGGCGGGCGCGTCCGCGAGGCTCATGGCGCAACTTTCACCTACGACCAGCCGACCGTCGAGCACATTGTCTCGCTTTGTAATGATCCTCACAGCGGCGGCCGGATGATTGACAATATTATTACGAACACGCTCTTGCCAGCGCTCTCCCGCGAGTTCCTGAAACATTCGCTTGCCAAAGAAGAGTTGAAGGAAGCGCGGGTGACGATCGCGGATAAGCAGTTCGCATATAGTTGGGGGTAAGTTATGCGTATGGTATTCTCATTTGAACAAGTGTCCGGAGACATCTGAATTTCAGTTCTCGATCGAATAAGGCTTTGCCGCGAAGGACCATCGCGGATCGGCTAAGGGCGCAGTTGCTTCATGCGAAGCGATGCGCAGAGCGCTCGCAGCGTCGTAGAGAAAACTCATTTCCTCTCCGCTCCCAAGCAATTCCTGAGGGACATCGGGAAGATCGACAACGTGTACTGGCTGGGCGCTGAGAAGCGCAATAATCATGCCCTTCCCCAAAGGAGGTTCAGCAACAAATTCGAAATGCGCGAAAGGATTGCTTGGGTCCGGTACCGAGACGGTCATGTTGGATTTCAGGAAATTCGTGTTTTCAGTTGCTCCACCGGGGATCGTCATCGAATGAATATTTGGATATATCTGGGTCACTTTGCCGTTTGCGTCGACGTCGACGAGAATGAGATAACCGGGTTTTTTCGTGCTGACCTTCACAAAAATCTTGGTTCCAAGTTTGATCTCTGCGACGGGCATGATTTGAATGCTCATGCCAGCCGGATTATTTACCTTTGCTGGAAGTGCCGGGGCGCCGCTCGGCGCGGTCTCTTGCGGGGCCGGATTTTGACCTTGAGCCTCATGAACCCATGGGCCTACCGCCATAGCACAAGACACGCCGATGGCGGCAATCGTCCAGCCCTTAGCGCCGGGCCGCAGTAGTTTCCTGTCAAGGCGCCGTGAAGACACCGATCGTACCTAGTCTCACTGCATCATCCGCATTAGCCTCTAGGACCTTTAAAAGCTGCCGCGAAGCCTTTCGCTTGTCGAGCTGGCGCAATGCCTGTTCGAGCGCGTTCATGGGATGTGGCGCGGTGATTGCCACGATTTGGTCGGCCCCGTACGGTTCGTGCGCGTAAATTTCGATCCGATACGCGGGGCGAGGTGAGGGGCCCGCTACCTCGACTTTCCGAGAGGTCTCAGATTCGTTTGGGAGAGGATAGAGCAATTGGACTGTGCCATCGCCCGCGATGTTAAATAGCAAAAGCGCGCGGCCTTCTAATTTGTCGACTTCTACTCCCACGCGTTCGCCGCCATGGTACAGCCTTGAATTTGGTAACAGCCTGACGGACTGGGGGGAGTGCGAAGCGATCTGCATCAAGACATTCACCGCCGCGGCGCGGTCAATAATCAATGGCAGGTTGCCTTTATCAGCCCGGCGCGCAATGACGTCACCGCCAGAGATAATGTCACCAGACTGGGCGTCCCAAATCAAGTCCGGATCTTGGGTGGACAGTACCGTCTCATATTTGGTTTCAGGACTTAACCCCTCCAATTGGGCATTATTGTTGTCTACGGCCGCGATGCGGACGGGCGAATGCCGCAACGATTTCCCCCATGTTTGGCCCATGTCAGCGGGTTGCATGGAGCGTGGAGCTTGCGGGTTCACAATGTTGACAGAGCGAGACACGACCACTTCGGTGCCAGTGTCGAGATTTGGTGCACTCGCGGAGACTATATTTTGACGCTCGTCAGAAAGCTGATAGGTGACTTGGTGGACGTAGTCGAACAATTTTTTGACCGTAATCTTGCCGTCGCCACTAGTATCGGCTGCGCCCTCGAGGGCCCGTGCAAAAGCGTAACTTAGCGCGCCGCGATAGCTGTCTACCCCAGGAAGCTTGATTTCCGGAGCTTTGCTGTTCTTATCCGCAGCGGCGAGAAAGATGGTCTTATCGAAACTGAGAGAGGTCGTGAAGGCGTCGGCGGAGGTCGCGATCGGCTTGAGTTCGTCGTCCGTGACCTTGTAGCTCGGTGTCGAGCGATAACTCATTTCGGAAGCTCTGGGATCGACTTCGCGTGCCAAGCCCCCCCCCGAACATGTATCGGCTACAAACAAAATACGCGCGCCGGCCGCCTCAAAACTTCTCAGAAGATGATTAAATTCCTTGTCAAAAATACGCTGCCTTGTGCCCTCGCCGGCAGCTGCAAAGCCTGCGAGCAAAAAAACAGTATCCTTTCCATCCGGTTCGGACCCCTTGATTCGCTCCGGCTCTTGCGCACCGTGGCCAGCGATAGTCAAAATGACTAAGTCACCTGGCTTAAGCCGTGAGAGGAGACCATCGGCAGCTCGCAAGATTGACTCACGGTCGGCCTCATCGTCGAGTAACAAAGTAACGTCCTCAATTCCGATCCGGAGTAACGAAGCTTGTATGTCTCGGGCGTCCGCGTCCGCTCCTTTAAGATGTGCTATATGATGATAGTTGTCGATGCCGATGACCAGCGCGTGGATTTGACCAGGGTTCTCGACAAGAATAGCTGGCCTGGGCTCCGCGCACGCGGTAGCAAAAAACGAAATAATGCAAATTACACTAATCCAGGCATCGCGCAATTGGTGGAAAGGACGCAGAGTGAACATAGCCAATTATCATTCACGGCGCCATTCGACGCGCCGATTTAGCGCGTTGATGTCTTCTTGAGTGAGGCCTTTTATATTGCTCAAAGGTAGCGGCTCATCTGCGCCAACGCCACTCGCCTCAATTGGCATATCAATATTGCGCTGTTTAAGGAAAGCCGCGACGGTTTGGGCTCGCGCCAGTGAAAGCTTCATGTTGTACTCATGACCGCCTCGGCTATCGGTGTGCCCGATGAGGGAGATGTGTGCTGGTTGCTGCTCTTCGATGGCGCGGGCGAGTTCTGTGGCCGCCTGTTCGCCTTCAGGCGTGAGACTTGCAGACCGATAATCGAAGGTTATGGGCATGGGGACGACACGCGGGATGATACCTCGAACGCGCGGAGAAAAAATTCCACCCAAGCGGCCATCGCGGACAGGGGTTGCGACAAACCCGCCGCCTTCCGTGCTATGCGGGAGATTGGCCGCAAGGAGGCGGGCTTGGATAGCGCGCGAGAGCAAATCTTCAATTTCAGGCTGCGGCGGAGCCTTGGGTGTCAACGTCTCGTTCTTCACGATCTCGATTGCTTGATCAAAGCCGCGCGCCGCTTCGGTAAATTGACGCTCCCCGAAGTGAACCTCGGCGAGCGTCGCTGCCGCCTGCCAAAGCACGCCCGGACGATCGGCGTCGATAAGCAAATTAAGATACTCGCGGGACGGGCGCTCTCCGGCCATGAGCTTCTGCGCCGTTGCCAGACGCGCTGCCGCAAGCCGGCGCTTTGCCGGGATCAAATAGCTGCCGCATGTTGCATCGCCCCCCATTTGGTCAATTTGCTGTTGCGCCGTCTGAAATTGACTATCGTCAACAGCTCGATTGAAAGCAGCAAGCGCCCCTAAACACTGATCGGCCAAGATAGGGGTATCAGTCGTTGCGAGCACTAGACCAGCGAGAAAAGCGCAAGTCACCCACTTTCTACACCAGTGCAAGTGAGGATATTTCAATGGCAATTGCATGGCTGCCACCTCGAAACATCCATACTATTACTTTGAGGACCGGATGGCCAGGCCGACATCAAAATTCGCACCCCCTGAGCAGCTAGACCCTTGTCATGGACTGGTACCAATACCCATGGAAGCAGCGCATAAGCGAATTTTTGACAAGTGATCGTGTACTCAAGAAGTCTAATACTTCCCGATCAGCAAGATCTTCAAATCCCGCGCCGGCACAAAATTTTCCAAATTCGCCTCGAAGACAGTTGGGGAAATCTTCTTCACGTTGTCGAAACAGAAGCTCACCAGACGATCCGCCCGGCCCTTATCGACGACCAGGCGAAAGCCCTTGATAGGCCCTGCCCAGTTTGACCCTGTCTTTAGGACATAGTCGATGCGCCGCTCCTGCACTCCGGCGGTATTCGCTGGATCATCGCCAGCAAGCTTGTCAACGCCCCGGAGGAAGTCGTCGGGAAGGCAATACTCCTTGCGATAGCGATCCAATATCTCAGCCATTCCCTCGCTATTTCGTAACGCCTTACGTAGAACCGTGTCTTGGCTCGCGCCCAAGCTTGTCTTGTAGGAATGCTCAACCACGACGATTTGTCCAGGAGGGAAAACCTGTTTTCTAATAAAATAGGTCGCAACTGACCATGCCGGTCCAAACGTCTTTTCACCCTTCTCATTGGAGCCGGCTGGAATGAGAAGACCATCATTGATCAGCCTCGCATGAATATCGTGCGGAAGAGCGGCAATACGCGTTTGTGTTTCGCTCCCCAACAACAGGATTGGAAGACCGGCCTCGCGAACGGCAGCAGTGATGTCTTTGGCTCCCAGTCGAGCTCTTTGTACGACATCGAAATTGACGGCCTTGCCGTCCACTTTGGTTTTGAAATCAACAAAATTTACCGGATCACCGCTTGGGATTGCATACAAGACGTCCTGTTCCGACAGGTCGATCTCCGGCAGGGGAAACCCAACTATCAACGTCACGGGAGCCTGCGCCCGGTTTAAGAAGCGGTAAACGACCTTCACGGTTTCCGGCGTGATCGTCAAAATTTCTTCTTCCATGGACACGGTATCGGATGGCGTAAATGTCACGCCCCCGATGCTAAGTTCAATCGCGCTATCATTTGCGTAGGCGGGCCACGAGAGAATCAGGAGCAACGCAATAATCAGCGGCCCTATGTCATTGCTAACCATGTCCAAGGCTTCCCAGGCAGCTTGGTGCAGCAATCCGCCCATCGACCGAGGGAACGAGTCCGTAAGGCTGGGCAAATAAGTTGTCACTTCGTCGCGAAATAAAAAAGTTCTCCAGGCAGCGAGTAATGGGTAGCCGGTAGCTGTTGACCATTAGTCGCAATCCGAACCTGATCGTACACTCGGCGGAAAAGCATGCCAACTTCCATTCGCGGCTGGTTGACGTTTTTCAAGAATGCCTGGGTAAAGGGGCTGTGCTCACTTTCACCATCGTTCGCCGTCTGACCGTCCCCCGCAGAAAAAGCGATAAGAGTGCTGGCTTGTGGTTCAACCCTTGCGAAGCCACGGCCGACGGACCGCGAAGCGACGCTGAACTTCATTTTTGGAACGAACGGATTGTTGCGGCAAGCATCCAAAATCACAATACGCAGCTTCCTTGCCTTTTCCTCGACCGACAAAAGGTCATCGAGCGGCACGGCTTCGTACTTCACGGCTGAATCCGACATCAAACTGGCGTCAACCGGGATAATATAGTTGATACCGCCTATTTCAATGCCGTGTCCTGCAAAGTAGATGACTGACCAATCCGCTCCTTGCTTTATCAATTCCCCAAACGATTCGAGGGCGCTGAGGAGCTCTTTAAGCGTTATATCTTTAAGGAGCGTCGTGCGGAACCCGAGCTGTTTCAATGCGTCCGCGACCGCCTCCGCATCCCGCTGCGGATTGGGTAAGAATTCCACGTTCTGATATCGAGAATTGCCAATGACTAGCGCGACCCTTGTGCCTGGATCAGGAATAACATCCGGGGTTTCTTTCGCTCTGCGCTCGGCCTCTGTTCGCAGGCGCTCGAGCTCCTCTCTGACCTTCTTTGATTCCTCGGTCGCCTCTCTTACCCTGCGGTCAGCTTCTTCCTTTGCGCGCTGAAGCTCTTGCTTCGCTTTCTCGGCCGCCTCCCGCTCTGCCTTCGCGCTGAGCGCAGCCAATTCGTCAGGGTGGGGCACCAATTTGGTCGCGAGCTCAGCCAGGTGCGTGCGTGCCACCTGCTGAGCTGGGTTGGCGAGCCCGTCGGGGGATGGCGGCAGCTTCATCGCCTTATCAAAATCTGCCTTGGCCTTTTCTGGATCGCCGACCTTCTCGTAAGTCAGACCGCGCCCCACGTAAGCCGGGATAAAATCGGGCCACAAGGCGATCGCTTGCGAGTAATCACTCAAGGCGCCAGCACTGTCTCCAAGGTCCCGGCGTGTGTCTCCACGAAAACTAAGCGCCAGGTGAAATCGCGGATCGAGGGCCACGGCTCTGTCAAGATCGTTCGCCGATCCCTTTAGATCACCGCTAAGGCGCCGGATCAGGCCGCGATTTAAAAAGGCGGGAGAATAATTTGGATCAATGAGAATTGCTTTATCGCAGCTAGCCGCCGCCTGATCATACTTTCCCTGATCTTTGAGGGTCAGCGCGCGATTGACATAAGCTTCCTTGGGGTTGGTATTGAGTTCGATGGCCTTGTCGTGATCGGCCAACGAGCCAGCTAGATCGCCGTTGAGCCGCTTCGCCTCACCCTCGTGGGTGTAGGCCTCCCAGCTCTTAGGGTCGAGGCCGATCGCCAGATTATAATCGGTGATGGCGCCGCTAAAATCGCCCTTTTCCTTGCGTGCATCGCCGCGCTGAATGAGACCCAAAGGGTTCTTCGGAGCAAGCTTTATGAAGGCATCAAAATCGGCAATTGCGCGATCGAACTGTCTCTTCGCTGCAAAAGCCTGGCCCCTATTGACGTAGGCCTTGGCATAAGTGCCATCAAGCTCAATGGCCTTATCATAATCGGCGATGGCCTGATCGAATTCATCTTTCCGAAAGAGTGAGGTGCCGCGAGCGTTGTAGATCGCGGCTTGTTTGCTGTCGAGCTCGATCGCACGGTTGAAATCCCGGATCGCGTCATCATAGCGGCCCAGCATGTGATACGCGATCCCGCGATTTTTGAGTGCATCAAAAAAATCCGGTTTCCGGCTCAGAGCGCTAGCAAAATCGTCGATTGCGCTATTGAGGTCGCCGGTGCCAATCTCCGCCACTCCCCGATTGTTATAATAGCCGGCAGTATTTTCACCATCGCCCTCGCGGTCGATCAGGCGGGTGCACGCGGGAATGCCGGCGGCGGGATTTGCCAGCGAGTGATCGCAGAGCTGATGATCACGATCGACGCTCGCAGAGTCCTCCTGAGGTGCGCCGGCATCCCTGTGACGATTGCGATTGGCCGCATCAGCGTTTTGAACGGCAGGAAGTGCCAAAAATAAGCCAAACGCGAGTGCAATGATACGGTTTACAATCAGCCCGCTTATCAACATTGCCGTGGTCCTAAATAACGTAACTGCATAACAGTTTTAGAAATAAAATCTCATACCACGGAACAACGGCCGAGCCACCCCTCTTAGCAATGACGAGCGCCGCAATGAATCCGGTTGCTGGCGAGCGCGTTTTTTACTGTAGAGTGTGATGAATATATCACGGACCGGACCGCCATGATTTGTTACCGTCGATAAAGGCTCGTTGAAGGAGGGGCTCCTTGAGATGCCTGAGCCAGGGGGAAATACCATGCGCACCAATAGAACGGGCAAGTTGCGAGCGATTTTGTACTGCTGCCTAGCAGGCTTGGTGTGGCTAAGCGGGCTCATCGAGGCGCGTGCGAATGGACTCTGCCCGTCATCGGTGATCCGGCCTGTCGTGGTGACCCCGGCGAAGCCGGGAACACCGGGGACATGCTCTGTGACAACGGGCCCTGCCAACTGTACTTTCAACGCGGCGAATGCGGCGGTTTGCCCCTTGGCGGGTGGCGCTTGCACAGGAGTTGTTCCGCCGGCCCCGGCTAACCCAGGAACCTGCAACAATGTATGCGTGCCTGGCGCAGAGGGAGCTACTTGCAGCCTAACAGGAGCCCCGTGCTCAAACGCCGCGCCGTGTGCAACCCCCGCTTGCACCTTCAGTGCAGGGCAGGCGATTTGCCCACAAGTCGGTGACCCTGGTTTTTGCACGGGGACAACTCCTCCGACTGCCGGAAATGCTGGAACTTGCACGGCGACAAATAACGCAACCTGTTCGTTCAACGCCGCCGGCGCAGCCGTGTGCCCCTTGCGAGGCGGCACTTGCACCGGAGCAGCGTCCCCGACAGCGGCCGTGATCGTCAATCAAACCGTGACTGGCGTTGGGCTGCTCAACGGCACATGCACCAATAACGGTTCCGCTCTCGATCCGAGCGCCTTCTCGGGCGCCGCTCTTGCCAGCCAGGCCTTGACCGAGCTTGGCCAAACAACGACACAGGAAACTTCGCGCAACACCATCACCAAAATCGAGGATCGCCGGAAGACGGAGGCAGAACGCTGCGCCGAAGGGTTTCATCGCGTCGATGGCGAGTGCGAGCGCATTGCGCCGCCCGTGCCGGAGACAGTAGCTGTCACGGAGGAGACCGTTCCGCCTGTGCCCCCGCCTCTGCAGCCGCAAAAAAAGATAACAACTGCCAAGCCGGTGGTCGAGCAAGAGACTGCCCCGCCGGTTTCACCCCTGCCGGCCGCGCCGCAAAAAAAGGTGAAAAAAGCCAAAGCCGCCGTCCGGCCCAAGGAAGAGCAACTTCCACCGGCAAAGATCGTGCGCCGCGAAAAAGCTCCCCCGCCACCACCCGTTCCCATCGAGCCGGCCGTTCGCTTTGCCAGCTGGGCCGATGTTCTTGGCGACTACGAGCACCGTGACGCATCTAGCCCGTCCATTATTTTCGCCGATACCGGAGCAGGCGCTCCCGTCGGGCTCAACGTCCAAAGCCAGACCGGCACCGTTGGTTTCCAAGTCGGCGCGGATTTGACCACCCGCAACGTTTTATTCCCCAATGATGGCATCATCGTCGGGGCCATGGCGGGTTTCGTGCATTCAAATCTGAAACTGAACACCACCGCGACCTCGTCCGATTTGTCCGTCGTGGGCAATGGGTCGGGGCAAATGAACGCCAATATTTATGGCCCATCGGCGGGCCTCTATGCGAGTTACTTCAACAATGGTTTTTCAGCCGATTTCCTGATGAAGGCGGATGCCTTTAGCCTCAACGAGAACTTTATCGACAATCTCGCCTTTACGAATGGCGGCGTTCTAGCTGATGGAAGCGTTCTGCCGGCCTTTAACTTCGTCGCTTCAGGCTCTGGTTCAACGAGCTTGCTTGCGGGAACGCTCTTTGGTGATCTCAATTACAGGTTCACGATTTATCCAGGTTACTGGATCGAGCCGACGGTTGGCGCGCAATACACCAATACAAGTTATGGCAGCGGCGCCGCCAATTTGGGGCTTCAGGATGGCACGCTGGTGATGGTGCAAGGCGGTGCGCGATTTGGCACGGACTTTGTCCTTCCCAGTGGAATTCACACAGTCATGATCCTCACCGGGCTTGCCTATGACGACGTCTTAGTGTCTGGCGGTTTTATTCCGGGTGGAGGGTTCTTGGGCAACAACATCTTGGCCCATGCCGATCAAGGTCAAGTCCGCGGCCGCGGCCTTCTGTCGTTCAATTTCGATTTGGGCCCGGGACTGAGCGCATTTCTGCAGGGCGATGTGCGCGGCGGGCAAGGCCTTATCGGTGCCGGCGGCAAAGCAGGCGTCCGCTATCAATGGTGAGAGGTAGCTCGAGTTTGAGCGACGCAACCGTTGTAGCTTCTCTTTGCGAGTGGGTTCTTCTCGCCGCGCATCGCCAGCTTCGGAAAAGCTGCTCCCCCTAGATTTGTCGCTGTAACGGCCGGAAACTGTTGCTCTTCGCCGCGCGGAGCACCACTTTGGCCAGGCCAAAAGCGACAAACTACATTGCGCAGTTTGGACACGAAGGGCAGCCGATGCATTCCTGCTACCGTGCCCGCGTCATTGCCCTCGCCGCCGTGCTTGGATTTAGCCTTTCTGCGTCAAGCGCCGCGCAAGCCGAGTGCAACGGAAAAGACCTTTTCCCAGCGCTCAAATCGGAGGCGCCTGCTGCCTACGCCGACATCGTGGCCGCGGCAAGCGCAATGCCGTTTCGCCACGGCAAGCTGTTCCGCCTCTTTCAAGTGGGAGCGCAGCCGTCCTACATCTTCGCGACCCTGCATTCGTCTGATCAGCGAATCACGGGCTTCTCGCCGCGGCTGCGGGCCGCACTAGCGGAGTCGAAGATCGTCGTTTTGGAATCCATCGAGACGGGAGCTGTCCTTCGCCGACTCATTGCGGAAAGCCCGGCCGCCTGGCGCCGCGCGATACTTGCCGGTGAGAACCAAAGGGCAGCCCAGTTGCTAAGCGAAGCAGATTTTGAACAACTCGAAGATCTCCTCGCCCGCAAAGGCCTGCCGAAATCGCTGGCCCAAACACTCAAACCGGCAGCACTCGCCTTTCTGCTCGACCGGCCCGACTGCGAGAGCCGTGGCCGAGGAGCGCCCTACGTCGACGAGCTGGTCGCTCAGCTTGCACACAAAAACAAGATCGAGATCATAGGCCTTGAATCAATCATCGAGCAGCTTGATATCGCCGACGGTCTGCCGCACGAAACCGAGCGTAACCTCCTCATCTCACTCTTGCGCCAGGCGGACCACGGCGAGGATGCCGAAGAGACCGCGATCGCCCGCTACAAGGAAGGGGACATCGGTGGTTTACTTGCGTGGATTCGATCAGCCGAGCCAATTCCCGGCGTCACCGGGGCGCAGATCCCCCCGGCTTTTCTCGACCGGGTCATCACTTTGCGCACTTATCGCATGCGCGATCGCGCTCTTCCCCTGTTGAAGCGAGGCGGCGCGTTCATTGCCATCGGGGCGGCCCATTTGCCGGGAAAGGAAGGCCTGCTCCGGTTGCTCGAAGAAAATGGATACCAAGTTGAGGTCGCCGAGTAGTCGCCCGTGCTGCTTCAATCCAACAGCCCCCGGAACCGGCGGGGCTCATAACCGCGAGCGAGCAATGAGGCCAACGGATAGACATTGTGGCAAACGCGCCCGTTGCAGCCTCCGGGGGAAGCCTCGAACACCTCGGCTTTACGGTCTGGGGTAAAGCCGACGAAGAGCATCACATGAGATCCCGGCTTGTTCAACGCGTCGCCTGGTTTTAGATCCCACGGATTGGAGAGCCGCGGAGCAATTGAGGGGATGGCCATGGTGGTGAAATGAGTTGACAGCCCCCAGGCGGCGCTGACGAAGGAGGAGCAGTCGACACCAGCCACATCGAAGCGAGGCGCATCGTGGGTGCAGACATTTCCCGCGAGCACGCCGCGTTCAATCTTGTTGGTAATCTGGGTTAAAGAACCCTGGCAACCCCAGCAATAGGGAATGCCGCGCACCTGCTCACCGGCTCGCCCAATCAAATACCCTGGACGCCGGATGCGATTGAATCCGGAGCAATGCCTGTCCGGATCGGGTCCGTAAGCATTCCCGTTAAGCCGCCAAGTCGTACCCTCGAACCCGCGGGCGTTCTGAAGTACCCAGGCGCGCGTTAGTGGCCGTACCGCAGCGATGGCACTTTTTTTATCGTTAAGGACATCCGTATGACCAGCGGCCGGACCGCGTACATCGATGACTTTTGCGTTCTGCATGAGCCGGAAGCCGACACCAATGACATCGACCACGCCCTTGCTGGTGCGCAGAAAATATACATCGCCGTCGGGCGAGATAGTGACGAAGCGGCGGGAGAGGGCGACAGCTGGGTTCAGCGGTAATTCATGTATGCCCTCGAGGGCTCCGTTCGGCGAAAAACGGGCGACGAAGGTCGATGCGCCTTCACTTGCAACGGACGGAATATTCTCGGCAAGCACGAACATCCGGCCTTGGCGATCAATGTTGAGAAATTCAACTGTGCCGAGCTTGCCACTAACTTTGAGTTGCAGTTTGGCCAATAACTTCGGTGCTCCCTGCTGGCGCACATCAAGCAGGGCTTCGAGCTCATTTTTGTCGCGACTGACCTCAACCGTGACGGCACCCTTGCCGTGGGTCGAGACGAGCTGCTGGCCGGCGCGGCGCACGCCTGCTGGCGTGGGCGATCGAGTTCCACTCTCGTCCGGCGAGAGTTGTTCCGATCCCATCTGCCCGAACATGGACAGTGCGGCGCTCTCCGCGCCGCCGCCTGGAACCACACTACGGGTTAGTTTACCCCCGGAAGATTCGAGCGAGATCGGCTTGCCGTCCCAAACGTAAATGCTGCTTTTGACGACGATAAGATCGGTTGGTTCCACGCCTTCAGGCAGCGCAAGCGAGCGGGTGCGGGCGCCGGGCTCCTTTGCGTCGAAGCCAACGACCCGGGCATTGACCTGATCGAGCAAATAAATCGTACCCTCATCGCCAGCATAAATGGCCTGCGGCCCGGCAATCTCAACATCTTCACCGGCATCAACAATGCCGACAGAGTTGGCGCCAAAGCCGGCACTGAATTGCTTGACAATATCGTCTGCCGCTAAGACCGGCACCGGCCGCAGCAACTGCAGACATACACTCGCAAATATCAATGCAAAATGGTTTTTTGCTTTCATTTTCTGCCGAGTCCCTTCATGGGCGCGTCAACCGGCCACTATCGACTAAAAATCTCCAAAAAACGGAGGCAAGTAAGCCCGGGTTCGATCGGGGTAATTCGCAAGACTGACGCGTTCGATGATGACACGATCTCGTAAGCAAGCCGTCTTCTCCTAAGGTCCTTGCGAGGGTTTTACTACGCGCCATCGGCGTCGTGTCCGCCCTTTACATTGTCAAAAATTCGGGCTCAGTGAGAAATCGCACGTCGTCGGTCGACGTTGCAACCGCTAGATCTTCAAGTTCGGCAGCAACGGTAAGCGTGATCTGAAGGCCCGGCGGACCAGGCGGCGTGGTGTTGTTCCAGTTTTGACCAGGCCCATGGCTAAGCTCTTCGATCTGGCTATTGGCCAGTCCGCGGCGGTTTTTTGCATGACGCCGGTTATATAGGCGAGAGGCTCGACCCCATTGAGTTTAAAGGTCTCTATGATTGAATAGATCGCCGGCCGATCCCCCGCTCAGGGCCACGGCCGGGCGCCGGTGCCGCTTGTCCTTGCGCTACGTTTTGCAGAACGGGGGTCAGTCTTCTCACGGCTTCTTGTGCGCGAATTTGTTGCGATGAAAGTCGAGGCCGAGGATTTGGTCCTTTCAAATTATTAGCGCCTAGTCTTCGGGCTATTCATGGCGAGCCAAATGCGATGTCAACTCACCATGGTGGCATAAACCTGTTAGAAACCAGCCAGAATGCCACAGCCGCAAAACCTAGCTTCCGACCTTGAGCAGCTCCTGACCGCGCTGTTTTTGGTCGCTCTCCTGCTCTATCTTATTCCAGCCACCTTTGGGTTGGGTAACTCTCCAGAACGCCAAAGATGGCTTCAGCGCGGTGCCATTGTCACGCTCGCAGCGGCGTTGGCAATTGCGATCGTTGCGAGCGTGATATGGTTTTTCATGAGCTGACGGGGATCGAGCGCCACTTTGGACTGATTCGACAGCGCTCTGCTGGCCCACCGGGCGCCGGAGTTGGCAAGTCCGATCCGAAATTAAAGGGAGATTTTCAGTGGCCGTTTACACCATTAAACCACTCGTTACAGCGACCGCAGTCAACACCGGCGGGCGCAATGGACATTCGGAGACGACGGACCATTCGGTCAGCGTAAACTTCTCTGTACCCAAGGAAATGGGCGGGCCTGGCTTGCCCAATACGACAACACCCGAGCATCTTTTCGCCGCTGGTTATGCGGCGTGCTTTGGCGGCGCGCTGGAATTTGTGGCGCGCCAGCGCAAAAAGGATGTTTCTGGCGCCGTTGTGACCTGCCAGACTTCGGTCGGTCCTCGCGAGGGCGGCGGCTTTGGTATTGCCGTGCGCATGCATGTGAGAATTCCCGCGCTTTCAGCGGATGAGGCGCGCCAGCTTGTGCAGGAGACCCACGAAAAAATTTGTCCCTACAGCCATGCAACGCGGGGCAATATCGACTTTACTCTCGAGGTTGAAGGTATGTAACGCGCTAATCTAACAATTGTTTTGGGGGGTGCCGCGAGTTTAAGATGGTTCACGAGCTGCAATGCCGCGATGCCCCAGCCGCTTCTGCTTGATCCCGAGCGGTTCTTTCCCGCCGAGCCTACGGCGCGGAACGTCGCGAAGCGGCTCTTCGCCAAGATCGTGCATCTGCCTTATCTGAGCCCCCATGGCCACGCTGATCCGGCGTGGTTTGCCTCTAACGCAGCGTTTGGAGACGCCGTTAGCCTGCTGCTGTGGCCGGATCACTACCTCTTGCGCCTCCTCGTCAGCCAAGGTGTGACGCTGGAAAGGCTTGGCGTTCAGCCTAGAGACGGAGCGCCTTTTGATGCCGACCGGCGCGCCATCTGGCGGCGTTTCGCCGAGCACTACCGGCTTTTTCGCGGCACGCCCTCACGACTCTGGCTCGACCATGTGTTCGCCGATGTGTTTGGCATTAAGGTTCGACTTGATCAGCAAACGGCTGATCTTTACTTTGACACCATCGAGGCGGCTCTTCGAGATCCTGCGTTCCGGCCGCGCGCCCTGTTCGAACGCTTTGGGGTCGAGGTGCTCGCAACCACCGAAGGCGCGCTCGATCCGCTTTGTCATCACCGCGCGATCCAGGAGTCGGGTTGGCGGGGACGGGTGATCACCACTTTCCGTCCAGACGATGTCGTCGACCCGGACCGCGAGGATTTCGTTGCCAATCTACGTCGCCTTGGTGAGCTCACTGGCGAGGATACAAGCCATTGGAGCGGGTATCTTACCGCGCTCATAGCCCGCCGCGCCTTTTTCCGCGCGCACGGCGCGACGGCAACCGACCACGGCCATCCGACTCCGCGGACGGCCGACCTCGCGGACGCCGAGGCGAGGAGCCTTTTTGACCGCATCCTCCGCGGACACGCCGAACCCGGCGACGCCGAGCTATTTCGCGCCCAAATGCTGACCGAGATGGCGCAGATGGCTTGCGACGATGGCATGGTCATGCAGCTACACGCCGGCTCGTGGCGCAATCACAACCCCTGGCTTTTGCGCCGCTTCGGGCGCGACATGGGCGCGGACATTCCGACCCGCTCGGACTATGTCGGCGGCTTGAAACCGCTCCTCGACCGGGTCGGCATGCGGTCCGATTTCACCTTGATCCTGTTTACTCTGGATGAGAGCACTTATGCCCGCGAGCTCGCGCCGCTTGCCGGCCATTACCCCTGCCTGCGGCTCGGACCGGCTTGGTGGTTTCACGATTCGCCCGAGGGCATGCTGCGGTTCCGCCGCCAAACTATCGAGACGGCGGGATTTTACAATACCGTCGGCTTCAACGACGACACCCGGGCTTTCCTTTCGATTCCAGCCCGCCACGATCTCGCGCGGCGAATTGATTGCGCGTATCTCGCCGAGCTCGTCGCCACCGGCCGGCTCGAGGAGGACGAGGCCGCCGAGCTTGCGATCGATCTCGCTTATAATCTTGCCAAGCTGGCGTACCGGCTGTGATTGAGAGGCTCGGCGCTCTCACGCTCAACCGGGCGTCTCCGCAGGTTCAGCGGCCCGGCTATGATTTCAAACGGCTGCGGCCGGGCATTGTCCATCTTGGCGTCGGCGCTTTTAGCCGAGCCCATCTCGCCGTTTTCACCGAGGATGCAATTTTGGCCGCAGGCGGTGACTGGGGTTCGATCGGCGTGGCGCTGCGGCGGCCGGATATCCCTGAAGCGCTCAACGCGCAGGATTGCCTTTACACCGTTGAGACGCTTTCGCAGGCGCCGCAATACCGTGTCGTGGGCGCGATCCGCCAGGCACTGGCGGCAACCGCGCAACCCGGCGAGGTGCTGGCGGCGCTGGCCGCGCGCGAAACCCGGGTGATCACTCTGACGATAACCGAGAAGGGCTATTGCCTTGGCGCCGATGATAAACTCGATGAAGCTCAACCGGATATCGTCCATGATCTAGCCGAGTCCGATTGTCCGCGCTCCGCTATTGGCTGGCTCGTTCACGGCTTTGCCGAGCGCCGCAAGCGGGAGAGCGGCCCTCTAACCGTGATCAGCTGCGACAACCTCGCCAGCAACGGGCGTAAGCTCGAGGCCGCCGCCCTCACATTCGCGGTCCGGTGGAATACTCAAGGGAGGGGAGCGCTATCCCATTGGATTGAACGAAACGTAACCTTTCCACGGACCGTGGTCGATTGCATCGTGCCCGCTGCCACGGAGGAGAGCCGCCGCCGCGTCGCAAACGCCTTGGGAATGATCGACGAAGCGTGTGTCAGCCGCGAGCCTTTCGCCCAGTGGGTGATCGAGGACAGGTTCGCTGGTCCACGCCCGGCATGGGATCAGGCTGGCGCCGAGCTTGTCGCTAATGTCGAAGGCTATGAGCGGCTCAAGCTGCATGTGCTGAACGCCTGCCATTCGGCGGTGGCTTATATCGGCCTCCAGCGAGGCTACGCGCTGGTGCGAGAGGCAATCTGTGATCCGGAGCTGTCCTGCTTCCTGGAATTAACGATCGCCGGAGAAATTGCGCCAGCGCTGACGGATTTGCCGGTCGCGGACTACTGGCGAAAGATTCGTGCGCGCTTTGCCAATCCCATGATCAATCACAAGCTCACCCAGATTGGCGAAGATGGTTCGGCCAAGCTCGCGCAGCGTATCTTTCCGCTTTTAGTCACTAATGCGCGCGCTGGGCGGACGTGCCAACGGCTCGCCTCCATCGTGTGCGCCTGGCTTCAACTCGCAAGCCATGGCATAGTGAAGGACCCGCAGGCCGCGCGGCTGGCCAACTGGGCGGCTGGAGGACGGGACATGGAGGCAGCGCTTGATGATGCGATGCTCTTTCCCGCGCCCTTTCGCACCGAACCTTCTGTCCGAGCCGTCCTCCTCGATAAGGCCGGCTGATGCGCGCCGTTTGCATTGGCGAGTGTATGGTGGAACTGAGGCAGATCGATGGAGATCTTTACGCGCGTGCTTTTGCGGGCGATGCTTACAACACGGCTGTTTACCTCAAGCGCTCAGCCCCGCGGCTGCGCGTTGCGTTCCTCACTGCGACTGGCGACGACCCGCTAAGCCGCGCGATGCGTACCGCCTTTGCCGCCGATGGGTTAGAGGATACGTCCGCCTTCCCGGTTCAAGGCGGTGAGCCGGGTCTTTACATGATCGAGCTCGACGCAGCGGGTGAGAGGCGTTTTCACTACTGGCGCTCTTCGTCGGCCGCGCGCCATTGGTTCACGCTTCTCATGCGGAACGGCGGCGCCGATGAACTGATGGGTGTGGATCTTGTCTATCTTTCGGGCATTTCCTTAGCGATTTTGCTGGACGAGGCACGGGACGAGGCGATCGATCTCTTGGCGTCGCTGAAGGGTCGAGTGGGACGGATCGCGTTCGATGCAAATGTACGCCTAGCACTGTGGCGTGATCTCAACGCGGCGCGGAAGGCGATCCTGCCAATGATCGAAATCGCCGATATCGTCCGGGCTAGCGGGGAGGACGCGGCGCTGCTCTATGGTACCAATGAGCCAGGCGCCCAGATCGATGCATTCCGCACCGCCGGTGCCCAGGAAATCGCACTCACGCTTGGCGCACAGGGCTGCATCGTGGTGACCAATGGTGATGAAGTTGCGCTGCCGGCCCCGCCCGCAAAAATCAAGGACACTTCCGGTGCTGGTGATGCCTTTACGGGTGCCTATCTCGCTGGGCGGCTCGGCGGCGCGACGCCGTTGGACGCGGCTCGTGCAGCGCTTAAAATCGCTAGTCGCGTCGTCAGCTATCCCGGCGCCGTCGTTCCCGCCAAAATCTCGCACCCTGAGGACACATGCTGAAGATCACGGATGCCCGCGTCATCGTCACATGCCCCGGGCGCAACTTTGTCACCTTGCGGATCGAGACCAGCCAAGGACTTTATGGTCTTGGCGACGCGACGTTGAACGGGCGGGAGCTGGCGGTCGCAAGCTATTTGGCCGAGCATGTCAATCCTGTTCTGATTGGCCGCGATGCGCAAGCGATCGAGGACATTTGGCAATACCTTTATCGGGGCGCCTACTGGCGGCGGGGCCCGGTGACCATGACCGCAATAGGCGCGGTCGACACGGCCCTTTGGGATCTCAAGGCTAAGCAGGCGGGCTTGCCGCTTTATCAGCTCCTGGGTGGCGCGAGCCGGAGCGGGGTCATGGTCTATGGTCATGCCAATGGGAATGACGTTGAGGAGACCGTGGCCGAGGCCCTGCGCTATCGGGGGATGGGCTACAAAGCGATCCGGCTACAATCGGGCGTGCCGGGTCTTGCGGCAACTTACGGGGTCTCGCGAGATAAACTCTTCTATGAGCCGGCCGATGCCTCTCTTCCGACAGAGACCGTTTGGTCGACTTCGAAATATCTGCCGACGGTCCCTAAACTTTTCGAGGCCGCGCGCGAGGCGCTTGGATGGGACGTGCACCTGCTGCATGACGTTCATCACCGGCTGACCCCCATCGAGGCCGCCCGCCTCGGCAAGGATCTAGAGCCGTATCGGCCCTTCTGGCTGGAGGACCCGACGCCCGCGGACAATCCAGCGGCTTTCCGGCTGATCCGGCAGCACACGACAGTACCGCTCGCTGCCGGCGAAGTCTTTAATTCGATATGGGACGCCAAGACGCTGATCGAGGAGCAACTCATCGACTACATCCGCACGACCGTCGTCCATGCCGGAGGCATCACTCATCTGCGCCGCATCGCAAGCCTCGCCGATCTTTACAGGGTTCGTACCGGTTGTCATGGCGCGACCGATCTTTCGCCGGTCTGCATGGGCGCGGCACTGCATTTCGATCTTTCCGTGCCGAATTTCGGCATCCAGGAATATATGCGCCATTCGCCCGAAACCGATGCAGTGTTCCCTCATGCCTATAGTTTCAAGGATGGATTCATGCACCCTGGCGAAGCTACCGGCCACGGGGTTGATCAAGACGAGACGCTGGCGGCGAAATACCCTTACCGGCCAGCTAGTCTGCCGATCAGCCGGCTCGAAGACGGAACAATGCACGATTGGTGAACAAAGAGCGGACCCATTCCGCCCCGTGAGGAGAGTTATGTGAGGGGGGTTATTTGAACTCGCTCGCGACTCCTCCGCGGTTCGCACTGAGAGCGCGCGAAACGGGCCAGGTAACGCTCGCCAGCGATGAAGGCGATGTGGTCAACATCTTCGTGCTCGAAGAGGATATCATTCGTGTTCTCGTCTTGCCCGGAGGGCGGCTCGATCAACGGCGGACCTTTGCGATCGCTCCAGGCGCCGAGGATGTCGCCCAGGATGGCCGCAATCGTTTCGACCTTGGCGGATTCACTCTTCCCGAATTCGCGCTCGAAAACGACGGGAAAAGCCTGCGTATCGAGACCGCGGCTGTCCGGCTCACCATCCGTCTTGAGGGATTTTTCTGTTCATGGGCACTGCGGCTGAAAAACGAGTGGTGGCCGGTTGCAAGCGATAGGGCGACGCAAGCCTATAATTTTGGATGGTGGGACGATCGCGCCTATCACTATCTGCGGCGCGAGCGCGGCGAGAAATATTTTGGGCTTGGAGAGCGTGCTGGCGACATGGACCGGGCCGGTGAGCGTTACCGGATGACCAATGTCGATGCCATGGGGTATAACGCGCGAACCTCCGATCCGCTCTATAAACACATCCCGTTCTATCTCACCTGCAGACCGGACCTCGGCACCGCCTTCGGCCTCTTCTACGACACCTTGGCGGATTGCGTGTTCGATTTCGGCAAGGAGCTTGATAATTACCATGGTCCTTACCGCTCATTTACGGCGGATTGTGGCGACCTGGATTATTATTTTATCGCCGGTCCCCGCGTTGACCAGGTGGTCCCCCGCTTCACATGGCTCACAGGACGGCCCGCTTTCATGCCGAAGTGGGGGCTCGGCTATTCGGGCTCGTCCATGGCCTATGCAGACGCGCCAGACGCGCAAGCGCGAATGGCCGAGTTCCTCAGATGCTGCGCCGAGCACGATATTCTCTGCGACAGTTTCCACCTGTCGTCCGGATATACTTCTATCGGCGACAAACGCCATGTATTCACCTGGAACAGGTCAAAATTTCCCGACCCTGCGGCGCTGGCGCAAAGCTATCTCGCAAAGGGCTTGCGGATTTGCGCCAATATCAAGCCGTGCCTGTTGCGCGATCACCCGCTTTTTGCCGAGGCGGCTCAATTGGGCCTTCTCATCACCAACGCGAACGGCGAGCCTAGCTTTGTGCAGTTTTGGGATGGGATCGGCGCCTATCTCGATTTCACTAATCCCAAGACCCTAGTCTGGTGGAAGGCGAAGGTGAACGATACTCTCCTTGATTACGGCATAGCGGCGACCTGGAACGACAACAACGAGTTCGAGATCTGGAGCAATAAGGCGTTGGCAAACGGCTTTGGCGAGTCTCGGCCCGCCGGCGAATGCAAGCCCTTGCAAAGCCTTTTGATGATGCGCGCCTCGCGTGACGCGCAAATGGAGCATGCCCCTGAGAAGCGCCCGTTCCTTATTTCGCGCTCGGGCGGGGTTGGCATGCATCGCTATGCTCAGACCTGGTCGGGCGATAACTCAACGAGCTGGGAGACCCTGAAGTATAATTTGAAAATGGGGCTGGGCCTTGCTCTTTCGGGTGTCTCCAACTCCGGTCATGACATCGGCGGTTTCTCAGGTCCAGCGCCCGATCCAGAGCTCTTTGTTCGATGGGTCCAATTCGGCGTATTTATGCCGCGCTTTTCGATCCATTCCTGGCACGGAGATGGCCGGGTCAATGAACCATGGATGTATCCAGAAACCACGCCTTTCGTTCGTGATCTCATTAAACTTCGCTACTGGCTCATTCCCTATCTTTACGATCTGCTTTGGCGATACCACCGCGATTATGAACCCATGGTCCGGCCGACCTTCTATGACGTTCCGGAAGATCCACAATGTTGGCTCGAGTGCGACGACATGATGGTCGGCCACTCCCTTCTCGCTTGCCCGGTGGTCGAGGCGGGGCAGGCCGATCGAAAATTATACCTTCCTTCTGGCGCGCGCTGGTATGATTTCTGGTCGAATGAGGTCTTCGAGGGTGGCGTGACCATCACGCGGCCGGCGCCGTGGTCCCAGCCGGTTCTTTTCGCGCGGGAAGGTTGCGCTATCCCTGTTAACGTTGCTTCCCAAACTTTTGCTGCCCGCGCGGATCGCCGCGGCTTTATGATCTTTCCGCCGAAGTCAGGCACCTTTACCAGCGAAAATTTCGAGGACGATGGTGAGAGCGAGGCCTATCGCACCGACGGCCACGGCGGCTGGCGCATCGAGGTCGAGGCTGATGCGCTATCGGTATCGGTGCGCATTCAGTGCTTTGGTGCTTTCGTCGGACGCGGTTGCGAACCGCAAATCATTTTCCACGCCAGCGAAGCACGCGCCATCTCTGTATCATCTTCTGGCGCAATTTGAGCGGGGAATTCTGATGGACGGTGTGACCTGGTTTCAGGGTTAGCACGAGGGCCTTTTCGACGCAGAGCCGGAACAACTCGCCGTTAAATCCCCGCGCCGATTCAGACAAAATTCATCCCGCTCTAATTAAATGGATCCCTGACAATTCAAGCGAGAGCGCGCGTCAGTATAAAAATTGCCAAGCCCACGAGTCCTCCAACGAGCGTTCCATTGATGCGGATGTATTGCAGATCCCTGCCAACCTGAAGCTCAAGCTTTTCCACCAATGTCCTGGTATCCCATTTCGTAACAACCTCGGCAACGAACGCTCCGATTTCCACGCGGTTAGGTACGATTGTTGTGAGAATAAGCTGCTGCATCCATTCATTGATCATCGTGTGGATATGTTCATCACTCTCTAGCCATTTGGCAAATGTGAGCAGCGCGTGTTCAAGACCACGCGAGAAAATGCCGTCTGGAGCGGCCGCCTCCTGATGGATTTTTTCCTCGATCTCGCCGGTTAACCAATCAAGGTAACTGTCGACAACCGGATTATCGAGCACGTCAGCTTTGAGCCGTTCGGCCTCATCAAATATTTTTTGATCGCCAGCCAAGCGGCCAACGAGTTGATCTAGAAATGCCCGATACTGAAGCCGCAATTGGCTGCCCGAAGCGTGTGCCGACGTAAGGGTATCGAGAAGCGCCGCCAAAAACGCATCCGCCAGCTTGGCATCAACCCAGTTGGGCAACCAGGCGACGCTGTTCCTGGCCACTTCCCGGCGGAAAGAAATCCTATGGTCGAGGAGGAACGCCCGCGCTGACTCAAGTGCCATATCGAATAGTTTTTCGTGGTGACCGTGGGTCAGCAACACCGACAGCACGCGAGCGGCCAAGGGAGCCGCCGCGATAGAGTCGATCCCGCTCCTGACGGCGTTCCGGCTAAAGGTGCGGATCTGCTCTTGCCGCAGGAATTCTAATAAGGGGGGCAGTGCTCCATGCAGCCGACGCACCGCAAGCTCCCGGTTCTGAGGCATATTCAGCCACCGCGAAATCCATGCGGCTGCGTCGATTTTTTCGAGCTTTGCCGCTACTTCGTCCGGTGCCAGGAAATTGCGGGAGATGAACTGGCCGAGAGCCTCACCAATGCGTTGTTTATGACGCGGCACGATGGCTGTATGCGGTATCGGCAGACCGAGAGGATGGCGGAACAGAGCAACGACGGCGAACCAATCGGCGCAAGCACCTACCATTGCCGCTTCAGCAAAAGCGCGCGGATAAACTAGGAACGGCAGCCACGCCGCAAAGGCCGATGTAGCGATAAAAATAAAGATCATTGACAACAGGAGCCCCAGCGCGGCAAGGCGCATGCGATTGAGTTCACGCAGGCGCATGCTGGCCGATTGCTCACCACTCGGATCTTTTAAAAATATCTCGCTCATGAAGCATTCTTTTGGCGCGCAGGCAAAGAAAAGGCTTTCGAATTGCCGCCTCAGTTGGCTCCAATACCTTTGGCAAGGGAAGAAGAGCCAAGCAGTGCGGAGAGCTTCCCCTTGCTGTGACCTCGCATGAGGGGCCGCATGCCGTTGAGACTCGCCACAATTGCCGACCCATTGCTAATTAGCGCGGTGAACCAGGGACTGATCATACCACCCGGCAATGAAAGGCCAAGAGCAATGGTATTCATGACAGCGACGATCGCATAATTTTGCTTGATGATTCGGACCGCCTCGCGCGATATCGCAATAGCCTCAATCAATTTCCAAAGTGAGTCTTCTAAGAGCACGACGTCGGCCGATTCATGCGCAATATCGGGGCTATGCTTCATCGCAATGCCGACATCGGCGTATTTCAGGGCGGGGGAATCGTTGATGCCATCGCCCACAACCGCGATCCTTCTGCCCGCTCGTTGCAGTTCTTGGATGACTTCTGCCTTGTCGGACGGCAGCATGTTGGCGATTTGCCGTGTCAAACCAAGACGCTTGCCAACTGCGGCGGCCACGGCGCCGTTATCTCCGGTCAGCATGATGGTCTCGCCTATACCCATGCGGTAAAGCGTGTTAATAACCTCTCTGCTCTCATGCCGAACGCGGTCCTCATAGGCGATGATACCCGCAACTTTTCCATCTATCCCGATATAAAGCGTGGAGCAGCCGCGTTCATCGATATGTGCGCGATCCGCGGCAAGGTGGTCCACCTTGATATTGCTGTCGCGAAGGAAGCGTTCGCTGCCAACATGCATGTAATAACCATTGACGCGCCCTTCGACGCCAAGCCCAATCCGGTACTTGGCTTCATCGCAAGGAGGGAGCTGCACATTTGATTCGCGCATTGTCTCACGCAACGCCTCGGCAACTGGGTGTTGCAATTTCGTCTCGACGGCGACGGCGAGCGCCAGCAGGTGATCTGGCTGGATGTGCTTATCGTAAGTCCGCACTTCAACGACTTGAGGAGAGCCGTGGCTCAGTGTCCCCGTCTTGTCGAAGACGATTGTGTCGATCTCGGCCAGCTTTTCCATGTGCCCGCCGCTTTTGATCAATATCCCATTGCGCGCGGCATTGGTCATGGAAGAGAGCACTGACGTTGGCGCCGCAACGCGAATACCAGTTCCATAATCGACAATGACGAGCGAGAGGAAGCGGTTGACGTCGCGCGTCAGCAACGTTGTGCTGGAGGCGAGAGCGAGCATTGGCATGACAAGCCGGTCAGCAAAGCGCTCGGCGTGGTTCTGCATCCGCGTATCGCCAACCGGAGCCTCATCGACAAGCCGTGCGATCTGTCCGGCGGTCGTGTCAGTGCCCACCCGTTCGGCACGAACCACCAATTGTCCCTCGCGGAGGATTGTCGCGGCAAACACCCTATCGCCGGCCGTGCGCGAGACCGGGAGCCCCTCTCCAGTAATCGTCTTTTGGTCGATCGTCGCATCACCCCGAACGATCTCACCATCCACCGAAATCATCTCGCCCGGATAGACCGCCACCATGTCCCCGATAGCGAGCTTTGCAGCGGGAATGGCGACGATCTTGCCGTCTTTTAAGAGCCAGGCCGTCTTATTCTGGAACTCAAGCAGCTCGCCGATCGCCCGTTTAGAACCCGCGGCAGTCCGATCGCGGATATAGTCGCCGAGACGGATGAGCCAAGTGATCAGGCTCCCCGTGAGGAGGAGACCCTGCCCAAGGGAAGCGGTAATGGCTAGTGCATCGAGGAAATCTACATTGAGACGCTTCTCTTTACTCCATACCGTCCAGGCGCGCTGAAAGATCGGGAGAGAGTTGAAAAGTATCAACGGAATGTTAGCTGCAGTTATCACGGGGTTGGAAGACACGGCCAAACCGAGTGAAAGAGTCGGCAAAGCCAAAACGCCGATATTAGGGGCCGGACGCTGCTTTGTTAGCCATGTATCATCATCTGTTGTGTTTAGTTGGTTGGCCGGCGGCGGCAGGCCGTGGAAATTCTGTAACTCATCAGGGCCGGTATCAAAAAGGAAATGGAATATGCCGCGTATCTTCTCCGTGTGTGCTGGATCATAGGTAATGATAAGGCTCGCGCAATCATAGTTAATCCGGGCGCTCTGAACTCCCTCTTGTTTGCGCAGCCAAGATAAGGTGGTTTCTGCGAGAAGCGGGCGGCAACATAGCGCCGGGATATGCACGCGGATGCGTCCCGGGATCGAATGGCGGATCGCGATGTCCATGGCGCCGTAGGCGCTCAGCGAGTGGCGATGTGGGCGGGAGCCATGGCAGGGTGCCCGGTATGCAATTCGGCGAAATGGTTGAGCGAGAAGAGCGCCAGTGTCACCCACATTGGGGTTGCCGCGCTGGCGCCGATCTCCCAAAATGTGTAAGCGGCAAGACCGGCCGCCAGCACGATTTTAAAGTCTATCGCGTTGCCCGTCGACAACTTCAATTGTTTGTCGAGCGCGGTGAAGAAATTTACAGTGGTCTTGGCGAACTCGGATCGCTGCGCAAGAAAGTCTGCCTCCGCTTTGATCTTATCCGCCATGAGTTTGATGTCATCGCCCGGCAGCGGAGCGGAATGCTGCACACCGTAGAAGGAAAGGTGGTTGTGGAATTCCGCTTCCTGCTTGGTGTCATAATGGATAATGATATTACCGGTTGCCGGTTTGGTTGTCACCGTTGTTATACCGGGAATATGGGACAAGACTTCCCTATAGACTTCAAGAATTTCGGGATTTGTCTTGCCAGATGGGACTCGCATCCGGATGCGGCCAGGAACTTTGTGCTCGATGCGCGCCTTATGTCTTTTTACCCGAGCGGCTGTTTGATGAAGATCAGTTTTGTCCAGCGCTACAGCCGCCTCGTCCGAAGACGGGTCAGCGGCCGGTGTGGCCTCTTGGTCAAAATTGGCGGATTTGGTCATATTTCGCCTCGCGAAATTAGCGGTAGCAACGCTGACGGCCAACGCGGTCCCCGCTCCCGCAAGCGCTTGGTCAAGTCTTCGTGATCAGGCTTGGGCAGGCGCTTTTGGTTCATTTGCGGCAGCGTTCTCGGCTGCGGCTTCCTCCGCTTTCACCTCGGCCGAGATATCGTTGACGCGCTCCTGAAATTCGCCAAACGCCGAACGTGCTTTGCGGCTAAGTTTATAGGCCCCACGAACCGTCGAGTCGAACAGCGGTTGCACACCCACACCTATCCTTGGGAGGAACCTTGGCGCCAGAGCTGCGGCAACGCCGAGGGCGAGTCCGGGGATGAGCTCTACCGAAAAGATTGCGGCACCGATGGCAACAACTCCAATCGTTGCAACTTCAGTCGTGAAATCGCTGTCGTTCCCGCGCGCCTCTTCAGGGGATGGCGCAGCAGCTTGTTCGGCCTGGCCGTTTCCAGGCTTAACATCAACGCGGAATTTCGACATCAATTGGTTCCTCCCAAGCTCTTAATAACGGGCCTATCAACCAATAGTTTTATGGAATCGGGGCGATAATGCAAGTTTTGCGATTAGATATAGCTGTGTCATAAATGGTTCACATTCGAGGAGAGGGGGAGTGCCGCGGCAAGACAGGCGGGTCGGTAGAGGACGTTAAGGCCAGGCTTTGCCAGGCCGCGAGCCGGTCTAGCTCGGCATCATCCAGATCGTAAAGGAGCGGACCGCGGCGGGGTTTGCCGAAAAAATCGCTGGCCGCGAGCAGTCGCGGATTTCGCTCGCGCCCAGCCGTTCGTCGAGCCGCGCCAGCACGTCTTCGGCCGCTGCGGGACGACCTGCAAGTCTGGTCCAGGAGCCGCCCTCGGCCATTTTGTAATAGGCGGCGACGTCGAACCGGTGGCCCGCCGAGACTTGCGGACGTTCGAGAAGTTCGCCTATCGTTTTTCTCCTAAGGGCCTTTTTAGACTTGGAAGTTCCCCGGCCAAGCGGCCGGTGCGGATCTGCGAGGCTCATCTGAATTTTAGCTTTGGGCTTCAATTAAAGTTTTTTACGTAAATGTTGATTGAGAACTTCAATTTGGTAGCATCGGCGCGTTCCAAATAGTCCGGCGCGCCGAGTTAACGGCGGAACTCGACGCCAAGCCAGACCGAGATAACGTGGGGCTCAATTTCGAGGATCACGGCCCCGCGGCGGCATAGGCGGGACCATCCTGATGCGCTAGTCTACGAGAGAGCAATTTCAGCCATCGGATCCAGTTTTGGAGTTTTCCGCCTTATCCCCCGACAAAGAATGGGTCGTTCTCGCCGATTTCAGCTGCTTTGCCGAAGGCTCACGCCGATAACCGAAATTTCTGCGCGTCGAGTCTGTCAGGAGGAGGAATCTTATGAAGGCAATGAGCAAATTTTACCCTGTGGCGCTCTTCGCGGCTTTCTTGCTGGGCACGGCGGTCAGGGGATTGGCTGATGAAGATATCTGCGTGCACGGTCAAAGCGCTCAATCTCAGACACCGCATGCCGCTCCTACTTATTATGGTCGGGGCATTATGTTCATGCAGCCTTCCCATGATGGAAACTGGCTTCACTATTCTATCCCAACCCACTCCGGAAAAAGCCTGAAGGCCGTTAAGGTGAAGTTTTCCACGGGGGCAAACGGATACATTGACGCCATCCATATCTGGGATAGTGATGCGCCAAAAGTTGAGCTCGAGAATTTGGCTCTCAAAGGGTCCGAGACGAAAGTTGTCCCTGTCAATCCTGAAAAACCCTTCACTTCTGTGGGCGTTTCGATCAAGATTAAAGCCGGTCCGGGTGCGGATGCTCATGTTCAGATCTCGAGCGTTTGCGGCACCTTTGTGGATTCGGCTCCCACTTCTCCCGCTGAATAAGCTGCGGCAAACCCGTCTTCTCCCCAGCGTTCCAGAAGTCTTGCCTTGCACGTGGGCCGAGAAGCTTCAGGGGGTCATCAAGAGGGATCAAGGGTCGAGTGAGCTTTGCAACCTAATCATCTGTTGGTTGCTTTGCCCGCGCCAAACTTCAATAAACCTCTGGGATCAGCTTAGAGGTATAGTCATGCTCGACGTAGCCGTGCGCTTTGTCCCGCTTTGGAAGTTCGATCTTCTCTCTCGGTGTTCCCTCATAGGGGATCTGGCTGAGAAAGTGAGTTATCACATTGAGCCGCGCACGCCTTTTGTCGTCCGAGCGCGCGACGCGCCAAGGTGCCCAGGCGGTATCCGTCTTAAGGAACATTTCGTCTCGGGCTCGCGTATACTCATGCCAGCGTGAATAGGACTTCAGATCCATTTCGGTGAGCTTCCACAACTTACGGCCGTCCTTTATACGGGATTGAAGCCGCTTGGTCTGTTCCTCCGGGCTGACCTCAAGCCAATATTTAAGGAGGATGATCCCGGAATCCACCATCGCCCTCTCAACCAAAGGTACAGCGGCAAAAAACGCATCGACTTGTTTCTCGGTGCAAAAACCCATTACTCGCTCGACGCCAGCGCGGTTGTACCAGCTGCGATCGAAGATAACGATTTCCGAAGCTGCTGGGAGATGCGGGATATATCTTTGAATGTACATTTGCGATTTTTCGCGTTCGGTGGGCGCAGGTAGCGCCACTACTCTGAACGTACGCGGGCTTACTCTCTCGGTGAGCGCCTTGATGGTGCCGCCCTTGCCCGCGCCGTCGCGCCCTTCGAACACTACGCAGATCTTTTTCTTTTCCCGGCGAACCCACTCCTGGAGCTGCACAAGCTCGACGTGCAGTCCTTCCAATATCTCCTCATACTCTTTTCGGCTTAGCGTTCGAGTTGCCGGCTCCGCTTCGCGGCCGGCTATCGTGTCTGACTCCCGGTCTTTGTCTTTCTTCGAGTTTCCCATCAATTCACGGGCCTCAAATTGTGACACACTAATAAAAGTCTACAGCAACACTCAACGAAAGACCAAGGGAGAAATTGGCTGATTTGACGCATGGTCTTCACAATATCGATTGAAGTTTCGGAATTGGCCGGTGTATATTCGAAGGCAAGCAAGCGGAACCAAATCTAAAGCAAAAAACACGCGAAGAATCGCTGACCGCTAAGAGGAACGGTGATGCTTGAGCCTAATCCGGTTGCGGCGCTCTATTTCGATTATATCCAGGATGCTTTCGAGCGTTCGGTGCTCTTTCTGGACGTGTTGCGTCAACGAGGAGATGACTACCTTGAGCAAAGCGGTAGAAAGACCCCGCACGTGCTCAATTTTGAGTTTAAGCTTCTCGTCGATGGGCGGACGCTGCCAAAGCCCGTCAATTACGGCCTGGTTGAAATTGTTCCGCCCCTTGGTGTCGTAATCGACCCTCAAAAACGGCCGTTTATTGTTTTCGATCCGCGTGCCGGCCACGGGCCAGGTATTGGCGGCATGAAGCATGACAGCGAAATCGGTGTCGCGCTGAGAGCTGGCCATCCGTGTTATTTCGTCGGCTTTCTACCGAAGCCGGAAACAGGCCAGACGATAGAGGACGTCTGCCGCGCGGAGGCACAATTCGTTCGCGTCGTGGCTGAGAGGCACCGCGACTCGGATGGCAAACCCGTGCTTATCGGGAATTGTCAGGCGGGGTGGCAAATCATGATGATGGCGGCAATGGCACCCGATCTTCCCGGTCCCATCCTCATCGCGGGTACGCCGCTTTCTTATTGGGCCGGCGTGCGCGGCCAATATCCGATGCGATACCTCGGCGGCGTGTTAGGCGGCACGTGGCTCACTTGGCTGATGGGCGACCTCGGCAACGGCATCTTCGACGGTGCTTGGCTCATTTCTAATTTCGAATCCAACAATCCATCAAACACATATTGGAAAAAGCTCTACAATGTTTACGCCAACGTTGATACAGAAGCGAAACGCTTTCTCGATTTTGAGAAGTGGTGGGGCAATCCGGTACTCCTAAACGCGGAGGAGATCCAGTTCATCGTCGACGAGCTATTCGTCGGGAATAAGCTGACTTCCGGTAAAATCGTGTCGGGTAACGGCGGGCGCGTTGATTTACGTAACGTGAAGTCACCAATCATAGTGTTCTGCTCGTTCGGCGACGACATTACGCCGCCGCAGCAAGCGCTTAACTGGATCCTCGATCTTTATAATGACGTGGGCGAAATCATCGCCAATGGCCAAACAATCATATATTCGCTGCACCAAAGCATCGGCCATCTCGGTATCTTCGTCTCTGGCAAGGTCGCAACTAAGGAGCACGATGAGTTCACGCTCAACATGAATCTGGTTGATGTCATGCCCCCCGGTCTTTACGAGATGGTTTTGACCGAAGCTGACAAAAACGTTCCACGCGCCGATCTTGTGGAGGGGAAATACATCGCAAACGTCCTACCCCGCACGCTCGACGACATTCGTGCCCTTGGTCACAACGATGCAAACGACGAGCGCCGCTTCGAGACGGTTGCCCGCGTCTCAGACATCAATCAGAGCCTCTACCGCAACTTCGTCAGTCCGATTGTCAAGTCTCTGGCCACAGAAACGTCGGCGGAGTTCCTGCGCGAGATACACCCGAACCGCGTCGCATTCCGGATGTTTTCGGATCGAAATCCGTTCATGGCCCCAGTCGCAATGACAGCAGAGAGGATTCGGGCAAACCGTCGTCCTGTAGAGGCAAGCAATCCGTTCCTGGCTTTTGAGAAAATAGCCTCGTCGTGGATCGTGACTAATCTTGAGATTTTCGCCAAATTCCGCGAGCTGATGACGGAGTCGACATTTTTGGGCATTTACGGGTCCCCGCTCCTTCAGGCGGCGGTGGGGCTGGGAGCCAAGCCCGCGGATGCTGGACGCGAGAAGGAATCTGATCTTGTGCGAGGCCAGCCACTCTCGAATCTCGAGGCGGATATGGACCGCGGCGGCTTCATAGAGGCAGGCGTGCGCGCGCTCCTCTATGTGCTGAGGGGGAAGGGCGCCGATGAGCGTCAGTTCAATGCGCTCGAAGTGTTGCGCAAGCGCGCCTCGCCGAACGAGCCTCTGTCGATTCAGGCCATGAAAGATATCGTGCAACGACAGGCGACGCTGTTGCGATCCAATGAAACGAGGGCAATCACGACACTTTCCAAATTGCTGCCAACCGATCCAGACCCTCGCAAGAAGACGCTCACTGCGATCTATGACGTAATCTCGGCGGCCGGAGAACTGGACACGGACGAAGCGACGAGGTTCGAAAATATGAGGCACCTGTTCGGAATGCCAGAGATCGAGCGATCAGAATCGACTCGCTACGCTGCGGCAAGCAGAGCCTAATGCGCATGGAACCAGTTTCTAAGCCGGAAGCGCACGAAAAATATCGGCGTCTTATCGATATCGCGAAAACAGCGGGACCCGTTTTAACGGCCGTGGCCCACCCCTGCGACGAGGTGTCCCTAAAGGGGGCCGTGGAAGCGGCGGGATTGCATCTTATCGATCCCATCCTCGTGGGTCCATCCGAGCGCATACAGCGTGTTGCATCCAAACACAAGATCGACATCAGCAGCTTTAGAACTGCGGACACACTGCACAGTCACGATTCTGCGGCGAAAGCCGTAGAACTCGCCCGTAATGGCGAAGCTGAGGCGCTAATGAAGGGCAGCTTGCATACGGATGAGCTCATGGGAGCAGTGGTCGCGCGTGAGGGAGGAATTCGTACATCGCGCCGTATCAGCCACTGCTTCGTAATGGACGTCCCTGGACACCCTGATGCCCTCATCATAACGGACGCAGCGGTCAACATTGCCCCCACACTGGAGGAAAAGGTCGACATTGTTCAGAACGCGATTGATTTGGCCACCGCGCTCAACGCGCCGGAGGTGCGGGTCGCGATCTTGTCAGCGATCGAGACCGTCAATCCGAAGATTCCCTCGTCAATCGAGGCAGCCGCGCTAAGCAAAATGGCCGAGCGCGGTCAGATCACGGGTGCGCTAGTCGACGGTCCACTCGCACTCGATAATGCAATCAGTGAGGAAGCGGCGGCCACAAAACAGATCGTTTCTCCAGTTGCGGGACGAGCCAATGTGCTTGTTGTGCCGAATCTCGAAGCCGGGAATATGATCGCCAAAGCCCTTTCCTTTCTGGCGGGTGCTGACTGCGCGGGCATCGTGTTAGGAGCAAGGGTTCCAATCATCTTAACGAGCCGCGCGGATTCTTTGACGGCGCGTCTCGCATCGTGCGCCGTCGCGGCGCTTATCGCCAAGTTCCGCCGTGACCAGGCGGTGGCGCGGCGGCAGTGAGATCGGCATGGAAGAAAGGGCGAACCCTGTTTTGGCTGGGCGGAAAGCTCTTATCGTGGGCGTCGCCAATGATCAGTCAATCGCGTACGGATGTGCAAGAGCGTTCCGGACCGCTGGCGCCGACTTGGCCATCACTTGGCTGAATGAAAAGGCGCGTCCCCATGTGGAGCCGCTCGCGCGCGAACTTGGAGCCGAGATTATGGCGGCGCTCGACGTTTCAAAGCCGGGCGAATTGGAAACGATCTTCGAGACCATCGAAAAGCAGTGGGGACGCCTCGATCTGCTCGTCCATTCAATCGCTTTCGCGCCCAAGGCCGACTTGCAGGGAGGCTTACTGAACTGCTCGGCGGAAGGTTTCGCGACGGCGATGGATATTTCGTGCCATTCCTTTGTGCGGATGGCGAAGCTCGCCGCACCTCTTATGGTCGATGGCGGCGCGATGTTTGCCATGAGCTATCTTGGGGCAAACAAAGTTATACCGAATTACAATGTGATGGGCCCAGTAAAGGCTGCGCTCGAGGCCGTGTGCCGATATCTCGCCTATGAACTTGGACGCAGCGGCGTGCGGGTCCACGCGATTTCTCCGGGGCCTTTGAAGACGCGCGCCGCGTCTGGCATAAAGGATTTCGAGCTGATGCTGAATGAGGCCGCGCACAAGGCGCCTTTGGGCGAGCTTGTCGATATCATGGATGTCGGCTGGACCTGCGCCTATCTTGCGACCCCGTTCGCGCAAAGGGTCACCGGCGGCACGGTTTACGTTGACGGGGGCGCCAACATCATCGCCTGATCAAACCGCGCGCATCCCTTAAGGGAACCCATGTCGAGCATAGCAGTCATCAATGCAGGATCCTCCAGCATCAAGTTTGCCGTGTTTCAGGCGGCCTCGAGCCCCACGCTGCTGCTGCGCGGCCAGATCGAGGGCATCGGGACAGCGCCAAGTGCGAAACTGTCAGATCAAGCAGGCAATCTCCTCGTTGAGGAGATCTTTAAAACGAAAAACTTCGACCATGACGCGGCAACGCAGGCGATGATGCGAATCGGCGCCCAAGGGCTTGAGGGGCGGGACATTTCGGCCGTTGGGCACCGTGTCGTGCATGGTGGCGCTGAATATTCGGCGCCAGTGCTACTGACAAATCAGGTCATCGAGAAACTTGCGACTCTTATCCCTCTCGCGCCTTTGCATCAGCCGCATAATCTCGCGCCGATTAGGGCGATCCGTACGTCCCATCCAAATCTGCCACAAGTCGCCTGTTTCGATACCGCTTTTCATCGTAGCCAACCACCGCTCGCACAGGCCTTCGCGATTCCCCGCAAGTACTCGCAGGAAGGCATCCGGCGTTACGGTTTTCATGGGATCTCTTATGAGTACGTCACCGGCCGGATAAAAAGCTTAGTGCCGGAAATTGCGAATGGCCGCGTCATCCTCGCGCATCTCGGCAATGGCGCGAGCCTCTGCGCAGCGAAAGATGGTCGGAGCATTGCGAGCACAATGGGCTTTACGGCCGTCGATGGATTGATGATGGGAACACGGTGCGGCGCGCTCGATCCCGGCGTGCTAATTCATCTCATCGATCACTATGGGCTGAATGCTCGCGAACTAGAGGATTTCATCTATCGCAAATCTGGCCTTCTCGGCGTCTCGGGCATCTCGTCGGACATGCGCGCGCTACGAGCTTCAACGGACCCGGCGGCGAAAGAGGCCATCGCTTTGTTCGTTTACAGGATCGTGCGCGAGATTGGCTCCTTGGCTGCCGCGCTGGGGGGACTCGACGCTATCGTGTTCACGGCCGGTATCGGCGAGAACGATGCAGCGACCAGGGCCGAAGTCGCCAACGGCTGCGCATGGCTTGATCTTTCGCTCGACGAAGCCGCGAACCGCCAAGCCGCGACTCGAATAAGCACGCCAGATTCACGCGTTGCAGCATTTGTCATCCCGACGAATGAGGAACTCGAAATTGCCACATGCACTTTTGAAATCACACGGGGCATGTGTAACAGGTAATAGGGGGCAAGAAGCAGATCGGAATGGCTATGATGTCTAGAAGGTCTTTGAGGCTAATCGTTGTGGCGGCTTTCATCGGCGTCGCCAGCTTTTTTGGCTACCAGTATTGGCAAAAAATGAAATCCGCATTGCCTGAGGGAATCGCTTCAGGCAATGGCCGGATCGAGGCCAAACTGGTGGATATAAGCGCGAAGGAAGCGCTGAGGGTCAAAGAAATCCGAGCCGAAGAAGGCGCGCTTGTTCACCCGAACGAGGTGCTGGTCGTTTTGGACACCGCCACATTGGAGTCCCAGTTGGCCGAAGCCAAGTTAAAGGTAGCCGCTACGCAGGAGAAGGAAGCCGTCGCGAAGGCCACGATCGAGCGAAGCAAGGCTCAGATCGAACTTGCCAAGATTGAGGTCGACCGCAGCCAGAGACTTGTCGCGCAGAAAGCAGGCTCGCAGCGCGAACTGGACATGCGCAGAACCGCGTTGCAGACAACCACCGCTGGCCTCCAGGAAGAGGAAGCGAAGCTGCGCACTATCGAGCAAGAGGTAAACGTTGCCAAGGCGAATGTCGCGACGATCCAGACCCGCATCGACGATGCGACGCTCAAATCCCCGGTCGATGGAAGAGTGCTCTATCGCCTTGCCGAAGTCGGTGAGGTTGTGGGTGCTGGCGGAAAAGTCCTTACGCTCGTCAATTTGGGAGATGTCTACATGGAAATCTTTCTTCCCGCGGAACAGGCAGCGCGGCTGAAGATTGGGGCAGAGGCGCGGATTACCGTAGATTATGCTCCTGGCCGTGCGGCCGCTGGATATGTCAGCTTTGTGTCCCCGGAAGCGCAATTCACCCCCAAACAAGTTGAGACGCGCAGCGAACGCGAGAAGCTCATGTTTCGGGTTAAAATTCGCATTCCGGAAAAGACAGTCGAGTCTTACATCGACCTTATTAAAACGGGCGTGCGCGGCGTTGGATATGTGAAGGTGGACGATTCGGCGGTCTGGCCAGCCACGCTCGAGAACTTGCTCACTGCCCCCAGTGGAACCGCCGCGAATTAAATTGAGGCCTGGCCACCTGCGACGGGCCTGGACATAGAAGATGCGTAATCTCACAAAGAGGATAGAATAGCCACTCGCAATCGGGAGCAGATGGCCCTTCCTATGAGGACGCAGCAAAGGTGCGGGCTAGCGCCGCAAATCGAGCGCCATCACCCACGCTAGAGAGCAAACATGCTGGAAATCACGCCTGATAAGTCTTCGGCGACACCTTTGAGCGGCGTGCCCGTCGTGTCCATAAAAGAGGTCACACACCGTTACGGCGCCACCTTAGCGCTTGACAGCTTCTCTCTCGATATTCCGAGTGGGCGCATGGTCGGCATCATCGGCCCGGACGGTGTTGGTAAGTCGACCCTTATGGCACTGATCGCCGGTTCCAAACAGATTCAGCAAGGCAAGGTTACTGTTCTTAATGGTGATATGGCTAGTGCGCGCCATCGGCGCGACGCCTGTCCGCGCATCGCATATATGCCCCAAGGTTTGGGCAAGAACCTCTACTTCGAGCTCAGCGTTCAGGAGAACGTCGACTTTATGGCGAGGCTCTTCGGCCTGTCCGCCGCGCAGCGCCCGGTCCGCGTTAAAGAGCTGCTCGACGCGACGGGGCTCGGTCCCTTTCCTGGCCGTCCGGCTGGCAAGCTTTCGGGCGGGATGAAACAGAAGGTGGGACTCTGCGGCGCGCTGGTTCACGAACCGGATTTGCTGATCCTTGATGAGCCCACCACCGGCGTCGATCCCCTTTCAAGGCGGCAGTTTTGGACGCTGATTGACGATATTCGGGCAGGCCGCCCGAGCATGAGCGTCATCATTTCCACCGCTTATATGGACGAAGCCCAACAGTGGGACTGGATTGTGGCGATGGACGCCGGACGCGTGCTCGCGACCGGAACACCTGCGGAGCTCATGGAAAGGACCGGCACCAACGACCTTGAAAAGTGCTTCATCCAATTGCTTCCAGAAGAAAAACGCACTGGTCACGTCGATCTAACCATTCCGCCGCGCCCCGAGGGCAAATCGGAAATTGCTATCGACGCCAGGGGACTGACGCGCCGCTTTGGTGACTTTGTCGCCGTCGACCATGTCACTCTGACGATTGAGCGCGGTGAAATTTTCGGTTTCCTCGGCTCCAATGGCTGCGGCAAGTCGACGACCATGAAGATGCTGACGGGGTTGCTGCCACCCACCGAAGGGACCGCGACGCTCTTTGGCCAATCGGTCGAAGCCGGAAGCATCGAGGTGCGTAAGAATATCGGCTACATGACGCAGGCATTCTCGCTGTATGGCGAATTGACGGTGAGACAGAACTTGGTCCTGGATGCACGCCTTTATCACATTCCAACCGACAACGCCGAGGTGCGCATCAAGGAGTTGGTCGAGAAATTCGGTCTTGGGCCGTATCTCGACGCATTGGCAGGCGATTTGCCGATGGGTTTGCGTCAGCGGCTTTCGCTGGCGGTTGCCGTTCTGCACAGCCCGCAAATGCTCATTCTTGACGAGCCCACATCGGGAGTCGATCCGGTCGCCCGCGACAGTTTCTGGGAATTGCTCATTGATCTGTCACGAAATCAGGGCGTGACGATTTTCGTCACAACGCACTTCATGAATGAAGGCATGCGCTGCGACCGGATCTCGCTCATGAACGCGGGAAAGGTGCTGGCTTGTGATGGGCCACAGAAACTGATTGAAGCTCGTGGCGCCGCTAATCTGGAGGAGGCCTTCATCGGCTATATGGAGGACGCCATTGGTGCTGCCGCCTCCAGTAGCAAGACCGAGACAGCGAGCCCCGCAGCCGCCGATAAACCGGCGACGCAGACACACCAGGAATCCCAGGAGCTCACGGGTTTACGCCTGCGCCTTGGCCGGATGCTCGCCTACAGCGCCAATGAAACCATGCAGATCCTTCGCGATCCAGTGCGGCTTACATTCGCTTTCGTCGGCTCCGCGCTGCTAATGCTCGTTTTTGGCTTCGGAATCACCACCGATGTCGAACACGTTCGCTACGCAACCTTCGATCTCGATCGATCGGCCGAGAGCCGCGCCTATCTTGAGGAGTTTGCGGGAACGCCGCGTTATTTTACTGAGGCGCGTCCGGTGAGCTCCGCCACTGATGCGTTGCAGCGTCTCCAGTCGGATGACGTCTCACTGGTTCTTGAAGTCCCGCCGAATTTCGGCAGAAACCTTCGCAAAGGCTCGAGACCCGAGGTCATGGCCCAGGTCGATGGCGCCAACACGTTCCGTGGCGAGACCGTCTCACAATATGTTCAATCTGTCCAGGATACCATCCTGCGGGATCCTGCAAGCGGGCTGGATATCGCGCCCCAAAAATACACGGCCAAATTCCAGGACCGGTATATGTACAATCCGACATTTGAAAGCGTCTACGCAATGGTCCCAAGCGTTCCGCCGATCCTCCTGATCCTTATCCCGGCAATTCTTATGGCAATCAGCGTTGTGCGTGAAAAGGAACTTGGCTCGATCATCAATTTCTACGTTACCCCGACTGGCCGTCTCGAATATCTGCTGGGAAAGCAGCTCCCCTACGTCGTCATAGGGCTGCTCAACTATTTTATCTTGGTCGCCATGGCAATTATTGTGTTCGACATCCCGATTAAGGGAAGCTTTTTGATGTTGACGTTGTGCACTCTGCTTTATGTCACGGCGACAACCGGCATCGGTATGGTGATTTCCACCTTTGTCAGCAGCCAGGTGGCGGCCGTTTTTATCACCGCGATCATCACTCTCGTGCCGACCATCCAGTTTTCCGGGCTGCTGCAGCCAGTCTCGACGCTCGCGGGTCGCGCTAAAATCATCGGCACGATCTGGCCAACCAGCTATTACATGCATGCGAGCAAAGGAGTTTTTACAAAAGGGCTAGGGCCCGATCTCCTGATGCAGGACGTCATTTTTCTTGCTTGTTGCATCCCGATTTTATGGGCAGTGAGCACGCTCGCACTTAGAAAGCAAGAGAAGTAGCCATGAACTCTCTGCTAAACATTTTCTGGCTTGGCCTGAAGGAGCTTCGAAGCCTCGGAAGCGACCTCGTGATGATTTTTTTCGTCATCTACGCGTTCACTGGTACGATCTACGTTCAAGCGACGGGCACCTCTAGTGAGGTCAACAACGCCTCGATTGCTTTCGTGGATGAAGACCAATCGGCTTTGTCCAAGGAACTGATGAACGCCTTTTATCCGCCTCGTTTCCAAATCTCCGAGGCGATCTCGGCGATGGATGTGGAAACTGCGATGGATGAGGGCCGGTTCATGTTTGTCGTTGTGATCCCGCCTTTGTTTGAAGCAAACCTTCGCGCCGGTCGCCATCCAGACCTTCAGCTCAATATCGACGCGACAGCCATGCAGCAAGCTGCCATCGGTGCCGGTTATATCAAGAACATCATCAATAGCCGCATCAATAGCTTCTTTGCGCGGACTGACGTCTCAGCGCCAGAGCCAATCAATTTAGTCATCCGCAGACTATTTAATCCGAATGGCGAAACGTCATGGTTCGCGAGCGTAGTGGGCATTATCAATCAGGTAACGCTGTTGACCGTCATTCTAACCGGTGCGGCGGTGATCCGCGAACGCGAGCATGGAACGCTCGAACATTTGCTTGTGATGCCACTCAACGCGTTCGAGATCGCGATGGCGAAAGTTTGGGCGAACAGTCTGGTAATACTCGTGGCGACGGCGTTGTCGCTGTTTTTGATCGTGGAGACGGTGCTGCAAGTACCCTTCGCAGGTTCTGTGCTACTGTGGTTTTCTGGCGTCATACTCTATCTTTTCTTTGCAACCGCCCTTGGGATATTCTTGGGCACGATTTCTCGATCCATGGCGCAATTCGCTCTGCTGATCATTCTCGTCGTATTGGTGTTGCAACTTCTTTCTGGCGGATCGACCCCCGTCGAAAGCCAGCCCGTATGGTTGCAATATCTGACGTTCTTCCTGCCTTCCCGGCATTTTGTCAGCTTCTCGCAAAAGATCATCTATCGAGGCGGCGGCATTTCCGCCGTCTGGCCACAATTTCTGATGGTGGCTGCAATCGGCCTTGCCTTCTTCACTTACAGCCTAATAATGTTCCGCAAGTCGATCGCGGTGACAAAATAGCCACACCGCAGGCAATTATGGCCTGCCTCGGGCAAATTTCCTTAAAGTCATCACTTTAACTGATATTTAAGGGCTGACCTGAGTGGCGTGTTCCTTCAGGCTTGTTTTGGGGCTAAGGCGCCGAGCTTTGTTGCCGAAAACGCCTGGTGAAACCGCCTGGAATGGGGGGGCTTAGAACAGTTCGATGCGTCGGCGCCAGCATGCAAAGCAATTGGGAGACAACCGAGCTATCGCGGCGGCCGGTTTGTTTGGGTTCGTGCTCTCGGTTAGCGGCTGCACGGTGGGTCCAGACTTCGAAACGCCAGGAGCGGAAGTCCAAAATAACTGGATTGAAATGCACGACGCACGAGTCAAGACGAAGGAATCCGTAAGGGCTCGGTGGTGGGAGGTTTTTAAAGACCCCACACTGGATGAGCTCATTGAACGCGCCTCGCAGCAAAACCTCACAGTACAGATCGCGGGGCTGAGAATCCTCGAAGCCCGCGCCCAGCTTGGTGTTGCGATCGGAAACCTGTATCCCCAGACCCAAGAGGGCTTCGGGGATGCACAAACGATAAAACTTAGTTCGCGTTTGCTGGATCAAGCGAACTTTCCCCATTACTTCGCAAATTTTGACCTTGGTTTTGATGCAGCCTGGGAGCTGGATTTTTGGGGCCGCTTCCGGCGGAATGTTGAAGCAAATGACGCGGCGATGCTCGCCACAGCGGCGGATTACGAAAACGCTCTCGTTTCGCTTACGGCCGAAGTGGCCCGCACTTACACTGAGATGCGTACCTTCGAGGTGCTTATCCAGATCGCCCGCGAAAACGTCAAAACGCAAAGAGAAGGACTCGACATTGCTCAGTCTCGTTTCCGCAACGGCGCAACTTCGGAACTCGATGTCACTCAGGCGCGCTCATTGCTAGAGAATACGCTGGCCGATATTCCCCAGCTCCAAGCCAATCTTCAGCAGACAAAAAATGCCCTGAATATTTTGTTGGGGCAGCCGCCTGGCGGCCTTGAGGCCATATTGCGTGGGCCCCACAAAATTCCCTTGGCACCTCGAAAGGCGGCCATTGGCTTGCCGGCAGAATTGCTCCGTCGGCGTCCAGATATCCGCTCGGCCGAGCTCAACGCAGCCGCAGAGGCCGCCCGTATTGGAGTCGCCGAAGCCGATCTATATCCTAGACTCTTTTTGGCTGGAGAAATTGGAGTTCAAGCCTCGGACGCCGCCAAACTTTTCGCGCCCGGAAGCCTATTGTATACCGCCGGGCCGGGGTTCAGATGGTCTATTCTGAATTACGGCAGGATAACCAACAACGTGCGCGCGCAAGATGCGCGTTTCCAGCAAGCGCTCGTCAACTACGAGAACACGGTGCTCAAGGCGGCGCGGGAAGTCGAAGACGCGTTAGTCGGTTTCCTGAAGGCGCAAGAAAGCGCGGTAGATTTGCAAAGATCGGTAAATGCTTCGAGAAGTTCCGTCGATCTCGCCACGATCCAATACCAGGAAGGCGCGGAGAACTTCCAGCGTGTCATTGATTCCCAGACAAGGCTGTTAACAGAGATGAACAGACTGGCTGAGACGCGCTCATCAATTGCGACGAATTTGATTGCGGTTTACAAGGCACTTGGTGGTGGCTGGGAGGTTGGCGACGACAAGCCAATTGTATCCGAAGCTCTCCAAGTCCAAATGGCGAGCCGCACCGACTGGGGCAACCTCCTGCCGCCACCCCCGCCGCCGCGGCCACCCGACCTCAATCCGCCACCCTCCGCCAGAGCTACATCGGCCGTGCTCCCGCCCGATTGGTAACATTGCCACGAGGCCATGATGCTAATCTTCCCCCTAAGAACGGACCTCATTGTCCATTGACCGATGGGGGAGCGATGGCGCATCAGTTCGGAACCCACCAGTAGCTACATTCATGCACGGAAATCTCGGCGGGGTAAGGATAGGCATACACATAGGCATAGGGCTCGTAGCTGTAGGCGGGATACCAGTACTCGTAGCCGTGAGGAGGGGCTGGCGCCCTATTAACGAGAGTGTCAAGTGTCAAGCCCGTAAATGGGCCCGCGGGTCTGCTCCATCCCCAGCCGCCATAGCGTTCCCCGCATACCCAAAGTGGATAATGCGACGCGGCAGCCGCTGGCTTAAAATCGCCGATTTCAGCTGTCAGCCCAACCAGAGCTAGAGCGGCTGTGAGGATTCCACGCTGCCTATTCATCGCTCGCGCCCTCTGCTTTCCTTTTGAAGCGCCTACACTTTTGCGCCGGAACCCGACATTCCCTCATGATAGCCTGAAAATGACGCTCACAAAAGCCGTTGCACCGATCAGAGCCAGTGCAACCGCAATCGTCAGCGCCGGCCTATTGATTGGCAACGCCGGCTTGATCACGAGGCGTGAGAATTCTTCGGAGTGAAGATAGTTTACAAACCAGATGTACTGCCAAATAGCGATTAGAAGACCGAACACTCCAGAAAAAATCAGGGCCAAACCCAGATAGCGAGGCAATTGTGGTGCAAGGGCGGGCTTGACGTTGCTCATGCTTTCCAGCCGGTCGAAAAATTGCACGATCGTGAAGCCGAATCCGATTAGCGTCGTTGCGAGACGCATCCAGCCCATCAGTGTTGAGTCGGCGGAAAGACGCGTCCGTATCCAAGCAAAGTGGCTGTCCGCAGTCGGCCTGACAACGAAACCGGCGGCGCTGCCGCTTTCTTCTGACGCCGGATTTTCGCTGTTGGGCTGCATTTAGGAACTATAAGCCGTTGCGGCCCGGCTTCAATAAGCGAGCGAAGCGGGCCGCGAGACCACGTATGAGGACGTAGGGCACAAAACCTAAAGTCACGCCAACAATAAGCGCTTCGCCAGGATAAAATTCGTCGAGAACCATTGTCTGATACGCGATATCCAGAACAATGGCGAGCAAAATGACCTTACTCGTTGCGCGCAAGCCATGGCGCACATGCGCCATACGGTTTCCGCCGTCAAAAACAATCGACCATAGATAGGGCGGTGTTCCCCGGCGCGCGTCGCGAACTCCGTCGCGAACCGCTAACGCGGTTGACATTGCCGGTTGCAGCATGAAGCGAAACGCCAGGGGCCCCGACGGACGTTCAATCAGGTTTTCCCAGACGCGAGACAGCACGTCGTGCAACTCCACGCTCAACGCGAAGCCTCCCGAGAAGCCCTACCCTAGGGCGAATCATGATCTGGCCAGATTTTAATAGCCCCCTCGGCTTAGTTGTTCTGTCTTAGGGCGTCATGGTGTCCGGACAGTCCCTTTTGGAAGCGAGGCCAGTCGGGACCCGCCCACCCGAGGCGATCCAGTGATCATAAGTTTGAAATTTCACGCCGACCTTTTCGTAAATGACCCTCAGATAGCCGTCCTGGCCGCGTACGACGGCATCGGGCATAACTCCTTGCACCTCTTGAGCGATCACCCCGACATAGGCTCTTTCCCCTCCGTTATAAACGAAGTGATAAAAGCCAAGGCAATTGTTCAAATGGCCAAGCAGGACAATATCATGCTTGAGCCTGAAATCCGATCGCCGTCCCCGGCCGCCACCGCCACGGAAGCCGCCCCGGCCTCCGTGGAAGCCACCTCGGCCACCGTGAAAACCTCCGCGAAAGCCGCCCCGGCCACCATGGAAACCGCCTCGGCCACCGTGGAAGCCTCCACGGCCACCATGGAAGCCGCCAGGAAATCCTCGGTGAGTCGGCCTGAAGCCGCGATGAGTCGGCCGGTGCGCTGGCCGTGCAGCAGGGCGTCTCGCATGTCTTGCCACAGGTCTTGCCGCGGGTCTCGTTCCAGGTTTTGGACGGCTGATTGGACCGCCCACACCTCCCCCCAAACCCGGCCGGCCGCCCACACCTCCGCCAAGGCCTGGTCGACCGCCCACACCTCCGCCCAAACCTGGCCGGCCGCCAATCCCACCTCCGGGAGGGCGTCCACCCGGCCTATAGCGGCCGCTAGGCCGCCACGGCCGGCCGCTGATGCCAATGCCCCCGCCACCGATCGGCATGCCGGGGCGCCACCCCGCATAGGGCGGTCTCCACGCCGGATAGCCTGGCCAAACGGGTCGGTAAAACGCTCCGGTGCCCCAGTTCCAGTAATTGCCGCGCCAGGCCGATCCAATGGCGACAGCGGCACCAAAGGTCAGGAGCCCAGCGGCAATCGCTTCTCCGGTTCCATATGCGGGGGACGGGTTAAAGACGACTTCCGGATCGTAGGATGGGACAAAGACGAGAGAAGGATCGGGCGATGCAATGGTAACCACTTCACGGCCGTCCTGTGTCTGTGTCGTCACCACCTGCTCCTTAGTGGTTTTGAGCGTGCCGGCCATTTGCGCTTTTGCGCGCAGGAGCTGAATGGTGTTCGCGACATCCTGGGGCTGGTTGACGATCGCGTCGCCGAGGTTCGTTGTCCAGTCAAGATCATTGCTCAGCTTTTTGAGCACATCCGGGAAGCGCAGCAGAGCTTTTACCGAAGGATCCCAGTCCTTTGTGTCACCACCCGAGAAATCCTGCTTGGCGACAGCAGCTTTGTTTTTTTCAAGCCAGCGCTCAGCCTGCACAATATCCAAAGGATAGGCCGAGGCTGGCAACACTTGTGCCAGCAAGGCGTCCGGGTAAAGCGCGATCGGCCGCAATAGTTTTTCGAGTTCCTCTTCGCTGAATTTCGGAGCTTGAGGCGCCGGCGTCTCCGGTTGAGGCGCTTGCGATAAGGGGGCGGGCGGAGGCGAAGGATCAACCGCAAACGAATATTCCGGGGTGAGCCCGATCAGAAGGCAACCGAGCCCACTAACAAGCTTCCTTGCGAAAGCCGCACTTTTTTTGTTTTTGAGCATCTGACCTGTCCTAGTCATTCGCAATTGGTCCTAGTGCCTCACGTGCGAGATGCTTCGTCTATGAACGCCGCGCTGCGTGCCAGGATCCGCTGCACCCCAAACTTTGCGACGACCATTTGCCCGAACCGGAATGGCCTTCGATCCTGCCCGTAACAGAGACGGGATGGTGCAAGAGCCGAAACGTCCCAGAAACTTTGCCGCCGGAGCCAATATGTCCAGATCCTCGCGCGAGAGCGGCGCCAGCGCCGGTGGGGTGAATCTGATTGTGTCTTACGGCAATTGTTGTTGAATAGGTTTTATGGCAAGAACCATGCAGCGTGTTGATACGTATTGCATAGACTCCATCATGGGCACCAGCAGGAAGCTGAGCTTTTGCCTGAACTTCTCTACTCCCGAAAAAAAAGCAGCTTGCCAAGAAAAGCGCCCCTGCGTAACCGGCATACTCGGCAAACCTCATCTTATCCTCTAATGAGTGGCAACACGCGGTATTGCTATTGGCCGTTGATTAAGGTTGGCTGCCTCACCCCCCAATCCACCACTCCCCCTCGTGCAACAGCCGGCCAGTGCGCGCCTACCCGGTGGCCTTGAAATTCAGTAATGGCGGCGGACTGTCCGGCGAGCCGTGCGGCGAGCCGAACGACGGGCGACTCCATAAACCGCTTTCTCGACCGCGGCATTAGAC